>APMI01000895.1_pt1 | contig 25449 bp, 27 predicted proteins | sample 667938 | NCBI WGS metagenome assembly APMI01 (sample SAMN01084076, study PRJNA167559) | wastewater metagenome | biome: Wastewater | place: Denmark: Ejby Moelle, Odense | collected 2011-11-28
AGGGCATCAAAAACGCCTCTACAGTAGGCTAAATACTATTATAGCACACTTATCAATAAAATGCAAGCTTTCTCGTATCCTCCGCCATTTCTTCGCCTATAGCCCACCCCCTCTAAACTGAATCGATGATAGTAAATTAGTATATTTTGACGGAACGATCGGTCGAGTAAAATATACTGAGTGTACCAAAACACCCCACTGCAACAGCGGGGTGTCGGGCATTACAATGAGGCGTGGGGTGGAACTAGCTGAGCTCGACGGTTGCGCCAGCTTCTTCAAGGGCTTTCTTGGCGTTTTCGGCATCGTCTTTGCCGGCTTTTTCGAGGATTGGGCTTGGTGCGTTGTCGACCAGAGCCTTAGCCTCACCAAGGCCGAGGCCGGTGATTTCTTTGACTGCTTTGATGACAGCGACTTTTTGGGCGCCGCCGTCCTTGAGGGTGACGGTGAATTCTGATTTTTCTTCGGCTGCAGCACCGGCGTCAGCGCCAGCTGCAGGGCCAGCAACAGCTACAGCGGCAGCTGCAGGCTCGATGCCGTATTCGTCCTTCAGGACGTTTTTGAGTTCGTTTACTTCAAGTACAGTGAGCTTTGTCAGCTCTTCTGCGAGTTTCTTTACGTCTGCCATGAGGTTTCCTTTCGGACAGTAATGGGGTAGCGAGGAGTGCGGTAACGTACCGCACCTCAAACGTCATCGACCACATTACGGTCATGTATAAAACACAGTTAATATTGTATTGCGAAAGAAAAATGATGGTATCAAGTATGTCTACCCCATTTTTAATTCATTGGTACGCCGCGTAGTTGTTACGCGGTAGCTTTGGCTTCGACGCCATCCAGCAGTGCGTGCAGGTTGCCGCTGAGTGCATTGGTGACATCGTGAACCGGTGAAAGCAGCTGTGCGATCGCTTCGGCGATGAGCTGGTTCTTGCTTGGCAAGCCAGCGAGATCCGTCACGTCGGCAGCGCTCAGGGTGGCGCCTTCGCCGCTAAATCCACCCGCAAGCTCGAGCGTGGGGTGGGTTTTGGCAAAGTCATGCAGCACCTTGGCGGCCACGATTTCGTCGTCGGCGCTAAATGCGTAGACGAGCTGACCTACCAGGGCGCCGGTGTCGGCGGCTCGGTAGGTGTCGTGATCGGCCATGGCGACGCGCACCAGGCGGTTTTTGACGACCTTGATCGTCACGCCGGCCTCGCGCGCTGCGCGGCGCAGATCTTGCAGATCCGCTACGCTGAGCCCCTGATATTTGGCATAGGCTGTGCCTTTTGCCTGGGCAAATAGCTCCGCCAGTTCAGCAACCAAAGCTTGTTTTTTATCGCGTGTAATTGCCATAAAAACTCCTTTGTTTACATCTGTTATTCGCCTCATTGTTAATGGACTTGACATGTGCTCGTGGGACTTTTTGATACCAAAAAGTCTTTGATTCTCGCACTATCAAAGACTTGACGTATGGATTGAAATGTTTATTTCATTCCTCGGTAGCTTCTTATCGATGCTGGAGCACCCGCTACTGTCTTTGGCAATGTCTAGCACCACTATACCAGATGCGCGGTAAAAAAGTCAACACTCGGGCAAAATAAAGAGGCGGCTATTGCAAAAAATCACAAAATGCTGTATAATATAAGTAATGTCAGAGCATATCTCGCCAGCCGATTGTTCGGAACGTCTTCCTCATCCCATGTTTCCAGTGTTTACCGAGCCGATTGAGTATGGCCGATTAGGGCTCGTGGACTACGATGATCTGCGGCCGCACCGCAATAGCAATCCCACGCCACTTGATCCGTACCATATCTATGCCGTGGGCGGCGGTGACTACGCGACGTATGCGCGGAGTCGGCTCCATGCTCGGGTGGGCCAGGCGTGTGAGGCCTATGGTATCACCGACCAGCGTCTGCAGCTTGCCATACATCAAGAGGTGGCGGGTGATGCGCTAGATAACCGCATACAGCGCAATCACGAATCGATGACTCGGCTGCATGATTCGGTGATCGAAGCGGGGCTACCCCTAGACGAGGCAATGGTGGACATCATTCGCCGGGCACGAGTTGGTGAAGCAAACCCATCTGAGCTGCTGCGGCTGATCAAAGAGCACCCAGAGATGATATCGGTCGAGGTTGCGAAATTTGTCAAGCCGCTTGATCAGAGGCAGATAGCCAATGCCTGGAACTATATATGTGCCTGGATGATGCATATGCAGAGTGAATTTCGCGATGCCGAGATTTATCTTTCTGCCGCAGGCGAGGAGCGTCTCATCAGCCAATACTTGACTTCAGAGGGTATACTAGTAAGTAAAGTTAAGCTAGGCGAAGCTCGTTCTGTGTCGAGCTGTACAGAGATTATTGTCAAATACACGCAAGTGGCAGTGCCGTATGATCAGGTAATTGGTGGCGAGCGTGGTCAAACGCTCACTCTGACTGACACCGAGGGCGAGGAGCGACACGTCGGTCTGTATCCGCTTGGGCTGTCTGCCTATTACCGCACCGCTGACTACAACTCCCGCACCGGGTATCGTAGGGCTGGGCCAGTGCGCAGGAAGATCAACGAGGCAACTGAGCTCGACCATAATCTGTTGCGGGCGCATGCCATCAAGAGTGGCGACGACATCGCCAGCGGTCCAGAGACGACGGCCTCGCCCATAGAGGCATATCATGAGGGTTACGATGCGGTGAGGGCGACCCTTGAGTTTGAGACAGAGGACTGCCGCAGAGACTTTTTGGCCACAAAGCGGCGCCCCCACTCAGCCGCAAAAGAGTTAGGCCGGGTAAGTATATCGCAAGACGCGCTATGGAAAGAGCGGGTGGAAGATTTTATGCGCCTGTATGAAGATGGGCAGATTTCGTGGCAGGTGCTGTGGGCGGCACTGGATGATTTGCGGCGCTTGGCCATTGATAATAACGGATCAGACACCGAGTAGCTGGCGGATTTCGGCTTGGATTTCGTCGGGGGTTTTGCGGTGGCCGGCGGGGTCGATACAATCGATGAGTGGAATGTTGCGCTCAAGCGCGATACGGTGGTAGGCGGCGTTCACACGCTGCTGAAAAGCGCCATCACGCGACTCGAAGGTATCGGCGACTTCTAGCTCGCCGCGGCCAGCGATGCGCTTGGCGCGTTCTGTCTCGCTCGACAGATCGAGGATCGCCATATAATCAGGGCTCATATACCGCGGATGGGTGAAGAGTGCGGTCATACGTAGAATATCATCGGCGGACACGCCCTCGCCATCGCCCTGATACGCGAGCGTAGAAATATAATTGCGAGCAGCAAGTACATATGCGCCTCGGCTAAGCCCTGGGGCGATTTTTTGCTGCCATAATTCGCGTCGTGCCGCACTAAAGAGCGCGAGGTTTATCTCCCCTGCCCGTTCGAGACGACCGTCTTTGATAATTCTACGGAGCTCGTTGGCGACGGGCGTCGATTTGTCGGGGTCGTCGCTGCCAGGCTCTTCGATGATGACAACTTCGTGACCGAGCTCGCTGAGATATTCGCCGAGCAGGCGCACCTGGGTCGACTTGCCAGTCCCGTCATTCCCTTCGAACGCTCCGTATGTACCGGGTAATTCGCTCATAGCAATCCCTCCGTGAGTCCCTTGATTTTGCGTGGCATGGTGCGTTGGTCGCGCCAGTTGCGCGGGAGCATGTCCTCGGGCTTCCAGGTCGCGATGAGTTCATCGAGATCGTCAGTGGATTGATATTTACCGCTCATGCCACCGCGGCCAGTGCTGTAATCACCCTCCACGACGCCTGTTTTGTGAAATACCAGTTGCCCCATACGCTCCCCTACTGGCAAGACGACGGATTCGTGACGATTGAGGTTATAGATTTCGAGCGTAATGCGGTTGATGTAGCCTGGGTCGATCCAGCCAGCGTCAAAACACACCGCCACACCGTTGCGGCCCCAGCTGCTGCGAGCACGCACTTCGGCGGCGCCACCGTGGGCGCGAATGCCGATAAATTCGTGAGTATGCGCCAAAATTCGCTCGCCAGGCCGCAGCACGATGATCGGGTGGTTGCGCGGAATGTTGGCAAAGGGCTTGTAGCCGTACTTTTGGCACCACTGGTGATGCGGCGTGGCCTTCAGCGGCCCCTTGAAATACCGCGCCACGTCAGCCTGATCAAACGGATTGTACATGCGGCTGGTTTCGCGCACTTCTTGTTGGTAAAAATAATACCCGAGCGTGAAATCGAGGCTGGCCTCGGACACGTGCCTATCGTCGTAGGGAACGCTGACAATCGTGCCGTTTGCGATGGCCGCTTTGATCTCGGTGTTGCTATAGACGCTCATGGTATACCCCCTGCTTTGCCCCACCGTTAGTATGGGAATATTGTATCGTATGATGATTATGTGTGTAAAGTGTTGCGGCCCTGCCCGCGCCGCTCCTCGGGTAAGGAGGGCGCGGGCAGGAGCCGTCATGGTGCGGCGCCTACACCGCAATTGGTGCGGCAATTGCGGCCTGTGGAGCGTAGCCCTCGAGCCGAAAATCGTCAATCGTAAATTGGTCGATTTCGGTCACCGCAGGGTTAATCCACAGGGTTGGGAGTGCGCCAGGAGTGCGCGAGAGCTGCTCCTTCACTTGGTCGATGTGGTTGAGGTAAATGTGCACGCTGCCGCCCGTCCAGGCAAATTCGCCCGGCCGCAGCCCCGTCACCTGCGCCACCATGCTCGTGAGCAGCGCGTACGACGCGATATTAAACGGCACGCCGAGGAAACTATCGCACGAACGCTGATACAGCTGGCAGTCCAGATACGCCGGGCCGCCATCCGCGGCTGGTCGCACAAAAAACTGGAACAAACAGTGACACGGCGGCAGCCCCGCTATCGCCATCTCGTCGATGTCGGCAGCATTCCAGGCGCTCACGATGATGCGGCGCGAATCGGGCGTGGTGCGGATGGTCTGAATCGCTCGGGCGAGCTGATCGATTTCCCCGCCGTTGCCCTCGGGCCAGTGGCGCCACTGGTAGCCATAAATCGGCCCCAAATTGCCCCACTGCTGCGCAAACTCATGATCGGTCGCGATGCGCTGCACGAATTCGTCCATGCCGCGTCGCCACTCTTCGGTGAGCGTCTCGTCGCGGCCCACCGTGCGCTTTTGGGTGGCCTGTACGTAGTGCTTGTACGGCCAATCATCCCAAATGCGAACCTTGGCCTGCGCCAGACGCTCGAGGTTGTTGTCGCCCGCGACAAACCACAGCAGTTCCTCCGCAATCACCCGAAACGGAAGCCGTTTTGTCGTCATCATCGGAAAGCCCTTTGCCAGGTCAAACCGCATTTGGTAGCCGTTGACATTGAGCGTGCCGGTGCCGGTGCGATCGGTGTGCTGGTAACCTGTGTCGAGCACGTGCTGCATCATATCCAGGTACTGTTTCATGCTGCTTGCCTCCTCGGTGGACGGGTGCCCTTCACCCTGCTAGCTAGTATACGGTTGCCTGTTGGATGAATGCTAGGGTAATTTACTACCCTAGTGTCCTGGCGGGAGTCTAGGGTATAATCATCACTATGAAACAACATGGCATGCACAAGGCGCAGCGGAATATCTTGGTGCATTTGCGCCACCGTCCCGGCACGACCGGGGCGCGGTTTAGTGAACTGTGTGCCACGACCGATATGACAAGCGATGTGTTTAAGTTCCATATTCAAAAACTCGTCGCGCTCGACTACATTAGCAAGCACCCTAGTGGCCGCTATCGCCTGACGCAGCGCGGCAAAGAATTTGCCAATCGGCTCGACGAAAAAACCGGCCGTGAAATCCCCCAGCCCAAAGCCTCGATGTTGCTCGTTGCCCGGCTGCATACGGGCGACGAAGTGCGGTATTTGGCGCACCGGCGGCTGCGTGAGCCGTTTTATGGGTTTTGGGGGATTGGTAGCGCGCCGGTGTTGCGCGGTCAATCGATCGTGACGGCCGCCCGCGAGGAATTCGCTAAGCAAACAGGGGTAGAGGCGACATTTAGCGTGCACGGCGTGTATCACGTGATCGACCGCTCGACCAGTGGCGAAGTGCTCGAAGACAAGTTATTTTCGATTGTCGTCACGGATGTTGAGCACGAACCACCGCTTCGCGAATGGTATGGTGGCGAGAGCGTGTGGCTGACGCGCGACGAACTGTTGGCGCGCACGCCGCTGTTTCCGACGACGGCCCAGACGCTTGCCATGCTCGACACCGGCGCGACCTTTGCCGAGACGGAATGTGTCTATAACGAGGAGGAATACTGATGCCGGCAATTATTGTCGCCTACGAACGCCGCCGCGGAATCGGTGCCCGGGGCGGCTTGCTCTATGGCCCATACGAAATGGCGACAGACAAGGCGCGGTTCCGCGAGATTAGCCGCCAGATGGGCACGCTCATCATTGGGCGCAAATCATTGATTGATGAGCAAATTTCGCTTGATACTCGGCCATTTGCTAAAGTCGAGCAAGTTATCGTCGTGACACATCAGGACGCGCTACCCGTGCCTGGTATTGAGATTGCGCATTCACTTGCCGAGGCGGTCGAAAAGTCACATAGCGATCCCCTGATTGCGGGCGGTGCTAGTATGTATGCTCAGGCGCTCGACGCAGAATTTCCCTATCCAGTCGATACAGTATATGCTACCGAAATTGATGCGGATTTACCGCATGATTCAGAGATGCGGTTCCCGGAGCTGCCTCGTGAGGAATGGATCGAGACGGAGCGTGAGTACGTTCCCGTCGGTATGCTGCCGAATCACGCGCGCAAACAAAACGTCTACCCGTCCTACGAGGTCACCTATCGCCGCCGCTAGCGGTAGATCAGTACGTGCGGGAAGTTGGAGTAATACAGCGTGTTTATCGGGCGCGGGTCGATGCAGATGAGGTGAGTGTGCTGGTGCGGGACGGATTTGGTGGGGCTGAGATCGGTGCGCGAGTAGATGCTGTAGCCACGCTGTTCGTAGGCTGCGATAAGCTCCATATACTCGCTTTTTTCGCTGTCGCTAAAATCCGCGAGTGATACCACATGGCGCTTAGGGACGAGCATCAAATGCTCGGCGACGCGGTAATCGTCCCAGACATCATACGGGAAAATATTGCGAACAATCCAAAAATGCTCGTGCTCGACAAGCACCTGTTCGGCATCTGTAATAAACGCACAAAACTGGCACTCTTCTGTGACTGTCTTGCGGTATTTTTTGTAGGTGTTTGTCTGTGACCGCGTGCGGTGCATACTACCATTGTGTTTCATAGCCTTATCCATGATAGCAAACTTAGGTCACCAAAAACGCCGTGATTTTCACCACGGCGTTTGTGGAGCCGCGCGGTGGCGAACTAAGCCTGGTTTTCGAGCTTGATGCCAGGGCCCATAGTGGTGGCGATGGCGGTAGATTTGACGAAAATGCCCTTTAGGCTGGATGGCTTTTGGCTAGAAAGGCTAGCGAAGAATGCGCGGGCGTTGTCCTCGAGCTTGTTGGCGCCAAAGCTGACTTTGCCGATCGACAGGTGGATGGTGGCTTGCTTGTCGACGCGGTATTCAACCTTACCAGCCTTGGCTTCGGTGACAGCTTTGCGGATATCGGTGGCGACGGTGCCGCTCTTGGGGTTTGGCATCAGGCCGCGTGGGCCAAGCAGGCGGGCGTATTTGCCGAGTTTTGGCATGTACTGCGGGGTTGCAATGAGGGTATCGAAGTTGAGGGTTTCTTTGTCGAGCTGCTTCAGGAATGATTCGTCGCCCACGATGTCAGCGCCGGCTTTTTTGGCGGCGTCGTGCTCTGATTCGGGTGCAAATACCGCGACGCGGATAGTCTTGCCGGTGCCGTGTGGTAGGCTGACGGTCGAGCGGATGTTTTGATCGGCTTGGCGAGGATCAACACCCAAACGGACGTGGACTTCGACGCTGGCGTCAAATTTAGCAGGGCTGGTCTCTAGAGCGAGCGCGATTGCGTCGGTCAGGCTGTAGACCTTGGTGGTGTCGATTTTTTCGGCAACTTTGCGGTAGGCTTTGCCTCGGCGCTCCAGCTTGGAGCGGACGATTGGTGCGGGGCCTTTTTTGCGGCTTTCGTCGGCATCGCCCTGGGCGCTGGTGTCGCCGGCTTCCTTGCGAGCTTCTTTTTCGGCTTTGGCATCGGCTTCCTCAAGCGCTTTGGCGCTGCGCTTGCCGGCTTTGGCAACCACGGCTTCGCGCTCAGCAACGACGTCCTTTGTGCTCTCTGTTTTAGCGCTAGCAGCGGTAATTGCTGCCTCGATCTCGGCGATGGTGTTTTTTGCCGAAACGTCAAGTTTCAGCGCGGCTGCTTGCTCTAGCAGGTCTGCTTTTTTGGCCATAATACGTAGGGTGATCCTTTCTGTGGTACAAGCGCACGGTAGGCGTGCTCCCAACATTGATATGTAATGTAGCAATTATACCAACAACGCCGCGCATAGTCAACCGCCGGATGCTGCCGCAATGTCACAAGCTCACCCCTGTTGTGACATGTTTTGGCGGCAAATGGCGGCCTAACGACGCAGTCGCCAGAGGAGCGAGTTGCGTTTTGTCATACAACATGATGTAGATTGTCTTTTGCCCCTACCCCTTATATCGGCTATGGTTATGCCATCAAAAACACAAATTTCAATACTTGACGACGCAAAATGCCGCATGCTATGATCGCGCTTGTGTCTCATGGATTTGTGAGCACGTGGAGACCCGCCGTTTATTAGTACCTGGCGGAAATAAGGAGGATAGAACACTATGCGTACTATTACGCTGACTGCGCTTGCCATAGGCCTAGGCGTTGTCTTACAGGGTGCGACCGCAGGTGCGGCCGGACCAACAGAAATAATCGTAACATCAGGCGATACGCTCGATTCGATCGCGAAGGCCCACGACATGGATTATGTGCGGCTGTACAACGCCAACCCCGATATCGCCAACCCGGATATGATTGATGTGGGCCAAAAAATCCGCATCCCGAAATCTGATGAAACGCTCGAAGATCGCTTTGCTACTTATCAAGCAAACGCGGCGCCCGTGGCCGCCGCGTCGGCACCGGCCGTGACGCGTAGTTATTCTAAGGCACCGGTCAATTCGACCAGCTACTATGTGGGCGGCGGCATGTGGTGCACCGACTATGTGCATGCCAAGCGCCCCGATGTGCCGGTGTACGGCAATGCCGGCTATAGCTGGATACGCGCGGCTCGGGCCCAGGGCAAAGCCACGGGCACCACACCACAATCTGGCGCAGTTGCGGTGCAGAATGGCCACGTGGCCTACGTCGAAAGTGTCAATGCCGACGGCAGCTATGTCGTAAGCGAGATGGGCTGGAACTACCGTGCCGGCAACTACAACAAACGCACCGTGGCGCCGGGTACATTTGGTGGGTTTATTTACTAGCAGTTGGCGCGGGGCTAATAATCGCCGCCAGTGATATTCCAGTATTGTTCGAGCGTGGGGATGCCGCGGGCGGCCATATCCTGAGCAACGGCGACGCCAACATAGCGGTAGTGCCACGGCTCGGGGCTGTAGCCGGTGATTGCTTCGGCGCCGCGTGGATAGCGATTGATAAATCCGTAGTCGGCAGCGTGCGTGATCAGCCAGGCTGACTGCGCGGTAGTAGTGAAACACTCTAGCCCGCAGCTGCCGGCTGCGAGGTCGAGCGCCAGGCCGGTTTGGTGCTCGCTATAGCCAGGGCGCGCGCTGACTTTGTCGGCGGCATCGGCGCTGCCGTTTTGGGCGACCCAGGTGTTGTAGGTGCTCACCTGGCTTTGGTACGATCGATAGCTGCTAGTAACACTAAGGGGCACGCCGGCCGCTGCCGCGGCATCTGCCATTTTGCCAAATGCGCTGGCGGCTGCGCTGGTGAGGGTGGCGCCACCGATCGTGACGAGGTCGCTCGGGGCGAAACTTCGTGGTGACAGGCAGTGTTTTTTGTTGATAACGACGTTGATCTGCCTGGGATCGGAATGCGCATTTGGCGTATCGCAGGGTATGGTAGACGGCGTGACATCGAGGATGGCCGCTTGATCGGCTGGCTTGGTGATTGCTTGCCAAAACGGCGTGGTCGACGGTGATTTGATTGTGATAATGGCAAGTGCCGGCACGGTACCCCTGGGTGCGCCGATGCCAACGCGCAGCGCCACCAGGGTGCCGGCAAATATCGCCACCATTGCCACCACTACACTTACGATAAGTAGCGGCGCGCGGCGAGGGCCGGGAGCATGCGAATGAATATGAGGCATATGCAGTATTATACTGTGTCGCACCACCTAAGTGCAAAGCCTCCGTACATGTTGAGACCCCGCCGAGGGAGACGGGGTCTCAACCTAGTGCGGGGTCAGGTGGTGGTCATGCGGTGTTCGGAGAGAGTCGCCACACGCCGCATGTTTGCAGCACGTCGTTCAATCCCAGTAGCACTTGCGTTGGCGAGCGTGTTAAGCTCCTGGGCGATATCGAGATAGAGCGTCCGGCCAGGCAGGAACCGGAGTGCGGCCCAGATTTCGGCTGTACAGAGACCTGTCCAGGTTAGGCGGAACGCCTGCTCGAATGTGTCGCTGCTCGCTAAGCGCCCATCGGGCCGAATGACGCGCACGCAGTAGGGCTGTGAAAAGCCCCCAGCCCGAGCAAAGGTGACGACGTTTTCGCGTTGGCTTATGCCGGTCTTAATCGACAAAATGCCACCCTTCATAGTCTCCACCCCCACGCTCGCAAGACCAAGGAGGCGAACGGGACGAGACTGCGAGTCGCATCCCATCTCCTCCTCGAAGCGAGTCGTGGAGGGCTCCATGATACTTGCCTGCTCCTGGTAGCCATGGAGCAGGCGCAGGGTGTCACCCTGTCGATGCAAGGTCAAGAGGTCATCTAGCTCCTTGCGACCGTCTGTTGACTCAAAGTACTCCAAACCGCGGGACGTATCCATAGCGGCCTTCCTTTCTCATGGGAAGTCTCGTCGGCTCGTAAGCGTCAGAGGGATGCGCAATGCATCAAGGCCCAGTATGCTAATGTTCGTCAGTATTGTCAAGCATTAGCGTATATTATACAATATTTTGGTCGACCTCACCTACGCCTCCCAGCACCAGCTGACCACCGAGTTCAGCACCCAACGTCCAAAAACTCCTCAACCTTGTGTTCTTCGAGCACATCGCCATCAACCCGACCGATGACGACCACGCCGGAACGGCCAGCCGGGGCATCACCGAAACCCTAAACGCACCCTTCGCCCAGCTCACCCGGCAAGAACTACACCTCGCTGCTCTGCGTCACCACCAACGCGCCCAACAAGAAACCGCCCGCCGAGGATCTTCCTCGTCAGGCGGCCTTGGCTTTCAGGTCGATAGTTCGATTAAGGGCACCGTGGTCGGGATGACAAGACTTGAACTTGCGACCTCACGGCCCCCAGCCGTGCGCGCTACCAACTGCGCCACATCCCGTTATAGCACTATTATACCACTAACCTCTGGCCGTACAGTGCTTATGTTTATAATGTAATTGACTATATGTAAAATATAGTCTAGAATACGATCAGTATTACTTAGTGGAGAATGAGTATCAAATGAAAGCCATCAAATCCCTTGGCTATGGACTTGCCGTGTTTGCCGTTGTGCTGGCGCAGGCCATAGTACCAGTTGCCCGTGCTTATGCGGCAGAGACACCAACCGAACCTGCATCGACCCCTGTGCTAAGCGTAGCACAGCCTGCCCCGGTCGCGCCACTTGTGGCAGGATGTAGCACAAATAGCTTTGACATGACGCTGACCAACGAAAGCGGCACCCAGGACTATACCGTGTGGACCAAGCTAAAGCTTAACTTTAGTGGTGCGATCCCTGATGGCGATACTACCTACACCAAGACCGCCACGCTGCCAGCCGAACTTGCCGGCAACGTCGCCACCTACAATCTATATGCCCCAGACGGCACTACTGTGATGGGCCACATGGTATCTGATGGCCACAAGGTGACGTTTACCTTTGACAGCACCTACCTGGCGACTCATAATTGTGTCACCTGGAATGCTACGCTGTACGCTGGCTTTGCCGAGACTGTTCAGCCAGGTACGCCGTACGATTTGTCATTCGTGCTAAATGGCGTCACTCAAATAATCCATGTTGTCACCGATGAGTGCACCTACTGCGGTGGCCTTTACACCGGCCCTGACAAATGGGCCGTAGTGTCGACTGATGGCCTGGTCGCAATCTCTGGCATTAATTCGCGCGTGACTGCCACCAACAACGAAACGGTCACTATCACCGACCGCGTTGATAGCCATCAGACTATTCGCTGCAACGAGCTGCGGCTGGTACGCCAAAGCAACGTGCTCGACAGTCGCGGCTCACTTGTCGCCGAGGCCGATGTCACTGCTCTGGCCACGATCACTTGTGCGCCGCATGTTGTGACGGTCTCGATTAGCCAAACGCTGGCCCAAAAAGTCTACACCCTTGTTGTAATGGCCGACACAGATGGCACACTGCCTGCCTACACCGACACTGCGACGGTGTTGCAGAATGGCCAAGAGATCAAAATTACCCGTAGCGCCACCGTGTATGGCGGCGGCGGTGGTGGCAACGGCACGCAGCTTGCGCCAGCGATCTCGATCGAAAAATGGGACACCGACCGCGTCACCGGCGCGCATGATACTGCCGACGATGCCAAAAATCTCGACGCTACTACCGCGCAGCTGATCCATTTCACGATTACCAACACTGGTAACGAAACGCTGGTTGGCATTGTGGTAAGCGACAAAACCACCACGGGCGTCGGCACGCTCACCGATATCACCTGCGACTTTAGCCCGCTGGGTGGCGCGGCTACCGGCACGGCGTGGGATGGCCCATTTGCACCTGGCGATACATTTGACTGCACCGGCAGCTTGCCTGCGCTTGGCTATGATGCCGTCCACGGCGACACGGCCAGCGTCACCGGCGTCGGCGTATCTACCGGCACCGAAGTATCGAACAGCAACCAATGGCACGGCGTCACCGGCCCCGCACCTGTGACTCCACCTACCCCCGAAGTGCCAGTCACTCCTGGCAAGGGCTCGATCACACTGCCGATTACCCCTGTAGTATCGCCAACGCCACTCGAGCTGCCACACACTGGCCCAAGTGACACGCTGCCAATGTGGGCGCCACTTGTAGCCGGGTCACTCACCTACCTGCTGGTACTCAAACTCCGCAAACGCTAGGCAATTGTCCCTGATGCGCACGATCTCTGGCCCTAGCCTGGCGTGCGCATCCAGGGGCTGTAGCCTATACTAGGTAACAAAAAATCACCTGCTAGCCAGGTGATTTTTGGTGGATGAGATATAAGGTATTAGTCGACGACTTCGACGCCCATGCTGCGGGCGCTGCCGGCGATGATCTTGATGCGACCTGCTTCGTCGATGGCGTTCAGCTGGTCTTTTTTCATCTCGGCGATCTCGGCAAGCTGGGCGCGAGTGATCTTGCCAACTTTTTCGGCGTGCGGCTTGCCGCTGCCTTTTTTGATGCCGATTTTTTCGCGGATGGCATCATCTACTGGCTGGCCAAGGCTTTTCCAGGCAAAAGTGCGGTCCTCGAACACCTGAATGTGTACGATCACATCTTTGCCCATGTCGGCCTTGGTCGCGTCGTTAAATGGGTTGATAAAATCCATCATGTTGAGCCCCCACTGCCCAAGCGTCGAGCCCACAGGCGGGCCTGCCGTCGCGCGGCCGGCTGGGATGCGGAGTTTTAGATTACCAATTACTTTTTTGGCCATAATAATGATTCCTTTTTACTAAATATATTGTTGAAGCTAATATTTAGTGCGTAACAGATACAAGTATACGCTACATGCGGGGTATTTGCAAGCGGTATGCGTGTCGTGGCTATCCCAAACTACCGCGACAGCAATTGCTCGACATGCCCGGCGTTGATGCCATTGATAATATTAGTAAACCCTTGGGCGCGCAGGATGTGGCTGACGGTGTTGCTGCGGGCGCCAGATCGGCAATAGACGATAATTTCGGTGCTGCGCGCGATATCAGCTAGCGCTGCGGGCAGCCCAGTCATAAATTCCTCGGGCGGAATATTAATCGCGCCCTCGACATGGTGACCGGCGTATTCCTCGGGACTGCGGGTGTCAATGATAATTCTAGACATATGTTTCCTCCAATTGCTTTGATTTAACGTTGATAAGGCGTAGCGTTGAGCGGGGGGTGCGTTTCATGGTAGTGTGAATATTCCAAAGAACAGGGCCGGTTAATCCCATCGTACTTTCGACGAGCGAGCCCGGTGCTGTGGCGACTTTGATCATACGTGTTGGGTAGTCGCGTTTTGCCCTGCGAGCGATTGCGAGGATTTCTTTTGCAAATGCTACCGCTTCCTTTTCCCTATTGTCGCCCGGTATCCAATAGAGCTGGCCATCGCCTATAGATTGAAGTAAGGTCGCCTCGTGTTCGGGCGCCGCCGCCGCGGTTTTTTGTGCGATGACATTAATGTATTGGGAGGCAGAAGCAAAATCACGTTGGATTGCCTGCGTAGAATCGACCATATCCCAACAGATAACGTATCCTGTCCTTGGAGTACTCATGTATCCTATTATACGCCGTCTACGTATTTGGCGTGATCAGAGCTAGGCTATGCATAGCCTGAATGCGCCAGCGGTGGACGCGGCACCATTCGTCGGCGGCGCGGGCGGCGCCAGGGAGGGCTTCGTTTTGGTAGTCATCGACAACAATGATAGCGTGCGGCGCGAGCTGCGGTGTAATCAGGCAAAATGAATCGCGAATTGATTCATAATAATCGCCATCGAGGAACGCAAAACAAATCCCTGGCGGAATATCCGCTGGCGTCAGGTCCGAGAACCAGCCCTTGTGCATTACCGGTGGCGCCAGGTGTGTTTTGGTAAAATTCATCAAAAACTGCTTTTTGCTCGCGGCAAGTTCGCCAGCTTTGAATTGCTCACCCGCCACGCTGTAGTCGGCCTTGGTTTTGGCTGGCAGCCCCTCGAACGAATCATACACATGGAATTCGTTGCCCAAGCCATACTGATCAATCAGCCGCCTAATAAACAACGACGTCGTACCGCTATAACAGCCAAATTCTACCACCGCGCCGCGCTCACCCTTCGCTAGCTGGCGTTCGAGCGCCAGCAACACATCACGCAGCTCATCCGGCCGCATTTGGTCAGAAATAATCGGATAACGCGCGAGAAGCGAGGCAGCAGACGACATCCTGCGTGACGGCTAGACTTTTTTGACCTGCAGCGCGTCAAGCTCTACTGGGGTGTCGCGACCAAACATGCTGACCATCACCTTTAGCTTGCCCTTGGCGGTGTCGATATCCGACACAGAGCCGTCGAAGCCCTTGAATGGCCCATCGGTGATGCTGACGACTTCGCCGATTTCGAAATCAATCTGGTGCTTGGGGTCTTCGACACCCATGCGTTTCTTGATTTTGGCGATTTCGCTATCGCTGACTGCGGTTGGATCGCTGCCACTGCCGACGAATCCAGTCACGCCCGGCGTGTTGCGCACGATAAACCACGTCTCCTCGGTCAGTTTCATCTCGACCAGTACGTAGCCCTGGAAAATCTTGGCCTCGACGACCTTGCGTTTGCCGTTTTTGATCTGGATTTGCTTTTCTTTTGGCACCATGACGTCGAATATTTTGTTGGCCATATCGACGGCATTAATGCGCTGACGAATCGAATCAGCGACTTTTTCTTCGTAGCCAGAATAGGTGTGAATAGCGTACCACTGGCGAGTTGAATCATAACGGTTTGTTGACATACGTGCTTCCTTTCGAGCGCCAGATTGCAGCCGGCTGCCCGTAGTTAATCGCTTGCTAGCGTCCTAATAGATGATTAAATAGATAGTTGGCGCCGGCGTCGAGCAGCAGGATAACGACCACAAAAAACGCCGTGAATCCCAGTAGCGCGCCGGTCATTTGCCAGGTTTGGCTGCGGTTTGGCCAGCGTACTTGGCGTAGTTCGTACCACGCGCCGGTGAAATAATCGGCGATGGCTCGCCATGGAGACCGACGTGTTACGCCGCCGTCCACGTTCGTCGCTCGCTGGCTGCGAGGCTTGCTGGCAGGTGTTGCCGTGCTTTCGGTAGCGGGCTGCGGCACGTCCACGCTAACGCGTGGTGCGGCAGATTCGCTGGCCTTGATGCGAGTAACGCGCTGGGCGGGTTTGCTTGCGCTGGTCTTTGCTTTTGTCTTTGCTCTCGCTTTTGTGGTATTGGTTTTGGTGGTTTTCGATGAGGATTTAGCCAAGGCTCTGCTCTCCCAAAATTAAAAGCCTGCTTGTTGCAGACTGTCAAGTACCACTATAGCACTACGACGGGCATTATGTCAAATTCACTCACTAACTTACGCGCTATTTGGGTCTGGGTGGTTGTGGAATAATGAGCGTTTGGCCGGGGGCGGAGGCGGCGGTTTCGCGTGGGTCGGCGGTGAGGGTGAAGCTGAATGTCGAGCCGTGGTTGAGCTGGCTGGCAAGTTCGATGCGGGTGCCGAGCTTGCGGGCGAGCTTGGCCGCGACGTAGAGGCCAAGGCCGGTGCCGCGCGTCTCGCGGGTGCGATAATCCTCGGAGCGGTAGAATTTTTGGAAAATCTTGGCCTGGTCGGACTTGCTGATGCCAATGCCCGTATCGATCACGGCAAAATCCAGCTGATCGCCGCTGCGCCGGGCGCGCATGGTAATGCTGCCGGTGTGGGTATATTTGATAGCATTAGTGATGAGATTCTGCAACAGCTCGCGTAGGTAGAGCGGGCTGGTGGTGATTTTGCCCAAGCGCGTGCCGAGGTCGATATTAAACGTCAGCCCCGCCTGCCCTGCCTCGGTGCCGTATTCGGTGTGCAGACCATTCATCAGCGCAGTGACATCGATGGTCTCGAGTGCATCGCCAACGCCGCGCTCGGCGCGACTGAGTGTACTGAGGTCGTTGACCATTTTAGACAAGAACATGATTTGCTCGTGAGCGGCCTTGATGCTGTCTTGCTGGCGATCGGGGGCCATGCCGCCATGCGACAGAATAAACCCGAGATTACTGATGGTACCCTCGGCGATAGACAGCGGTGTGCGTAGCTCGTGACTAACCACCGAGATAAACTCGTCGCGCTCCTCCTCGAGGCTTTTGGCCTTGGTGATGTCGCGGAGAATTAGAATAAATCCATCGCTACTGGGGTCGCGAATACTGTCGCTAAAGCTCCCGCGGATCGGGGTGAGTGTGACCTCGAGGCGCATCGGATCGTCGGGAAATGGAATGACGAGGTCGTCGCGCATGACGACTTTGGTAGAGGCGCGAAGCAGCTTTGTGATGGGCACAGATTTGCCGGATTTGTCTTGCACCCTCAGGATGGTGTCGATAGATTTACCGTTGAGATTGGCATTGGTATCAAGCAGGTTGAGGGCCGCGGCGTTGTAGATGCGTACTACGCCGTGCACGTCGGTGCTGATGATAGCATCGGTAAGGTTGTTGATGAGGGTGATGAGCCGGTCGCGCTCAAGATTGCGCGATACTCGGGTGGCCGCAAACTGTTCTTGGTCGACCTGTTGCGATCGCGTGACAAGTAGTAGCAGGTTGGACACAAAGATCAGCGCAACCATCGCAATCAAGATATTGAGCCGAGCAATTGGATCGGTGGTGTAGATGAAATCAAAGAGCGATACCGCCAGTACCCACGAGGCACTCATGTAAAATCCGATACGACCTGTATAAAAATACGTTCCGATAAGGAGCAGCACATACAGGCTGAGCACCGGTGTATATATGCCACTGACGAGGATAACATAGAGGCCAACGAGAAGGTGCTGGATAACAACAAATGCGCGCTGTGCGGCACGGTACCGTGCGTAGAAAAAATGCGCCGTACCAGTCGCCATCCATGTACCGGTGATCATATAGAGCGCCAGATCACCCTGGTAATGTGTCGATGGAACAAGGCCCGCACTAATACAAAGCCCGTAGCCAAGCAGCGGAATCGGCGCCAGTATCCCCGCGAGGCGGATTAGCAAAATTTCTCGCTGGTTGAGGTATGTGCCACCCATTGCAATTAGTATACCATAAGCATTTATATCGAGGGAGTCTCGCGCTTCAAAAATCGCCGGTGCACGCGGTAATGCGGGTCAGCCGCTGCTACCAGCTGCCAAAAGCGCTCAGAATGATTCATCTCGGCGGTGTGGCAAAGCTCGTGGATCAGTACGTAATCGATCAGCTCGTGCGGTAGTTTCATCAGCGCGATATTGAGGCTGATGGTGCCAGTAGAGCTGCAACTGCCCCATCGGCTACCAGCATGGGTAAAGCGCACGGTTTCGTAGCGATAGCCGTGCTGTTGGCTAAGCTGCGACAAGCGCCGCGGCAGGTAATGTTTTGCCTCTAGGCGCAGGGCTTTTTGCACTTCGCTGCGAATCATACGCTGAATATCTGCTGAGTCTATGGCTGCCTCGTGCGGCAAATGGGCCACAATAGCCCGGCCGCGGCGCGTGATACGCGGCTCGGTGATATGAGCGCGCACAATCGCTAAGCGATGGCTTTTGCCGATTACACCATCTGTTAGGTAGTGGGCAGTTTGATCGTCGCGGGCTTTCATGCGTAGCAGTTCGGGCTTCATCGAGGTCAGCGTGCGCTTGATAATACCGAGCGGCGCATAGCGTGGGGCTGTCGCCCGAAAACGCCCGTCGGGCGCGATCCGTACACGGATAGAGCGCGACGCCGTCAGGCGCGTGATGCTGACGTCACCGAGGTCGGGATCGTGGTAGGTATCGGTCGGCATGATTAGTTGTAGTATAGCATAGTTGGTGGGCTGGCTGTGCCCTCGCTACTAGGGGTGAACGCTGCAATTATTACTATATAGATTGCTTGACGTCAGGTAAAATTTGTGCTATATTTATATGTATAAACTATTACATGTGGAGTGTAAAGGAGTAATCTATGGGAAAACTAAAGACAATTGTCGCGAGCCTGGCAGTGGTGATGGCTGGTTTGGTGGCATTTGGTGCTGCGAGCGCTGGCGTGCAGGCCAATCAGTCAAATGATGTTATGTATGGTGGAGTACACTCGGTAGAGGCAGCCAATAAGGCGATGATTGCCTACCCGCAGCTGTACGCCAAATATGGCGTGAGCAAAGACCTGCGCGTCGAAACCGGCGCCGCACACCGTAACGGCAACATCACCAATGCTGCTGGCCAAGTGGTGGCCACAAATGGCGTGTCGGTTGGTCGCCAAAAGCTCAACAGCGCCAGCCGCAGCTTTGTCGCCGATGGCAACACCTGGTACGAGTCGGCCAACAGCGGCCCTAATGTATTCTTGTCGGAATCGTTGCCCGCCTATCTGTATTTCCGCGCTGATGGCACGTTCTCGGGCGGTATTATTATGGACTGTGGTAACCCCCTTGGTGGCACCAACACTGTTATTCCCAAAACTCCCGGTATCAAACTCGAAAAAACCGTCGACTATGTCAAACAAAAAACCGTCAATGTCGGCCAGGCATTTACGTACAACCTGCGCATCACCAACACCGGCAATGTCGACCTAATCAATGCCGTTATCACCGACAACGCCCCTGCTGGCGTCACCTTCACCGGCGCAAGCCATGGCCAAGTTACCGCAGGTGGCAAGGCCTGGATTTACACTATCGATCGTCTGGCTGCCGGTAGCCATGTCGACTACGATATATTCGCGACGGTGCCTACGTACAAAGAAGGTGCAATCATCAACCAGGCGTGCATCGATGCCCGCGAAGTCCCTGGCAGCCCTGATTCGTGCGACAAGGCGACCGTGGATGTGCCGAAGCCTGTGGTCAAGCAAGTGGAAGTTTGCGAAATTGCAACCGGTAATATCGTCAAGGTCGACGATGGCTACGATACTATTAAATACTCGACTAACCTCGACGACTGCAAGCCAGTCACGGTGTGCGACACCAGTACCAACACCGTCATTACGATCCGCAAACATCAGATGAAAGATAGCTACACGACTGATCAGAGCAAGTGTGGCCAGATGGTCGTCTGTGTGCTCGAGACAAAAGAAATCAAAACTATCGCCAAAAATGCTTTCGATACCACCAAGATGACCACTGATCAGAGCAAGTGCGCACCTGCGCCTACTCCTCCCCCAACACCGCAGCCTCCGGTACAGGAGCTGCCAAAGACCGGTGTATCAGAAGCCGTCACCGGCACGATTGGCCTAGGCGCGCTTGTCGCTGCCGGCTATGCCTGGCTGGTCAGCCGCCGCCAGTTGGCATAAGCCGCTCTACCCCGAGTAGTTGCATGCCCCGCCACATTCCATGGCGGGGATTCGCTACCTTGCACATGCTATAATTATTACCATGCAAGCGCGGCGATTGATGCGGAGCAAATTAGCAACGGTGGCGATGTCGCAGTATTGGCTGGGGCCGCTCGAGGTTAATTATGTCCACTCGCCGAATGGCGCTAACCTGGCCTACTGGAATATCGATGCCAATCTGGCCGCGCAGTATAATGCGGCCAGCGATTCGTTGGTGTTGACGCGCCCGACCGCCAACGGTCTAAATCTGTACGTCAAGCCCTACGTGACGGCGGCCAAAACGCGCTATCAGCTGCTGCCCGGCCAGACGGTTGTGGCCGGCGCGCAGCTTACCACTAGCCATGCATGTCGCGTGCAGATCGATATCGCGCTGTATGATACGCCTACCGCGTGGAATTGGGTGGCCGGCACGACGGTCGAAACCGTAATGGCGGCGGGCCAAACGCTGCCGTTACCGATATACCACACCACGCCGACGGCGCTGCCGGCTTATTATGTCGAGTATACGATTGGGTTTTTGGGGCCGCTTAATGCCGCGGGTACGATGCCGACGGCTCTGCCTGCCGGAGCGACGTTGACGCTGCGCGATACCGGGTTTTTCGTTGATCAGTTGCCAGCCGACGGATTGTTTAGCGCGACCAGCCCAGCCGGTGCGTGGCAGGGCACCGCCAATGCTTCGCCATCGGTGCGCCGTGTTGCTACGCCAAAAACCCATTTTGCGCCGCCTAGCCCTACCGTTACTATCGCCGGCACGACGTACCACACTGCTCAGGCGGCCACGCCGCCGGCGGCATTTACTCCTACTAGTGTTTGGAACCGCCCGGCCTCTACCCTGACACCTATCGCCGACAGCGACGCGCGGCTGCGCTGGCTTGTCGGCAATCTCGGTACGCAAAACAACCGGTTTGCGATGAGCGGGAGCGCCATGCTGATGAATTGGGGCGTGCCAACCTATTATGCCGATAGTACCAGCCCCAGCTACACTGTGATATGCAAGAATTCCTACGGCTGGAACCCTGCCCACGCCACGTGGAGCGGCATTCGTATTCCTATCGGTGCGCGTGCCGCAAACAATAGCGATGGCGAGTTGACGGTGTATGATATTGAGCGCAATGTGGTGTGGTGGTTTTGGCAGGCGAGTTTTGACGGTACTAATTGGTCGGCGGAGGCAGCCAGCCACGCGTATCTTGACGGCAATGGTGTCGCCGCCGGCATGACCAACGGTGATCCACGCAACACCGAAAACGGCCAAAATGGCAAAAATGGTCATATCTGCCATATTCGCTGGAACGAACTGGCCGCTGGGCGGATCAACCGCGTGGTGCGATTTGCGCTGCCAAACAGCTGGGGCTCGACGCAGTGCGTTTGGCCGATTTATTACAGCGATGGCCAGTCGACCAACCCGCTGGCGATTCCCCAGGGCGCGATTTTGCGGCTCAAGCCAAGTATTAATATTGATGTGACGTTTGCCGGGGTGCCACCGGTGGGCAAACTCTTGCTCCATCAGATGCAAGACTACGGCATTATGTTTGTCGATAGCGGCGGTGACGAACCATCGTTTATACTAGAGGACACGTATTTTGAAAATGGCCTGGCGCGCTGGCCGGCGTATTTTGATCCGCTAGCTGGGGTCAAGATTGCTGACTCGGGCGCTGCAGATGCGGCGGTGTATTTTGACGCGTGCTATCCGCAGCCGTAGGCTAATCAGATTCCGACAGAACGTACTGGTGCTCTGATACCGCTTACGCTATAATAGTGACAAATATCATGAGCATCTCTACACGTCGACTCTATAGAGCCAAAAAATCCCCAACAGGCGGTGAGACTCTTACTGCTATGGCGACTTACGAAGGTAATGGCTCGGCTACGCTTCATTGGACAGCATCTTTTACCCCGGTAAACTGGATCGCTTCACGCGACGGTACGGATCGCGACGGAACTGGCCCGTGGACTTCATCGCCGCTTCCGGCGTCGCAACATTCGCTCACATTTACCGCGCTTAGGGAGGGCGATACGTACACCCTTACTGTCACAGGAGGCGGCAAGACTGCTACCGCGACAATCACTATTCCGCTGCCAACGTCAAATGTTATCTCTAATTTTGTTGTCGCTGCTACCACCACTTCGAGCATTAGTCTAAGCTGGTCGTACAATGGCGCTGCGCTCAGCAACTATACACTTTCGCGAAATGGCTCGTCAGTGGCAACCCCCGCCGCCGCCACCACCAGTTTCGTCGATAGCGGACTGGCAAGCGGCACTAGCTATACGTATACACTCGTCGGCAACCTGGCGGCTGGCGGGACAACGAACACGGCGAGTACCCAGGGATCAACGGTGGCCGTCTCCACCGGCGGCTCTCCTGCGTGGCCGCTGAAGGTGAGCGCCAATAAGCGCTATCTTGTAGATAGTGCAAATGCACCGTTTTATGTAGCAGCAGATACCGGATGGCTTATCACGAGCAAGTTGACTCTTGCCGAAACGCGCTACTACCTGGACGGTCGCAAAGCCAAAGGATTTAATGCGATTTGCATTTCCCTGGTAGACCATAGCTCTGGCGGCGTGCAGCCCACTACTACCCGATCTGGCCAAAAGCTTTTCCTAAATAATACCATTGCACAGCCAAATCCAGCCTTTTTCGACTACTTCGACTCCGTGGTGTCAGAAGCAGCTTCGCGAGACATGCTATTGATGGTGTGGCCTATGTGGCTGCAGATGGCGTATGGTGGTTCATCTAGCGACCCTACCTTTACTGCAGCAAATGTACAGGCATATGGCAATTACCTGGGTGCGCGATATAAGAACAGTGGTAATATAGTATGGGTAATGGGTGGAGACTGTGGCGGTCCGTATGACGGAGGCGATTTCCCTGCGCAATCAGTAATTAGGGCGCTTGCAAATGCTATTAAGAGCCAAGACGCCAATCATCTCATGAGTTATCATCCGGGCGTGAATCTTTCTAGTAGCCTTGGCTATAACGGGGATAGTTGGCTTGATTTTCATGGGACTTACTGGGACTTTAATACTAATAATATGTCCTCTGCGTACAAAAACATTTATCGAGATTACGACACTTCGCCTGCTCGACCCACGATTATGCTTGAGTCGGGGTATGAGGGGCCTCATCCCGGAGATGCTAACCCCTATATATTAACCGCCAAGACCTCGCGCATTCAATCGTATTACATGTCGCTTGCTGGTGGGCTCGGCTTTACCTACGGTGCAAACTCCACATACGATATGTCCCGAACTGATCCTCGAACATGGCAGCAAACCCTCGAAATTCCAGGGGCATATCATCAGGGCTACGTCGCCAAGGTTTTTCAGGCCCATAATTGGTGGACGCTTGCCCCCTCGCGTGCGGGAGACTTTTTGACTAGCGGCGGCGGCTCCTATGGTGGCACCGACTACGCCACTGCCGCATTAGCCTATGATGGCCGATTAGGCATGATATATATGCCAACTCGTCGGACAATTACCATTAATATGTCAAAAATGACCGCCTCGACAGTTACTGCACGATGGTATGATCCAACTAGCGGTACGTACTCTACCGCCGGAAGCGGCACGTATACTAACAGTGGTTCTCAGAATTTCACCCCACCCACGAGCAATAGCGCAGGCGATAATGACTGGCTGCTGGTCGTAGTTGCTGTTTAGTACGAATAGGTAGTCGGCAGATCATTTCTTTACGCTACGCATGCGCTATGGGTATATGCGTACATTGCGTACTTGCATCTGTATTAGCGTCACGGATGGGTCGGGCGCGACACCAGGCCACACGCCACCAATGGCGAGGTTTAGGGTTACGCCTTGCTTGACGGTGCCAAATGGCCAGTTGCCACCACTAGCTTGTATTTGACTCTGTGTCCACTTGACCGTCGATACGCCATCGATAAAGAATTCTACATAACCGGGTCGTACCTCGGCGGCATAGGTGTGCCACTGGGTGATGTCGATAGGTGTCGCATGCGGTCCTGATTGACCGTGTCCGCCGCCTTGAGAATAATGAAGGTTTGAATAAATAATTGATTCTGCGTTGATAGACTCTACTACATCTATCTCGCCACCGCCGGGCCACCCGCCTCCGTAGAGCGCCCATGTCCAGAATGCCGGCCAGGCCCCCTTGATACTAGGAAGCTTTAGCTCGGCCTCGAGACGGCCATAGTACAGTGCGTATTGCTCGGCCGCATGAATGCGACCCGAATACCAATTGCCATTACCGTCCCGACGCGCGCTTATAGTGAGGGTATTGTTAGCGACCGAAAATGCAGCTGGATTTCCGTAGGACTGCAGCTCGTTGTTTGTGGTGCCGGCCGGGAAGCTTTCGATCACCCACTTCGATTGATCGAGGGAGGTTCCTGCAAAAGTATCTTCAAATAGTAGCTGGACGAGCGCATTTGTAGTGACGACCACGCTTGCAGCCGCCTTTTCTGTACCGCCGATGACAGTTTTGACAGAGAAAGTATACTGAGTTGAAGGGGCGAGGGCTGGTGATTCCTGCCCCGGCTTATAGGTAGTTGCCTGAATGGGCGTATTGTTGAGGGGGGTCTGTGAGCCGTTTTGATAGATATTATAGCCTTGTATCGCGCCAGAGGGAAACGTGGGCGGTGACCACGAGAGTGTTACGTATGTCTGTGCTGCGCTTGCGGTCAGGTTGCGAGGAGTGTCGCTCGCGGGAATAGTACCTGCAAGCTCAATGCCGCAGACCTTTGCATCTCCGCCAGGGCTGGTTGCGTTAAACTCGATGACAATTTGACCCGCAGGGGTCGAGTTGATAGTGAAATCTTTGGTGCACGCTCTGTTGGCGCCACCCGCAGCTACAAAAATATCAAAACCCTGAATAACCAACTGATTATTAGCAGTGATATTCATGACACGTTGCCCGGCAGCGCTATAATAAAGCTCTGCAAAATGTAGCCGTATTTTGTAGGTTGCGCTTGCGGCTAGGCCAGCAATAGTATAGCTGAACTGCCCCCATCGCTGGCTTTGATATATTGCCTGCGGTGCAGCGCCAGGGGCAGTGCCAGTGGTAATAAGAGTTGTATCTGTGTGTGCGGTCCCGCCAGTAAAATACCCCGTTTCGGGCGTCCACGCAGGCGGCTGCAACGCCAATACTTGCGTCGTTTGCCCGCAAGCAATTCGAAAGGCCGCCACGAATGCATCTGAATGTACGTGTCGACGCAATCGTTTTGAGCCTATTCCCATGGTATAAGTATAACCTGTATTTGTGAATTACGACATACCCAGCGTGCTCGGATCATCTATGGGGCGCACCGAAAATCTA
>APMI01035694.1_pt1 | contig 25427 bp, 23 predicted proteins | sample 667938 | NCBI WGS metagenome assembly APMI01 (sample SAMN01084076, study PRJNA167559) | wastewater metagenome | biome: Wastewater | place: Denmark: Ejby Moelle, Odense | collected 2011-11-28
GGATAAACTTTCCTGCTTTTATAACCTTCCTTTTTCTAAGATAATTTTTTTTATAGATTATTTCCGACCAAGCTCCTTGTTATTGCTTTGGGACAGATTTCTTAATTTTTCAATATCACATAACTGTTCTTTTTCCATATCAAATCGAAACTGTTGACTACCAGCCAGTAGCCCTTCAAAATAATAATTAGGAATGGGATTTAAGGAAAGAGCAATCACTAAATATGGTTCGTGTTCTGCCAAGATATAGCCTTTGTTAAATGCCTGAATGTATTGTTTTTCTGAATTCATTTTATAAAGTTTAAAAAGTGTTTTGAGCATGCTTTGCCAGATATTCATTGATAGAATCTACATCATACAATATGAGTTTTTTCTCTGGCTGGGAGAAACGGATTTTACCTGCATCTCTTAATTTTTGCAGGGTGGTTTTGCTTGTTATTCTGAGCTTTTGCATGGCTTCTTCACCGGATATCCATTTATCTTCTTTAATACCATGTGTTTGTTTGATCCGCTCTACCACCTTCTCGATGAGAGTATAAAATGCGGAATCTTGTAAACAGATAACTTCCATCTTTAAAATTTTTAGTTTCAATTAATTCATGAAGTCTACTGGCAGTTTAATGCTTTGCAAGATTGCATGTCGCCACAGGAAAGTTTCACTTTGTCTTTTGCGACATGCTATCTTGTCGGGAGGAATCCCGAACCCTCCAGAGTTTTTACACCCACTATCCAGACAGTTTCTATCTGGTATTACTATCATCATTTCCCTCGCTCTCGTATTCCATATCTTCTACAATCTTACTTTCATCATCATTGTTTCTGCTCTTGGTTTCATCTTCAATTTCATGTTGGTTAGAATTACCGCTTCTGATACTTTCAAGCTCTTGCAATTCCTTTTCTTCGGCTTCACGTCCCTCTAATACTTTCATCTTGGTATCATCGTACCCAAGCCTGCTAAACCGAAACTTTGTGTCACCCCCATATTTTATTCCCGTGAGTTTTTCATTCCGATAATAAGGTTCATGGCCCAGGTTTTTAATTTGTTGTAAAAAATCCTTGGTAGATTTGGACTGCTGATATGCCTTTTGCAAATCAACTTCTATCATACTTTTTTTATCCTGTCTGATGTCTTTACTATATCCTCTGCCCTTTCCTTTGCCATGGTTAACAATACTTTTAGTAAGCTCTGGATACTTCTTTTCCTGATATGTTTGCATGGCAACTTTCAGTTGTCTAAATGCTGCTTTTGAAATCCGATTGGCGACACCTGTTAGATATTTTGTTCCACTCATCACGACATGTAAATGAATATGCTCCTTTTCGATATGTTGGGTCATGATATACATATTATCTTTCCCCTGCAGTTCCATATATTTCTTACCAAAGTCACGGAGCATCTGTTCTGTTATTTTTTCCTTATCCTTCTTCCCAAATGATATAATAGTATGATAAAGTTTAACACTATCCTTCCGGTGGACCCTTCTGAATGTTTCATTGGCCTTAAACTCCTTTATTACTTTGTCCAATGATCGTGAACGAATATTATGACGTATTACCAAAGGCTTGAACTTATCATTACTGAGTTTATCTTTATCCTTAAAGAGATAATTGATGACCTGTTCTGTTCCACCTTTCCTGCTGAGGTTTTTAATTATCATTCTTTACCTTTTCTAGAAACTGGGTTAAATATTCTTTTGTATCCGGATGTTTTTGTATTTCCAGTTCAAGTATTTGTTCAATCGTTTTAGGACTAAGCAAGACAACCCGTATCTCATGTTCTAACTGTAATATTTCTTCTTCGGTCTTCCGTATACTGGTTATATCTATTTCAGATTCCTGTATTATCGTTTCAATAGCATTGTAAGTCATTGCTACAAGCTGAAGTATTTTATTTACCTCCTGTTGGTTTGGTACGATATACCGTTTATTGATATAAGCAAGTGTTGCCTGTTTAATAAACCGGGTGGGTTTTACTTTATGTTTTTTTGAAGCAACAGTAAGTATACCGAGTTCTTCTTTTGTCCATCCTACAGTAAAGGTTTTGTTTTCCTTTCTGTGTACTCTTCTCCATGCTGCTTTATACAGCCTGCGGTATTCCTTTTTCGCCCAGACTATTTCTGCAGGGTTTCCTTTTTCCAAGTAAGGAGTAAGGAACTGATAAAAGTCAGCATATCGTTTACTCCTTTTGGCCATTCGGATTCAGATTTATTTGTTCCAATTCATCATCATAGTATTTACATTCTATTTCAGGTGGTGGTATCTGAGACAAACGGTTTAATTCATTTTGTTCATAGTAGGGTATCATTTTCGCTTTTATTGGCGGCATGTTTCCCACCAGTATAATAGATTCACTTAAAATTCTAATTTCATCCATTGTTAAAAGCTGTCGTGTTCTCCTGTTATTTTCATCATCCACATATTCGTACTTACCCAATATGCTTTCGAGCTCTCTTGCCGTTTCAAGCGGTTGCCCGGACATATAATTCTTAGCATAACTATTGGCAATAATATTTCTGGCTTGGGATACGCCATACAAATCCAAAAGCTGTGATTGTGATTGATAAATTTGAAGTATGCCAGCATCATATTTTCTAATATTACTTATTGCAGTTGGCAGGACACTTAGGTACAGAGAACTTGCTTCATCAAGTAAAAAAAAGATTGGCAGGTCATTTTGTTTAGGGAGTTTCGATATCACACTAGCAAAAAATTGCTCAAAGAAAATGCTACTCAGTACTGAATAATATTTCATGTCGTTTACATTGTTATTAATATAGAGTATGGTTTTCCCTTTGCGAAAACTTTCAAAATCAATTGTATCACTGGAAGTGACCCGTGCCACACCGGGGTCTGCAAAAATAGACAGTGCAGTTCTAACAGTAGCGACTATGGACATAAGCATTTTAGAATCATAAGCAACAAATGCTTTATAGTCTGATAACAAATCATCGTCTTTTGCCTGTACAAAAAGTCTATCAACTTTTTGTGGTGTGCCGGAAAATGCATTGATTAAAGTAAGGACATTATATAATGTGTGATACTGTTCCTCTGTGTGAAAAAGAACATACCGGATAATTACCGCAAGGAGTGACTCTGCAGAAGCGTTCCAGAAAGGGTCTTTACCTCCCCCACCGAGAGAAGTTTGAATAAGCAGTTTGCTTATCTTCTTAATATCAGAAATGTTTTTTACCCTATAAAGCGGGTTGAAGTTTTCTGAAGATCCGGCGTCAGCGTAATTTAGAACTTTAATAGTGTACCCTTTGTTCTTCATTGCGCCACTTGTCATTTCAAATAATTCACCCGAAGGATCGTGAGTACATAAAGAGGAAGCGCCTGCCATTTTCAAGATAGAAGGAATTAAAATCCTGGAACTTTTACCACTGCCACTGCCGCCAAAAACAAGTGCATTACTAAAACTGTTTTTTATTGAAAGGCATTTATCACCTGTCAGGCAAAACCCTTTTGCTCGTGTTGAAAGCACTTTATGTGCGCTGATGAAATCAGCGTTATAATTCTGATTGCGTTTTGAAGGACTGGCAGACACTACCAAGTCTGCGAAGCCACCTACGATAGTTTCAAAAACAGAGAAAACCACACCAAATAAAGCACTCAGTAGCTGTATCATTTTGTTTAGCTTTTTTTGATGATTATTTTTTCAACAGCTTCGCCCGTTTTTGTCAATATCATACCTGCTAAACGCATGCACCATGCAAAAGCAATTACAACTAATTTAAAAGTCTCCTTTACTATGCTTTTAAGTGCCCCCACAAAAATCCTGGTAACTGACTGATTGTTTTCGTGGCTCATGGTTACAGGTATTTAGGGTTATCTGAGCCTATTATTACTTTGGCTCTACGGTTTGAAAGCATCCTTTTATACAATTCTGCCATTGCATTAAACAACCTGTCCTGATCCCTGCTTCGTGGTTGAAATATTATCGTCACAGTAAAGTATGAAAGGTCTTCAGGCAAGAGCCCGGTCGATTCAAATTTCTGGAGTACAGAATCAGGGTGTTTAAGCAGCTGCTCCGTAGCCGTTTTTTTATAGACACTAAACAAGTCGGAATTTTCACATAAGTCAGAATAAACAAGCAGCAGGCTTTTATCTGCTTTATTTTCTTTCATCCGTACTAATTCACTGGCTATACTCCGAAAGCATTCTGAATATCTAAGAATAGAATCATGCTGTGACTTTGTATTAAATTTATTCACACACTCCCTGATACCTGAATAGAAAGAAAGCACCAGCTTTTTCCGGTAGTCTGGGTCATCAAATTGGTTATCCTTCTCCGTCTCATAACCTGAAGCCAGGTGATTTTCTGATACAGGATTAAGCAATTTGTCTGTTGTTGTGGTCAGCCTGAAAAAAGCTTCTTTATCCTTATCGTTTGTAAAATCAAAGCAGGAAAGAATAGTTTCTGCATCTGGCATAACTGCCCGAGGATCGGTAATATCAACTAAGGAGGTAACCTGAACAGATAAAGGTTGTTGCTTGTGCTTCTTTTGACAGGAGCTATATACTGCCATTACTAACAGAAGTAAACTAATTCTAATTGTTTTCATTGTTACTTGTTTTTACATTATCAAAGAATGTTGTGAATTGATACGCTGGTGGGTTAGCAAAAAAAGCTGGCATAATTCCATCGGTGCGATAATTCAGGTTTTTAAGAATATATTCCTGGGTTACTTGTTTCGCCAAACTCTTTAACCTATTCTCTATTGCCAGAGCATATTCGTACCTGTTTAAAGCACCGGCAGATTGTTCCTCGGCATCGTATTTAGCTTTTTCAATTGCTGATCTCATTTCCTGCATTTTATCTCCGCATTTTTTTAGCTCATCACAGGCTTTATCATATTGAAACTCTTCTTCTTTTTCTTGTTCGGTTTTACAGAACCAGATAGAAAATATCAGTCCTGCTAAAAAAAGCAAAAAACTAAGTATGGTAATTCCAATCGCTGATACACCTGTTTGAATAGTTACCTGCTGGTGTACATCAAGATTCATTTGTACTGCAGTGTTGTAGCCATTTGCCCGTAACTGTCCTAATGTATAAAAACCAATTAGGGCAGGTATAACACAAATACAAAAGCGTTTAATAAATTGAATTGTTGTTTTTGCTTTTCGTATGTAACCAGCCATAACGTGTGTTCCGAAACCGATTGCAACAGCAATCCCAATAGAGGTGATAAGTGCAGGCAGTGTGGACATTGGCATTCTACGAAGTGCTTCAAATGCAAAGAAGCCCTCAGCTACTGCAATTATTCCAGCACCTATATGTACCAGCCTGCGAATTCTTTGTTTACGCAAATCAGGAGTGTACTGCTTTTTTATTTCTTCCAGCGTCCGGTACTCTAATTCCCTGTCTTTTAAATTTGCGGCAATGGGTTTGATTGTTTCTGCAGCATCTGTTTGAGATTTCTGCGCTACAACTATACCAGATACTGGCCTGTGCAATTCCTGATTTTTGTGTATTGCATTCTGAACCCTTGACTCAATTTTATTAAGAAAAAGTGCCCTGAACTCAGGTTCAGCAAGAGGTCGATTTTCAGAGCCATTTTGCTTGCCTTGCACTTCTGCAAAAAGAAGTAATTCTTTTTCCAGATTTGCGTACGCACTATTTGTTCCTGCTGGGGTTTCTGGTATTTTGGGTTGCAGTATCATAGTATTTGCTTTTATTGTTTGATATATTCAAGTTCGTTACGAAGAGAATGAATGCTGATGAGTGTATTCGTATCAGCTATCTGTTGTATCCATTGTGAAGTACTTTCCAGTGGATGGGAACTGATGATAAGTTTGAGTTTATTCTGGCGTTTGAGGCTTTCAAGGGCTGGGCAATAATCTGAGTCATCGGCTACAAGAACCGCTTTTGAATATTCATTTTTACAGTCCATCATGTATGAAGCCAATAAAGCATCAACATTCCCTCCATCCAGTTGTCCGTTTGGTAATATTCTTGTTGGGGTGAATTCAAGCGTGAAACCTGCTCTTTCCATTAATTCATAAAGCCATTCATTTTCCTGAATGTAGCCCAGGAAGAAAATAGCCTTGGTAACGTTGCATTTTTCACTTAGGTATTTACGAAATGAATACCAGTCAGCTTTCCAGCCATTTTCTTTTAATCCCATGTAAAGATTTTGACCGTCGATAAAAGCAAAATTTTGTTCAGATATCCTTTGGGCTGTGATTTGACCAGAAGAATTGAAAACACCTGAGAAACTGGCTGAATTGAAGTATGGCAGGGTATAATTATTGCCTTGGGTTTGATAACAAATACTGGTTACTAGTGCCATTTGGGTTGATTTTAAATGATATTATCCGGTACATCCTAGATGTCCGGCTCTTCATCTAACCCTTGGCAGCTATCATACTTGACATTAAATGATTCTTATGATAGACTATGCTTGCGGTGTTCCATCTAAGCCATGGACATCGTTTCCGGGAGAGTTTCAGTGTTAGAAGCACTGGCTCTCCCTTTTTGTTTGCCTATCTCAATTACTGACAGACAAAAAGGAGACGATGTAAAAAAACAATTTAAAGAGACTGTTTGCGAGAAGAATGCCATTGAACTTCCAATTACATTTTCGGAAAATTTAAAATTTCCGAAAATATGAAAATGAACACTATTTTAGGAAAAATCTATCAATTTCATAATCAATCAGATTCTCATCGCCACTTAGTTTTTCACAATGAATTTCAAACTGCATATTATAAGTGGGTATCATTTTTACTACCGAATTTCTCTTATCAATATTTGAAATCCATAAAGGGTTAATTTTAAATTTCTCCTTAAGACCTTCACTTAAATTGCCATAAAAAAATCCTAGCTCCCTCAGCTTTTCATTAAATGCGATTTTCCTAGAGTGAGCTGTGCGGCTTATCTTCGTCCCATCATTATAAAAACAATAATAATAATCACTACTCGAAATATTTTTATCCATTATAAAAAAATGAACATCACTAAGTAAAATCTCTTTTTTATTCAACTCAGTAATGCCTGTATTAATGCTTTGGAATAGATTTTTAGAGTATAGATGATTGCTGTAGACTTTATTCCCCTGTTCTTTTAACAAAATTATTTTCTCTTCGTAAAAATTCAAAAATGCAGTAACGTCCTTTTCCGCTTCTAGTTCAGAGTTAACAAAATGATCATATAATATAGCAAGCTCTGACTGGTGTTCTTTTAACCTACCATTATTCTCCGAATGCATAACTTTAAATATTTTCGTTTTGCAAACAATACTGCTATAGTCTGTAGGTAGTATTTTATTTGTAGTTTTGAAAAGATCTATACCACTACCTCCTCTTAAATTTTGGTCTGAGAACACCACATCAATATCATTGTATCTATTATTTATATAGTCGTTTGCGTCGGCAAAATGGGTATCTGCGAAATATTGTTTTATATTATATTCATAAATGTGTTTTGAATTATAATATTGAGTAATTACCCGATTGACTTGTTCGCCTAGTGCGGGCATGTCATCAACTATGATAAAATTTCTTCGCGTCATACTTTTATCAATTTAAATGTAACAATTACTCCATTATTGCTTAGTTTATTCCTTACATCTTCTGGTGAGAATTGAATCTTATAATTACTATAATTTTCATTAAAATTCTGAACCTGATTTATAATAAGATTTATCCCCTTATCAGATGGTCTATCTTCAAGGCTTAAAGAATGAAATCCTACACCATCATCTTCAATAGTAAAACAATACTCATTCGCCTTTTTCTGGACATCAACCATTATTGATATGCTTTCCTTGCCAATTGTGCCATGCTTAATCGAATTTGCAATAAAGCTGGTTATCATATTTTTAGGTAATTCTAAGCTTTCAATTTCAGAATTACCGTCAAAATTTGTATTAATATTATGAGTTGCTTTACTTCTGACCATATATAAATAAACCAAGCTTGATTTTCTAGCAATGGCTATTTCATTTTTTATAGTATTAACTAATGAATCTCCCAGCTGTTTAGTAGTCCCGTAATAATCTTTAAACCCTTCAACAACTTCTTGTAATAATTCTTTATTGCCGTAACTAGCTTCTTTTAAAAAAATGTGCAATTGTGGGATAAATTTATCTAAATCGTGATTAATGGCCAAGGTGGACAACAATTTCATTTCTGCCTTAGTTCTTCTAATTTCCTCCCTCTTGCTCACGTTTTCCGCTTTCCTGCGTTTCTTTTGAATTCTCACCATGTTTATCAGAAATAGTGTAGTAAGTAGTAGAAATGAAAAAATGGCTAATGTTATTATATTGCCCCTTTTTCTGGCCCCTTCTTTTGAAATATTTGCTTTCTGATTCGCATTATTTACGCTATCTGCTAGCCTAAGAGAATCTTTAAGTTTCACCAAAGACACTGCTTGGACTAGAGAGTCTCTTGCATGTTTCACATTCAATTTTGATATAGAATCTAAAAGACCATTTTCCCGATGAAGAAAATCAATGTCATCTTGCCTTATTTTTAATAATTTTTCTTTCCCTCCAATCTCCTTGGTTGTTGACCTGTCTAACAAATCAGTTATAGATTTTGATTCTACTTCTAGTAGGCTAATAAGTTGCCTATGATGGTCGGTTTGATAACTGACAAAATACATTTCATATTTACGTGCAGAATCAGTAATTCCCAGTGAATCAAAAATCTTATACTTTAGTCCAGCTGCGGTTTCCATAAGCTGGTTATAATAGTCTGGATAAAAATAATTACTGAGACTTGTGTCAAACATCACTTGATTGATCAGCTTAGTTGCAGAATCATACCTCCTAGTTTTATAAAAAATAAAGGCCTTATCAAGCATTGAACTACAAACTTCAAATTTATCATTTAATTGATTAGCCAAATACAACTGTAAATCACCATAATCCAACGCAAGCTGATCTTTTCCAAGTTGCAAATATGCATACTCGATATTTTCGAGAATGGCAAATAGCTCTGATGTACTGGATGTAAGTGCGGCATATGGTAATGCATACAAGAAATAAAGTGAGGCTACCTTCATATCTTTTTCACGTAAATATTCACCAATGCTATAAAACCCAAAATAGGTCGTTTGAACATCCATCCCTTCTCTTCTCTTATAGGCAAAATACCAATGCGATAAGTTCAATAAGTTTTGTCTGTTATTTTCTTTTATTTCATCTCTATAATCATATTGACGATAAGTTGACCATAGATATGCCTTGACGGCAATGCTTGAAAGAGTAGTTATCGTCATATCCTCATTATTTCCGGATTCGTTAAAATTCCGAACTGCTGCATCAAGGTAAGCTTCTTCCTTTTCTGACGCTTGTGTTAGGTGAACCTGGTTAAATACATAAGAAAGCTTTCTATTAATAAGACCTTGTTGGTAACGTTTTCTTTTCTCGCTTATGTTACAATTATCAAATGCTTCTCCAGCCAAATAATACGTTGTAATGGCATAATCCAGAATACGATAATCATAAGCAAAATCACCTATTAAAACGTATGCTTGAGCTCTTTTAAATCCGTCTGGTATGTTTTCAGCGTATCGTTTTGCGTTGTCGCATATTTTATACATTTCAATATAGTAGGTGTCATTTCGAACACTTAAATGCGCATAACTAAATAACAACTCAATTTTTTCTTTCGAATCAGGTAATTTAGCAATTGCAAGTAAAATCTGCAAAAGGTGATTTCTATTCCGCTTATAAAAATCAATTTTTGACATTGCCTGGATACTGTTGTTGATAATTTTAAACGCTGGTATTACAAATTTTTGCTCGGGAGTTTTTTGGGGACTAACATTCCTCTTTATAAAATCATCAACATATTCTTTATGTTTTGATAGCAGACTGTCTGGGTGCAGTGAAGTTGTTTCTTTACCACCTTTACTTTGAAAATAGAATCGACTAAATTGTATTTTTTCGTTTAAGAAATAGTTCAAAATATCCTCTTCTCTATAGTCTCTCAATAAATTTTCTTTTGGGTTTTCAATTGCACCTATCGGCGCTTTTTGCAACTTTATTAAGTTTAATAGACTATCCTCAAGTTTGCTTTCATCCCTTTGCGAGAAGGCTACAGTATTTAAAACAAGGAATACTTGAAAACAAAAATATATTTTTAATAATCTCAGCATACTTAAAATTTTCAAAGAGAATTTATTATCAGAATAAAGTTTTGAGTTTTCGAGATTTTAGAGTACCCTTTTTTATGATAAATGCAGGTGATTTATTTGAATTGATTTTTGATAATGATAATTGTTTTTTACTTTCTTTGAATAATAATATTATTCTTGAAGCTGATGATTTCTCCCTCTTTTAAAAACTGGCTATATCTTCTTATAGTAAGCTAAAAACTTTGCTTTAAAATATTGTTTTCAAATAACTTTAATACACTTCTAAAGTTAAAGAGAAAGGATTTAAGAAAACAAAAATCGTATAACATCTAAATATTTTTGCATTATCATCACCAGTTAGAGCTTCCATTTTACCGCAAAGTTATATTGAGACAGATGGGATCAGAGTTCCCTTTGAACGATGGGCAGATGAAAGACCATCAAGTCAATAAGCAAATCATTGTAGTATGGAGTTGCAACTTTATAAAATTCACCCAATTGTATAATGCAATGGCTTTTTAAGTTGTTTGTCAAAACAACAACACTTTTGCTTTGATTATTGCGGTGTTTTTATCTTTTAATTTTCCTTTTACTTTACAATATCTTTAAGCCAAGCTGCCGAACTTTAAGGTTCGGCAGCTTTCCAGCCCTTGATGCATCAGAATGGTAAGTCGTCTGGTACTTCCTTCTTTTCTGGTTCAGTCTTTACAGAATCGACTTTCATTTGTTGATGAATTTTGCTAGTATCAACATGACAATTGAGTGCTCCTTTGGCTTCACCCTGCATATCAGTGTATGCAGAAACAGCAAGCCTTCCGGTAACTTCGATCAGGTTGCCTTTCTTTAGCCGGTCTGCAACCTTGGGGTTTAGCCAATAGGCACAAGTGATGTAGGTTGTAACTGTAACCCACTTATCACTTCCTTTGAGTTTATAATTGTTATTAATGGCAAGAGTGAAGTTTACTACCTGCCTGTCGTCTTTCAGTTGTGCTATAACTGCATCTTTGGTTAATCTTCCGATAAGTACCATGTCGTTTGATTTTAGTTATGAATGAATAATTGTTTACTGCTGCTTGAATAATGATAATTCCTGTGGCTTTACTTTATTAGGGTATTTATCATGACTATGTTTCTTTACCAAACGATAGACTGTTATATCTTCATTCTGAGTAATTGCCCAGGCTGATGATAGTGCTTTGGAGCGGATACACTTTTTCTTTCGTTGTATTTCCCAAGAAATGAACATGATGTTTCTGAGTAGTGTTGAATGTTGCATAACCTAAGTTTTAATGAATAAATCGGCACAAAATGAGAATTTGGCCAGCTTAGGCAACCCATAATAGAAGCGTGGTAGGAAGTCAAGTTTTTCAGCAAAAAAACACTATCCCACAGAAATGAGAAAAGCTAAAATGGGCATGGAGATTTTTTTGCTGAAACCGGATGGCAAGCGGAATGAAATGGAGTGCAGACCTTTACTTACGGCTGTGGGAAGGAAATAGCTTTGCCGGAAGCTGGCCGAAGTAGCTATAAAAAGTACAGATTTGAATTCCTAAATTATTTTGTCAGCAAAAAACGGATCAGTGTACCTGTTAGATATAAAATAAATTCAACCTCATCTGGTGGTGATTGGTTAGAATGTTTTCCGTTGTTATTTTGATATTTACAGTAATAGTCTGACACAAGCCAGTATAAATTTGAAATTTCCGGACTTACTTTCTTTGCTTTTAAATATTGTCCGACTTCAGCTTTTTGATTCTCCAAGCTTTTAGTATTCTTAAAAAGTTCTTTTAGCAACAACTCAAATGATAAGCGCAAATTATCAATAACGTGTCTCTCTCTTCCCTTAATTCCTAGTTCTGCCAATGAAGTTTTAAATGTCTCGTAACTTTTGGGGTAATTTATTAACCAATCCAGGTTATCATTTACAAGCTTCTCATCAAGCAATTTTGCCCCTGCTGGATAAAATAAAACATCGTCATCAGTTTCAGTAACTACAATTGGAACAACAGTTATAACGATTGCGTCTTTAATATCTTCTAAGAAATCGTATTTAATATCCCATTCAATTGTTTCCATCCCAAAAACAACTTGTAAAGCAAGAATGAATTTCTTCATATCCCCCTCTTCTAAAAAATACATATAAGCAGGGCTTTCAATTAACTTTCTATTAAAAGAAATGTCTATTTCAGATATGCCCTTTTCCCTTTTAGTGTGTACACCTAACAACTTAAAAAATTCATCTTCGCATTTCGAATTCTGCAAGATTTCAATCCCAAGCTTTGATGAATATGAATTTAAAATTCTGCTTTTAAAGTTTGTCCAACGCTCCATGTCAGACAAGTCGACATTCCAGCGCTTATAGAAGTTTTCAATCCTTAGTCGTGTGTCAGGTAGTTCTTTCTTTTTTCTTGGTGGCATTTCAATAAACTTTAATTAGGATTGAATTCTTTGCATATGGTAATTCTGAATCCATTCAATTACACTATCCTTGTCTTTGTAGTCAAGTAGATACGGTGAATTATCTCTTTTCTTATGAGCTTCCTTTGAAAAATATGATGTAGTTACGATAATACCTCTATTGGCGTTTTCAGTTGCTAAGACTTCTTTAAAACTACGGATCACTTCTACCCCTACTTTTTGACGGTTATATCTTTTACATTCAACAAGAAATTTCAATGGAACAAGTCCATCTATGTATTTTAAGGCAATTATATCGAATCCATTATCTCTTGTTTGCTTGGTTAATTCGACTTTAAATCCTTGTGAGAAAAGTATCTCTGCAATAATCTCTTCAAACTGTCGTGGCTCAATAATTTGTAGTACGGAATTATCATAATAGATATCTGTAATAATTTTCTTGATTCTTGCTGTTTCATCAATTAAAATAATTTCAGCATCTTCTTTTTCTTCTTCTGCCGCATCAATAATTTCCACAAAATCATAATCTCTAAATGAGTACTCATTAATATCTCTAAATAGAGAGGTATCTACATATAAACTATTTGCAGACTCTATAATTTCAAAGGCCTTTGTGTAATTGATCCACTCCGGGCTAGTAGATTTAAAAGATGTAAAATTCAGAATATCAATAGCGGGTTTAAAAGCAGCAATATTAGGAAAATCAATAGCTGGCTTAAATCGATCTTTTAATTCAAGAAGCCATTGTAAATTATTCGGTAGTAATTCATTTTTTAATTCTCGTTGTTGTTTAAGGAATTCAGGAATTGACATGGTGATAAAGCTACTTTTATTTACTGCAAATTCAGAAATATAGGTGTGGATTACAAAAAAATCATTCAATAATTTTTCTGTAAATGTATAACGGTAAAAGCGCCTGCGGCCAAAAGAAGCCCTGCCTTCCGGGACACTTGCCCGGAATGAAGCGGCGAGCCGTCCGCAGCCACTGGAAGAATGGAAGTGGCTGGCGAGTTCCCCACAAGAGGCTATGATGGTAGCATGTAATGCGAATCATAGCTCCATAGAAAGGTACGATCAGCTTTCCTGTGTGTATGCAGTACCTGCACTATGCAAGATACCTCCCTTAGCTCTTGGTGAAGCATGAACCATAGAGATACGTGGAAGTATCGCAGTCGCAGTGGGGAGCGCCGGCGAGCACATAAACATTGGGAACTGGTGGATGAAAAGATCCATACCCAAACGGCCCATACGAAGCAGGAGCATGGTGGAATGAGTATGTGCGGGTGTTTGTATATTCAGGAGGAATGGTGAAGCCCTGGAGAGCGTATAGGGTCATTCCCCTGAATGAATACAAACAAGGGTAGCACGAGTGGAACCAAGCGGAAGCGAAGTATGGGTAAGGGAGTGAGGGTATGGTGCTTTTCAGGCACAGGAGTTCCCGAAAGAAGGCAGGTGAAGCTGCAATGACTATGACAAACTTGTGCAACAACCCGGACGGCAAAAGAGATGTTGCGATTCCTTCAAAGGCTATAGCGGTTTTATCGCAAGTTCTCTTTTGGTTTGGCGGAGGCTTTGCCAAGCCTGCCGGAGAGAGTCCTATTTACCGGATTTTTTTTGAATTATTGGCGACAACTCGACCTGTACCAAGGCAGATGTTACATAAAACTTGTCTGTCAATTTTGCCTGTTTGATTGCAAGTGTAACAAGCAAGATATCCCGTTTGATTACACGTATAACAAGGAATATATCCGGTTTGATTACAAGTATAGCAAGGAATAAAACCTGTCTGATTGCAAGTATAACACGGGATATATCCAGACTGGTTGCAAGTATAACATGGTATATTGCCAGTTTGATTACAAGTATAACAAGGTGATTTGCCAGTGCCGTTACAATTATAGCAAAGTTCAATTCCGTTAAGTGTTAAGGTTAATCTTTTCCCTTTACAAGCGGCGCACTTAACTCTCCCCTTTCCAGCGCAACTATTACATGTGAATTGTGTTGCCCCGTGGCAATTACTGCAAATAAATCTTGTATCCCCATTGCAGTTGCTGCAAACAAATCTTGTCTTACCAGAGCAGTTTGTGCAGATAAATCTGGTATCTCCGTGACAACTAGAACATTTTAAACGACTTTCTCCATTGCAAACTGGGCAAGTATAATGTCCATAGACGCTGCCATACCCATTGCAAGTATTGCAAGTTTGATATATGACTTCTGAAGAATGTGGAGAAAAAGAAGTAGTTAGAGCAACTGCTTTTAAAAGGCCCATCCCATCTTTTATATACCCAACTTTATTTTCACCTAACCACACTGTGTACCAGCCTTCTCTTTCAGATAGTACTAAAACCAGTTGTTCTTCCTCTACCTTATATTTTATATTGTAAATTTTTGAATCTAAAATTCTGGAACTTCTGACATTTACTTGTTTCGCCTTTACTTTATAGAATTCACCTGGTAAATTCTTATACTCCCCATTTCTAAGAATACGAATAGTATTCGCATTTTCTATTTCAGCTATTTTTTTAATTCCATTTCTTGTATTAATGTAAAGTGTCGGTTTTTCACCAGGGTTTTCAAGTAACCTAACATTTGCCAGCCTTTCATTGAGACTACCGGAGGTTGTTGGAATATCTTCGAAAACAGCTGCTTCTTCAGCTGTGAAGGCGGCTAGCTCACTTTCTGTTGCTCCTCCCACTAATGCAGCATCCTCTACAGATAATGCTTCAGCAAGCTCTAATGCACAACCCGAAAAAAATAGTGAAATGATTACTAATGCAATGAAAGCTCTTATTTGTATAGAGCTTTTAATTTTTTTGTAATTGCAACTTCGCATATCTTATACGTTTATTATTTAAAAATATTCAAATTGATACAGTCGTAGAATATTTTTGCTTTAGCATTGATCAGAGATAAGGCTTTGGACAAGTCATGTAAGGCATGTATATTTACGTTTGTCTATCATTAGGAACTTACTTGTCCGTATAGCTACATTTGCAACCTGTCTAATAGCTCCTGTGATCTTTTGTCCATAATTTCCACTGTTGTCGTCCGTTTCTTATTTATCTAAGACCATTCAAAGAATAGTTTTACTCTAACGCTGCTATGTCATAAGAAGCTTTTACAGAAACTGTGCTCCCTCTTGTGCAGAAGTATGAATACTGATATTGGCGCATACGCAATTCCGGTTCATTTCTACCTTCTGAAAGCGTGATATATTTATTATCAATCTTCATTATATAATTTTTCCCATCATGCTCAATGCTACTGTGACCAGTAGTAGGATCAAAACGAACCCAACCTTGCTTTTTTAAATATGCTTCCGGCCAGGCATGCAATGGATTTGAGTCGTAGCTATCGACATCCATTCCAAATTCAGATTTTGCGGGTATTTTATTTGCCCGCAGTAGGGCCACAAATAAATCACTAAAATCCATACATTTCCCAACGTGGCTTGATAATACCTGTTCAGCACCAATTGCCTCTTTGAGTTCATAATGTATATTTTCCTTTACGTACTCAAAAGTTTTCATCACGGTTTCTATATCTGTCTTTTGCTTAAGAGTAGCTGCCAGTGCTATGATCTGCGGGCTTTCGCTTTCAATGAACCTCTCGGGCTCTAGGTACCTACTCAAATTGAAATTAGTACTATCATTCTTACTCTTTATGTTATTGTATATCACCAGCTTGCATTTAATGGTAATTTTGAAGCTTTTTTCTATATCATAAAATTTAAAAAGTACATAATTATTACTATTTATTTTATAGGTACTATCTGGCTCTGTTGAATACTCAATACTTTCTATCGTCTGTCTGTCTTTAATATCATCAGGCAGTACCATTTTTAATCTCATGCTATTAAGATGTCCATCCACTACAATTTTGTATACAAACTTTACAGTTACTTCTCTTTCACTAAGTTGTGTCGAATTTAAATGATGACTTCCATTTTTGTTACCCGCTATAGTTTGCAGTGAAGCAAATAGTAAGCAAAGAAGTATCTTGTATTTGTTAAAGCCAAATAACGATCGTTTTTCCATCTCACCAACACAGAGCCGTCCTTTAAATTTAGAAATGATTACACTACAAAGGAAATAATGTAAATCAATCGCTTTTTGCATTTTTTTAAACTCAGTTTAAGTATTTAAATATGAACTAGATAATACGAAGCCATAGTTTAATCATACCAAAGAAATAGTGAAGCTTGACCTGGCAAAGTGTCAGTGACGCTATTCCACTACCAGTAATAGGTTAACCAGTCATAGTTAATATCGTATTTCCCATTATTTGCAATTAACCATTCTCTTGTTTTAGTGATCATTTCAGGTTTTAAGGCCTCTTGGTCAATATACCCAGCAGAGTAATTGACTCCTCTAAAGATTTCGTGAAAGGAATTATTTTTAATTATCGCCAATAAATCGGGTATCAAGTAAGCAGCCGCATAACCCCTATTCATAACATCATCTGGGTGCAGGGGGCACCTTTTTGTCGGATCCATAAATTTATTGAACATCGAAATACTTTCCTGAGTGCCTATATAAAACAACTGAAATTCTACCTTTTGTATCAAATTATTATCCCATTTTTCCTTGGATAGAAAGGGAGTTAAATCAAAAACTTTTACCAGGTTACGCTTTTCTCCCAGTTTAGCCAACACTAATTCAAGAGTACTTGTATCAAATCTTTTATCATTACTAAGTGAAGCTGCCTTTAAGATTGGAATTGCTTGTTTAAAATTAAGCCATCCAACCGCAAGCAAAATGGTATTACTGACTGGTGTGTTATTTATTTCGTTCAACATTTGCACTTTATAAGGTTTTGCTAAACTATCGTAGATCATATTATATAACTTAATTTCACTGCAGTAGTTGGAAGCCCTATAGATTTTTCTTAACGAATCTTCACTTTGCAAAACTTTATTAATAAAAGCAGGTTCATGAACCTCTTTAATAGACTTCCATTTCCATCTTAATTCCTTATAAGTCCATTCATTTTTTAGTATACTAAGTATCCGCTTTTTCGCAGCTTCACTTACATTGCTATCGTTGAAATTGTAGTATGCAAGTTGATAATCTAATGCTCCACCTATATGAATATTATCCAAGTAATATTCGATTTCATCTAAAGAAGGAGAATTGATATTTCCCTTCTCAAAATAAAACTTCCGATCTGACCATGTATAATCATATGGCACTTTACAATTTATCCTTTGTGCATTTACGATTTGTATCAGAAGTAGAAATGCAATGCTTGTAATAAGCACTCTTTTACTATTTGTCATCTAGTAGATATTTTAATAAACACGGAACCATTGATAAAGATAAAACATGTTACGTTGATCTGTTACATCAAAGTAGTCCATGAAATTTGTACTTGAAAACTTCGTTATTCCGGGATATGAATCAAAAGTGTGATTTAAATTTAACGCATGCCCAAATTCATGAGTTATCGTTAAGTAGTTACCTTGTCTTGTAATAAGTACATAGCAATCACCAAAACTTCTACATCTGCCAGCTATATACCCAATATTTCCACTTCCGTCATCTTCAGTAATTTCAATATCAGAAACAAACAAAAAACGAGTCTTTGTAATTGAACTGCTATCAACCATTGTTGGGGTTGGGTTAATGGTATTAAAGTTTATTCTAGTGGCAGAATCTGTATAATTTAATCGTTGATATTGATTCACGAAGAAATTTATTGCACTTGTTGAAGTAAGAATACTGTCTGACAAATGTGAAATCCCCGTCAAGTCTAAAGTAGTCGGGTATGTTCCAACTGAATTATGAGTGACTATCTGCCAGTTTCTATGAACTTGGTTGTGTGAATGACGATTTAGCCTGTCCAGAATATTTGCTGTTGTAATATCTGTTCTGTACCCTGAGCCTGTGTTAACAAACACAACAACTAATTTTTTAGTATTAGGGGAATAGCAAGCAATGTTTAGTTTACCAATTGTATCACCAGCATTATTAATTACTACAATTGCTTCTTGCAAATGAGTACTTAAAAGACCAAATTGTTCTGCATGGACAGTTATTGTATCTAAAGATGATAATCCAGCAAAATCCTTTTGGATGGAATCAAGTCCATTTATTTTTATATTGCTTGTAGTTCCTTTAAAAGTCACTCTGAAATTCGGATCACTTGCAACGGAGCTAGTTAAAACAGGAGTTATTTTTATGGTTGCGGTTTGACTGTCTAGAAGACTCATCCATGCAACATTATACGGCACCCCTCCTATGTTTAATTTCTCATAATCGGGCGTTAGTAAGGTTTGTCGATAGCCTATTTCATCAAACCCATATTCACTTTTATACCCGCTTTTCTTATGAAAGGAAACTGTGGGCTTGTTATAAACCAAAACTGTTATTTGCAACAATCGATTATTGGTATTTTTATCAATAACCCTCACTCTGTAACTTCCAGGATTATTCAAAGTACAAAAGCAGGTATCTTGAAATGAGCATGATGGGCTACCATTTATTTCCCATTTATAGTCAGAAGAAACTAATACTCCATTCTCATCTACTACTTTGAATCGTGCAATTTTACCGGGCTGAATAACAAAAGAAATTTTACCACCGTCGTAATATCGTCTAGAACTAGTATCAACAGTTATATGACATTTAGGTCCAAAGTTAAAAGTCGGTCCTGTTCCTTGATCGTCGCTTGGATCATCATACGGGTCTATGGGATCAATTCCCCAGTCTTCCGGTGTCCCCCATGTATCATAATTAGGGTCCAAAGGATCATCAGGGTCACGATCATTTACCCATGCAGATGCTCCGCCACAACTTTGACAAACTTCGTCATTCCCTTGAGTATTCACAGGCGTTCCATCTCCAGTTATAGTTTCGCAATCAATACATTGCCAATCTCCATTTTCAAATACCCAAGTATTCCCATTTTGATCAATATCTATCTCTGCACCAAATTCTTGCGCATGTACTTTATTGCATATCGACGGCAGCAAAAAGATGGCAATAATGAATGTAATTATTATCCTTTTCATGATAAGTCTTCTTAAGTTTAAAAGAAATTTATACTACTGTTTTACAACCTTTATAGTTTTTGCTTGCTTGCCAAGTATTAATCTAACTAAATAAGTTCCAGGTGTAATATTAAAACTAGGTTGTAATGGTAAAATATAGCTGCCTGATGCTAAAGTTGCAGTAGGCTGGGTATACAAAATTTTTCCGTCAATAGATAGAAGCTGTGTATATACAGTAGAAGTTCTTTTAAGCACAAATTGAATATTACAAATGGTGGTAAATGGATTTGGAAAAACCGATACACCAGAAACAGTTTTCAGATCCAACCCATTATCATCTAAAAATGCAATTTCTCCATTGTAAGAACTTTTATTATTAGTGCGCTTAAGTAGAATTTGAAATGGCTTTTCTGGTTCTTGTCGGTCGGGACTATAAAGCTGTAGATTGCCATTCAGGTATACTGTATCATCATTTTTCAACAACTGAAGGCTTGCAGATTTAAAATCAAAACGGATTGGCTCAACAGGACTATAATGATCTGTTTTTTTGTATTCCATATTTTCAAATACCAGCCCTTTGTTTGTCAAGAAAGCTTTAAATGGTAGAGAAATATTGTCGTCTTTTTCCTTCCAAAGACCACTTAACCTTCCTGCTGAATATGAAAGGTTTAATGCTAATGGAGAAACTTGAATGATTTGTTTTCCGCTCCAATCATATTTTAAAAGAAATCCTTCAAAATCTCCCTCTATGTCAGTGGCAGGTAAACTATGTTTTATGATAGTGTATTGATTCACTGGATTTTTATTTCCTATAAGCAGCGAAGCTTCTTTAATCTTTAAAAGTAATTTAGTGGCTCCTGGTTGATTCTCTGGTTCCTTTGCGGCCAATTCGTCTTTCGCAAACTGGTAACCCAAAGACGCTGCTTTTGCAAGCCAAAATCTTGAACTATCAATATTTATCTCTGTTCCATATCCATTTCTCAGGCAAATTCCAGCCATATACATACTTGGAGAATGCCCAACAGCAGTTCCTTTTCTAAATAATTTATATGCTTCAAAATAATCCTGACCAACACCTAAGCCCTTATGCAGCATATAACCTTGGCCATACCATCCAAATGGGTCGTTCATTGATGATGCGTTAGAAAAGCATTTATATGCTTCTGAAAAATCTAACTGCACCCCAATTCCATACTTGTACATTACTCCCAAGTTGAACCACGCCTTGCTATATCCGCTATGGGCAGCTTTATTAAACCATTTAAAAGCTTCCAGATAGTTTTTTTCTACTCCAAATCCGAATTTGTATTGCATACCGATAGCATTCATTGCCCTTGAGCTACCTTTTGCGGCTAGTTTTAAATTCAATTGAAGATCTTGTTTAGAATACGGCTGTTTTCGCCTATCAGAATCATTTAGTTGAGAGAAACTGAAACTACAAATTGCAAAAAACAATATTGTAAAAGTCATTTTTTTCATATCAGTTACTTTTGCAGTAATTATTAAATATTTTAAAATTGCAATGATTACCATTGAAAACTTTGCCCCTGTGTGTCATTACCAGGACTACGTCTCGCTTTTATCAAAGCACTTAATGCATTGGGTTTTGTGTCATATAATTCTTTTAATACATCAGACTGCCTGATTTTGTCATCCTCATTTTTATCAATTGCATTAAGGCGACGCAAATAATAATCGGATAGTTCCGCTATAGTAGAATCTTTATCATGCCCAGCAATCATGTTTCGTTGTGTAAGTTCCCTCCAGTCAGTATAGGCTGCATTTTTTGCTCTCCCTGAATTTTTGATATTCAATAGGTTTTCATACTGTTCAGGAGAAAGTATTTGCTTTAAGTTTTCGCACTCATACTTTCTACTATCGTAGGGTTTGGTGCTATCTAAAGAGTAAGCCTCTTCTTTCAATTTCTCTAATTCATTAGCTTTATTTAACAACTCCTTTTCCTTATCCTCAGATAAGCCGAGTTTATCAGTATTTTTTATTGCGAATAGAAATTGTGAAAAATTACCAGGCTTGTTGTTATCTTGAGTGTTCTTATATTTTCGAGAATAATATAATTTACGCATTGCATCGGGTTCAGTATCATACAAATTCTGTAAATGAACTCTTCTTACAGACAAGTTTTGCTGATATCTACCATAGATAAAGTCTTTCTTTAGATAAAATTTTACAAATTGACTAATAGTAGAATCCGCATTAAGATTTATGGCTAACCCTTTTTGAGTAAGCTCTTCCCAATCAATTTTTGCCTTACTGTATGCTCTCTCTTTGCCCTTGATATCCATTAATTTCGAATATTGCAAATCACTTAATACAGAATTAATATACTGATTTTGCAATGTATAAGAATTAAATACTTGCGTAGGATTCTGTTGATAAAAAAGATCTTCTTTTATCTTGAGACTATCGATTTTTGATAAAAGATAATCTGTTAATGGTGCAGATAAAGAGAGGTCATCTTTATACTTAATAGCAAGTGACAATAGAGTATATGAATATCGAAGGTCTTTATTCTCCTTTGCAGTTTCAGTAGAATAATAGAATTGATCAGTTGCAGACAAGATGGCCTTCCATGAATTTTGATATAAGCTATTTACACTATCAATTGCCCTTTTAGTTTCATTATTTTTTATCATTACTGCTATTGCATTATCTTGGTTTTTAAAAATGCCAGCAATCGCTCTTTGCTTGTCGCCAGAGATATTAGTTTTACTTACTAGATTGTAAATCTTGGTTACAATCTCCGCTGAATAATTGTCTTGTACATATTGATCTACAGATTGAGCCTTACTACTGAATAGTGTAACTACAAAGAACAGTGACAGTGTTAATTTTTGTTTCATACTTTCCTTATTTGCATTTTTATATTAGTGTTAATTATTTTACTACCTGCTTTTAAAATTCTTCTACCACCATTCCCTTTCGCCTTTTTCATTCAAAGAGAAAGGGCGTTCTTTTCTCTGAGTATATTCCGGGATTAAAATACAAAGAGCATTTTTGGGTACTCTTTCAAATACCAATTCTGTGGTATTCTCCGCTGCAATTTTTTCGTCAATTAATTTCCAATAGTTATTCCAATAATATAATTTGTATTTTTTGCCAGACCTATACCGTAGATAATGCTCCTCTTCTTTAAGAGTGATGCTCCTTGTATTAAGTGTGTCAGGCTTTAGCACCTTCATACTTTTATACCCAGATACAACAGGATATCCAGCTGGTCGGAGTTTACCTCCGATATAATACATTGGTAGGAATACGGCACCTTTGCACAGGCTTGAAAATGTGACAGAATCATTTTTCACAAACCCCCACCAAGTCGGGGTCCAATTGCTATAATTTAAGACGGCCGCATAGGCTATTTTAGGCATCTTTGTTAGCCTAAAAATGTTACAGGTTATATCTTTTGTTTGCCAATATTCTTGTGTTACGTCTTTATAGTTTGTAAGTCTCATAAAACCAGGGGGAATATTTTCCTCATTTTCGAAATACGGCAATGTATTTGTTTGTCGTGAATAGGTTGCTCGAATCACTTTAGCAGGCTCTCTTATAAACTCTTTAATACTGTCACCTAGAAGTAATAAATCATAATGAATAGGTTGCACCGATGAATTAAAAACTACGTCCAGTGTGTGATTGCCAGATGAGGTCGCCCAAGCAGGAACATGGTCTATTGAAGCAGGAATACCTTGCGAACGTAAAGCAAATACTGCTAAGTCTGCAATATCTTCGCATGGTCCTTTTTTGCGTTGCAGTAGCTGCAAGGCACCCAAACGAGGAATTGGATCAGGGCGCTTTTCTAAATTGTATGTACATGTAAACCAGTTAGTCATGTCTTTTTTCAGATACCGCAGCACCGAATCAATTTGATCACTTTTTTCACTAGCTAAATTGAACCTATTCTTATAAACGGTTCGCCAATCTTGGATTGGCTCAATGCTAATGCGATAGGGCAAGAGATATTCACAAAAATCAGCAAAGGGAATTTGGTTTGCAAGGGGACGGTGCCATAATTCAAAAGCTTGGTTAATATTATCAATAAGAAATTCAGCCTTTATTGTATCAATATCCCTATAGGCATAGGGCACTGGATGAATTTTTCTAACTGTTTTCTTCACACTATCAAATGCCTTCAGAGCTGTTGTAAAATCAGGATAGTTTAATTCATCATAGGTGACATATTTACCTGAGCTGTCTGCCCAATAGTAGCTTTCTGAGTGATGAATATCCATATTGCTTATCAGAAAATATGTAGCTTTTAACTTTAAAGAGTCTTCAGGCTTATTAAAATGAGCGATTACTTTTTCCAGTTCAGACTTATTTCCATTTGATTTGTTGAGAACTACTGTTACTTGAGACGGATATTGCTTTTGTGCATAAATCGAATATGGTACTAGAAACAAAATTGACACAACCGTAAGTAAAATTGAAAAATATTTCCTTTTGTTATCCATTTATTGTTCGTTTAAATAATTTTGTGCTTCCTGTTTATAAAAAATTGCTTTGGGTGAAGGGCCTTTCGGTTGCATAGTAACTAATTCATGAGCCATTTTTTGTGCATTACTACTGTCACTTATTTGCTGGTAAATTTTCATCATCCCATATTTAGGAGTAAGCCTATTTGGTGCCATATTGCTAATAAATTTTAGTGTATAAATCGCACTATCAAATTGTTTTAGCTTACAATAGCAGTTACAAATCTGCATTTGAATTGATGGCGAACTCGAAAACTGGGCTGATTGCTTGAACATTTTCAATGCCTCTGCATACAGTTTTTCCTTATACAAGACTTTGCCCAAAGCGGTGTAATAAAAATCTGATGTTTGTATTTTACCTTGAAGTGATTTTAAAGCTTCTACTCTGTTAGTATTATCATTTTCATTTGATTGAGAAATTGCGTTATTTGTTTTGGCATAGGCAGATGCTAGAGGAATTTGAGAAAATAAGATAAATAGTGCACCAAGTAAAAAAATGCTACACAAAGACGTCTTTAACCACTCAAATGCGAAAATTTTCTTTTGGTAAGACTTATCAAAAGAACATACAACTGCAGCGTATATAATAAATATAGCCATTGCAGGGATAGCTTGAACAGTAAAATTGATTAGTGACATTACTGCAAATCCGGCGATGGCAGCATGGGCGGCAACAGTATACACATTTCTGTTTTGTCCTGGTTTATCTTCATTGACATACCGATTCATACGAACAAGTAGGCTCATCAGAAAAGTAGTAAAAAGAACAAAGCCCATCATGCCTCCTTCGACAAAGTTTTGTAAAAATTCATTGTATGCCATATACACAAATGAAGCATTTGCTATTTCATTTTCCGAAGCACCCTTCGAAGCAAAATAGTGAGCCTGCTTAATATTATACTCACGCTCAAACATTCCATACCCCAACCCGACAATTGGCTTTTGAGAAATCATACTTGCACTGATTTTCCAAATTAATTGCCTTCCGTCGGCAGAAGCTTGTTTCGCTTTGTATAAATAATTTCCTCCCAGCATAGTTAATAGTAAGATCACAATCCCAAAGCTAATTTTTTTGGTCAAGCTGACTTTTGTTTTTATGAATACTATACAATTGTAGTGAACACCCAATAAAATTAATGTTGAGATTAAAGACCCAATAAATGCGGTACGGCATTTTAGAGATAGTATTGCAGCTATGATAAATAAAACTCCAACTGAATAAATTTTCTTTGTATCTGATTTCGGGTTAATGAAGATAGAAATAACCGCTGGCAATGATAGTGACAAATAGATAGCTGTAACATTTGGATTAATCCATGTTCCAGAAACAGTCATATACTCATTATTACTTTTAACAATCCCTATAAACTGCATCAAACAAATAAGTGATTCTATAACAGCAAGAAAGAAAACTATTTTATAAATAATTGCTATCTCTATT
>APMI01027930.1_pt1 | contig 25425 bp, 26 predicted proteins | sample 667938 | NCBI WGS metagenome assembly APMI01 (sample SAMN01084076, study PRJNA167559) | wastewater metagenome | biome: Wastewater | place: Denmark: Ejby Moelle, Odense | collected 2011-11-28
TAGAACAAGCTGACTGTCCTGCGCGAGTCCATCGTGAAGGACTTTGAAATCAGACTGAGAGACATAACTGAGAGGTAAAATGCTCTTCGCAAAGAGTTTGAGACCAAAATAAATGCCAACACGAATGGCATCGAATAGAACAATGCCAAGTTGCAGAGCGACCTCAACAATTTCAAGCAGAGCTTCAATGACGAGCTCTCGCAAAGATAGAACAAGCTGACTGTCCTGCGCGAGTCCATCGTGAAGGACTTTGAAATCAGACTGAGAGAAATGCACCAATGTTTAAATTGTTAACACTCATCTGAAATTTTTAATAATTCTTCTTAAGTCACCTTACCTTTTTAACCACTTAAACTCCAATCTTCTAAAAAGAAACCAATTTCTCCTATTTTATCGCATTAAACACAATCTTAAACTCTGTTTGATCACACATTAAATTCCACACGCACTTAATTTCTATTGCTTAACTCTTCTTATTAGTCTCTCTCGAAAAATTATTCCAAGTTAGATTATATTGTCAAAACCATTTTAGAGGACTACGATCGATCACCTTGCAAAATTTCAAATGTTTCTTTTTCCCACATGTACTAACTTAATCACCAGTAAAATTAAAATTTATTGAACTCAGCACTTCCAGAGCAATAGTATCGCATAGTTTAATATTTTAAATATTTATGGATAAAAATCTCAAACTTTGGTACAAACATCTCTGCATTCTTTTCTAAGTTTCATCAGTAGTAGTTATCTACATTATCTTAACCTATGTAAGCTACGAACTCTTATAAAACTGTCATTTTGACACCTAGAACTTAATCGTAAAAGATATTGATTGACAACGACGACTAATATGTGCAGTAGCTCCGAAGAAAGCGGTAAAAATAAAGAAGTATTTATGATAGTCCCAAAAGCCCTTATATTGATTTTAACTAAAATAAGTAAAGCTTTCTAAAAAATAAGCACAATTAAAGAAATATTCCCAAAAAGCAAAACACTGAGATTTATAACAATAAAATTGAGATTATAAAGACCATTTTGCGATGGGGTGTTGTGTTATTAGCTGTAATCCTCTTGATAGTCTTTGTTGTGATGAATTATGGTGAGTTTTTTGCTTCGAAGTCAACTAAATTCGTTTTAGATCGTGAATGTAATGCTATGCGCTGTTACAAGATTCGAAGCAGAGATGAGAAGATCCTCTACCAACCTGCACAATCTGATGTGAAGAAGCGGTTCAAACTTTCAAACCAGCTGCAGTTCACACCTTCGGTTCACAAAATGTGTGAAACTTTAAAAAGCACTAACTGCAGCTTCACTTTCAAAATCACACAAAGCTATGATATGAACATTTCGATTGGAATATGCGACCGTGGAGACAAGGGTATAGGAGGGATTGGGGCGATCTATTATACCGGCCACAGTGGAAAAGTTTATTAAAATGGAAACGAAGTGGGTTTCCATTTTGTGTAAAATCTCAACAACAACAAGAATTAGTTGTAAAACCATGCATCCGATCATAAATTTGCTTGCTACAGTCTCGAAGGTTTCGGTTTCAAGGTTAAAGACATCGTTACGACATAAGTAGATGTAGAGAAGGGATTGATTCGATGGGTAGTGAACGGAATACCTCAAGCTGAATATTATTCAGATTACATCAAACACATGGACATGGTGCCATTCATTGCCATGCTAGATTTATACGATGGAGCATACTTTCTAGGAATTTGATATTTTATACTATAATTGGCAACATTATAAATCATAGGTAAATATCAGTTAGTTCGGGAGGAGGGGATACCTGTTTTTGGCGGCTGCATCCCACGATTGATCATCATATTAGGGTTATGTTGAGGTACCCCGAAGTTGCCGCCCATGTTGGCACCTATGCCTGGCATCATATTAGGTCCCATACCGGGCATCATATTTGGTCCCATATTAGGCATCATGTTAGGGTTGATGTTGGGCGACATATTCTGGTTTGGGGGCATCATCGCCATCTGTCTGTTCATCATCATTTGATCAGTAGGGTACATACTCATGTAAGGTAAATTGTTATTTCTCACTTGCATATTCTGACTATGGGTTTGCTTTTTCTTCATTTCTTGGAAAGATTTCTTTTATTCGTTAGACATAAATATTGTCACGTAGGGTTTTTAATTAACAAACAATGACTTTATTTTCGGGTTCTCGTAGTAAGTTGCAAGAGCCATCTTAAAATCATTTCTAAATAAGGCGATATTTACTCATTTTCAAATCCAATTACAGCTGTAATAGAGTTACCGACTTTGGTTTTATTCAAAGAAATATCTGATATTTTTCCAAATACTCCGAAAGCTTATTTGAGAGCAGCCTGGTTTGCTTATTTTAGACCAGCCATATAAATTTTGTTTTCTTTGGTCAAGAAATAATTTAGGATTAATGAAACATTCTTCTTTTTGTAATCTTCTAAGAAAGACGATGTTGAGAAAGCTGATAATGCGCTATTTGCATCCTTGGAGCTCGTATAGGTTACAATCATTTTATATTTAAGGTTCCCAGATCCTTAGAGTCTTGGCCTTTCTCGAATTTTACCGTGCTTCATAAAAAACTCTATTGCATTTTGTTAGAAATCCTCTAAGGAATCAAGTTGACCTTATATTTTGAGGAATAATTTTTTCTCGCTTTCCTTGTCTTCTTCTAGTCCGAAGGTTCTCACAGGTTTAACTTATTTATCTTGAATTTTATGTACTCGAGCGAGTACAATGCGGTCAATGGTCTTTTCGTCTTTCATTTTGATATAGCAATGCTTAAAATCTCCATTTTTCTTATCAGCGGGCTCAGTGATAATAATATCGACGACTTCACCAAACTGCTCGAAGTACTGAATGACCTGCGGCCGACTAACAGCATTGTCAAGCTTGTTGATGAATATTTGATAGTCATGGTAGTATCTGCCGATGTGGACAGTACTGTCGCCGACTTTTACTGTTTTCAGCTCATTGAGCTTGGCGGCTATGTAAATGCATGTATACCTATTTCTGATTCGATTTAAAAGTATGCGGAGTATTTGTGCGGTTTACCCTTTACCTTGATCTGAGGAGTCTTCTCCCCCAAGTATGGCTTCAGACACTCGAGGATTTGCTTCGACAGTTCTTTCTCATTGATCGACTCCTGTTCGAATTCGTACAGATGGATGACTTGCTTCTGCTGGTTGTCCATGTATGATCCAATTAATTATTAAATTAAAATATCCAATATTTATTTGTATCATCTTGCATATGCTAAAAATTAACTAGGAAAACTTGTATAATTATTTCAATCGCTCAGTTAGGTCTAGTCTCCGATTTCTTGTTTGAAGTGTCTGATGAGCTTGAATTTCGTTTTTTGAGCTCCGACGCAGCGTCCCTATATTATTGGCTTACGTCTAGAGTTTCCAACTTCTTTAGATTCTTGCGCTTTATCTTTGTGATGGCAGATTGATTTTCAGCATAACTGTCTTTGTTTTTTAAGTTTAAAGTAAGTAGCTATTTAATAAGTTTTTACTAATGGTTATTTCCACTCTTCTTAAGCACTCCGTATAAGTATTTCATTTCACCTTTGAACTTTGTAATGGGGTTTTCGGTCTCATAGTTATATGGAAACATAGACTCAACATCCTAGTATTTAATGGTGCTGACTGGCTACTGATTTGGCTTATAGATAGCTAGGTATCCTAATGTGCATACCATGATGACCATAATAGTAACTCCGTATTTAAGAAACTGGTACAGAAAAGTAAAGATATTTTCGGAGCTGGAAACTTTGTAAGTAAACTGTAGTACACCACAAATATACACAAGTGGTAATAGTTCTAAGGTTGTGATCATGGGCACTGCGATTTGCTTAGATATACTCTCAGGGCGTCTATAATAGCGTAGAAGTAAGAACTTACCTACCCAGTAGTCTAAGAATAGTCCCACGATTGAGAAGACCACTCCCAAGGGCGCTGAGTGAGCAAACCAAGTTGTGATGACCAGAACTCTGAAAATATACTGGTAGTTGTCAGCAATTTGAATGTCGTATCCCTCCCAGGCCACATTTACATATGACTGTGTGTAGGGATTTTTCTTATTTTTATCTAAGCTGACAATGTATCTGCGTCTTGCCACACGAAACCACATCTCAGGGTCTAACAATTTATACAGAGGTTCTGAAAAAGCATTAGCTAACATGATCAGGTGGATGTCGTAAATCAGAATATTTTCTTACTCGAAGGGGTTCGTCCCAGTCTGCGATCTATGACCATGCACAATGTAAATCATGAAGCAAGTGTTGAAAATGTACGATATGGAGTAGTAGAAACAAAAATTAGAGTGGTAGCTAGAATAAGAGTAGTACTTCTTAAAGTAGGCAAACAGTTTTATCTAAGTAACCATAAAATTACAAGCAGTCGTAGCAGTGAATTAACCACAACTACTAAAAGTGACATTGCCAGTGCTTCAATAAATGCAATAGTTTCGCCTGTCTTTGAGCTCTGATGTCTTAGCTTGTAGGCCAAGTCGACCACAATGTACTGGAATCGGAAGGAAAAGAACAGAACTATTATCATAATCACCACGAACAGCATCTACGAGACAACACTCCTTAAGAATGAGTAAGAAAGATTTTGCCAGATTACCTCCCTGGGCCCGGGAGCTCTCGTTACTACAATTGTGGAGCCTCTGAATAAAAGTGGAGGGTTTCTAAAAGGAGAAATCAGTTTGTTGAAAAATATTTTCAGAAAGTTGTTCTCATAGTTGTCAAGAATTTACTTGACAGTGTGTTGATCAGAAAAGGTAAGAAAAACAGTGCCAACTTTGTGGCAGGTTACTTTTTGCTCTCGGTACATCTAAATTAGATTATCTAAACCTTGAATTTACCCCATTAAATCGCTGACATCACAATTAATCAAGCTTTGATTGGCCGAGTCCAATTCCGTTGTAATGTTTTCCTTGCTCGTTCTCTCCAATTTTGTTTTATTTAATTTTATAGTAAGCTCTTGTCTATTTTTGTAAGCCTTCGCCAGTTCATTGATATTGTATGCGAAGTTAATGAGGACTGGTTTAGCCTCGAAGTTTTACTTGCACCATTCATTGAGATCCTCCTAGTTTATGTTTTATGGCAAATTCTGTAGCATAATCGTGAATTGATCAGGGGTTATAGATTTTTTCTCCAGTTCTTAGATATCTATTCGAATCTTGGATTTCACATATAGCACTCCTCCAAAAATAGCGAATGCTGCAATCACATTGACCATATCGGTAAGATGTGCACTATCTTCACCTGATATTTCAAGGTTGATGATGGGTATACCAAAAAAGTAGATGCAGTGATCAGTACAGCTGAGTGTAACCAGGAAGTAGAACCCACTGCCTGAAATCATGAAAATCATGAAAATTATGATTCCAAAGTAGCGAGTGAGCTTGTAGTAGAGTGGGTAGCCTACTCCCAGATATATCAGGTCTTCATCATTGCAATTCAATGCAAATTATTACTTTTATATCACGTTTTCGCAGCAGGGACAGATCTGCACACTGTCCTCATCATCGTCTTTGTCTTTGCCAACCGCAGATGCTTTACCATGGTCTTAGGCTTTCTGCAGGTCAGGCGGACTCGCGAACGGGTCATAGTGTTCATTATTACGACTAGATTTTAACAGGCTCTGATCCATGTGAGCCATTCTTATTATGGGGTGGCTTATTAATATTATCAAATTAAAAACAAGCCGTTTGTCTATGAGGTCTTTCTTTATCTAGCTCACAGAATATAGTTGTAAGCATTTCAATTAATAGATGAAGTAATCAAGGGACTTAAATCATTATGAATAGCAAAAGCGATAACCTAAGTCGTAAATTATGTGATCGTATGTTAAATTATATAATTTAAAAACAAACTAACAATGACTACGGTGATAACGAATGTAAACCTGAACTTAGTTTCGAATGCGAGCGTTGCAGATTATCGTTCACGCACGCTAGCAAGTGCAGTCGCTCTCCTATCCTGTTATGCAGTACATAAGTCACTATGTAGATTAACTTCATCTTCCAGGCTCTCATTACCTTCTGTAGAACTGAGAACAGAGGTCCAGTCATGCGCAAGTTGATGGAGACCTGTCAGGTGCTTTACTGGTTCGGAGTCGCAAGTAAAATATTTGTTACCTAGGCATGTTCTCAATTTACCCTCCCTTCTATGGCGGCGCTTTCAACGCCATTATTGGGTACATCACGCTCGTGTTTGTAGTGCTCATGCACATATTTACCCTCACAGACAAGAAAGTCTCTGATCGGTCTTTGTGGTCAGTGACCTATTTTATTTACCACTTACTCATAATGATATGGATAGTCGTAGGTCTCATTCTGGCATACATATGGAGCAATCTTGCATACAACCTTAGCTGATTGACTATAACACTTTATTCCACTTTATTACTAATTAAGTAGATAAAACTTTATTGAACAGTTTTTACTTTATAGTTATAAGCCAGCCTATTTTCAGAATAGGAACTTTAAAATAATAAATATTCTAATTTTAAACATGAACATTCACGGGTTCAGCAGTGGCAACAACGAAGCCAACCGCAGATCTAGACCTGTCAATTCGGCCTCTGACTCCACCAGCCTTGAGGGCATCAACATCGAACACCTGAGAAATGTATAGAAATACAAAGTCCTGTTTTTGTCAGGCAGGAGAAAAATAAAGAATCCTCGTGATGAGAACTACCTAGACATGTTAATAGAAATGTGCTGTCCCGTTTTTAAATGTTTCTCTTTCACAGCCTTCATGCTTATTGCTTATATTGCTATATTCATCGCCGAAGCTGCGATTGGCTTAGAGAGAGCTGGTGAACTCTTGGAAATTTACCCTGACAAGCTCATCATGATGGGAGCCAACGAGCCAGATCTGGTAAGAAAGGGCCAAGTGTGGAGACTGATTACAGCTGCTGTCTTGCATGTGAATTTTATGCACTTCTTCGGCAATTTTATGAGCACAGTCATCCTCCTGTCTCGGTTTTAGTACACATTCGGCACAATCCGTTGCATCATCATATACATAATTTCAGCAATAGCAGGTAACATCTTCTCAGCAGTCTGCAACACAACTACAGTAAAAGCAGGAGCATCTACTTGCCTGTATGGAGTATTGGGAGTCATGATCGGCTACTTGATTATTAATTGGTCAGGATTAAAGAAGATTGGAGCTATCCTCAGATGCCAGCTATTATGCGCTTGTGGAATGCTAATAGTCTTTACTATCCTTTTCACATCAGTGGGCGCCAATAACATCGATTACTTTGGGCATCTTGGTGGATTCCTAGCTGGGCTGTGGCTTTCAGGCATCAACCATACAATTGACAATGCGAATTGTGAGCGTAATTTGCGTATTATTGCGATTATCATGCTAGTAATTCAATTAGCCCTCTGCTTTTCATTGTTCTACGTGTTGGACCTGTTCCCTAACATAACCCATTGATATTTTATGCACCTTTTACTTCGTTCTCCTATATATAATTTAGTCGCATGTATCTGGTAAACATCTGCACAAACTGAAGTCAAGACTTAAAAAGTGAACTGAAGTATCCAGCCTTCATAATAATATAGAGCGATGAGGCCATTCGGCTAACTCACCAATGTATATAGTCCTGCGGGAATACTTGCACAGGATGACAAAGTTGTCAACCTAATCCGAAATCAGAAAAGCAAAGTCCGTCCTACTAACGAGCAGATAGCTTCACTTGAGCAGAACTAACGAGTCGGCAGCATCAAATTGACGCAGTCGGAGAACCAGATGAGATAAAAATTGCTGAAGTGGGTTATCGCAAAGTGCAGACTCACTCTCTAACTCAGAATAAGCACAATTTAGCATTGCATTGGTCTGTTCGATGCATATATTAGAGTTTGCGGGGGTTTTAACGGAGGACTCAATGAGATGCAGCTATGTCTGCTTGCATGTCTTTTCCTATCTTGTAAATACATGGAAATATACCCGCCTAGCATAACTGACTTCGAGTATGTCTGCAGCTACAAGTTTCTAGCCAAGGACATTCTATAGCAAGAAATCATCATACTTCGAAAGGTCGATTATCATATGAATTTTCCCCTGGTTTCAGACTGGATCTATGTGCTATCTGGACAAACAATGCCCTAACTTGTACTTATTTGCATACCCAAACTGCCATCTGATTGCAGTTATAGGAAAATAGCTGAACAAGTCATCAGTATGGGACTCTGTGAGCTGGACGAGTAACTCATCGAGGAGGAAGTGGGACGGGAGATTTAGAAAAGATTGGCAAAAAATATTGATGGAAATATTTGATAATATTGATAAAATATTAATTTATATATCGCCAATGGTGAAAATGAACGTGCTTTCGGATTGCCTCCGAACTATCGTGAACGCTGAGAGAAAGGGAAAAAAGCAAGTGCTGATCCGACCAGTCTCAAAGTTGGTGATTCAGTTCCTTAAGTTGATGCAAGTCAACGGCTACATCGGTGAGTTCGAAATTATCGACGACCACAGATCAAAGAAGATTGTAATCGAATTGATCGGCAGAATCAACAAATGCGGAGTCATCAGTCCTAGATATGACCTTACCCTTGACGACTTCGAAAAGTGGACTAACAGCATCTTGCCATCTAGACAATTCGGTCATTTAGTGCTTTCCACCAACCAAGGCATCTTCACCCACGAGGAGGCCAGACACAGACACATCGGTGGCAAAATCCTCGGCTTCTTCTATTGATTATTTGTGCCTAGATTATTTAACATGCTCATCACTTATATCAATCAACTAATGGTCAATTTAGTATTATCATTAAATTATTCATAATATAATTAGTAGTAAAGATATCCTAAAAATTCTAATCATTTGCCTGAGTTTAACTGCCTCTCCAGATTCTTAACTTCTTGATTAATGCGTTACAAGTCCGAAACTTAGAGAGACTCTGAGTTTTCATTATCTTCGTTTGCGATCTCTCTCCGTAGTTCATGTAATCCTTATTTATCAAGTCTACCTTTCAGTCTACATTTTATATATGCTTACATTTTGATTTGGCTTTTGAGACTGCTAATTTCAACTTTAGTCTTATCTTCAGTAGTTTTGAGTTTATCATTAGTTGTGCGAAGTTCTTCTTCCAGTTTCTTCATTTTATTGAGATAAATATCTTGAATTCTTTCATGCTGCTGTTTCAATATAGTAAGATGATCCTCCTTTTTCTTGAGTTCTTCATCGTCTATATTTATTAAATAGAGTACATTTCTGCTTAAACTTTTTATTTTCCCTTTTAACTTCAGCTTCGACATTTTTGAATTAGTCGCTATGGTCCTTCTATAAATTTTTCAACTTCTGCAAAATTGCTAAATTTTTAAGCCTAATCATCTCATTTTCTTCTTGGATTCTTTTCTCTTCTGCCGCATTGGATGTCCTAAATCTAAAAAATTCTGATGTCAACTTCATATGTTTGTTCTCTAAATCTATCAGTTTCTATAGCTCTCGCTCATACTCAGTCTTATTGATATCCTCACGATCTTGAAATTCCCTTGTTAATGACCCCAACTCAGCCTTAAGCGAGTCGATGTTTTGTTTAAGACGAGCCTTTTTTTATGTATGATTTTTATTGGTATTAATTAACTCTAATTCAAGCTCTGCATTTTTGGGATTATCATTACGCTATCGAGAGTTTATTTTACCTTCATTTTTGGATAGGTTGAGCAAACTGGAATTGTTAAGTTGCTTATTTTCCAGTCCCAATGGTTTGCATGTGTTCATCATTTCTCGATAGTTAGACTTGGATTCCTCAACTCTTTTCTTCATACTTCCGTTATTTTCCAGCAGTTTAAAATACCGCTGTCTTTCTGCTGTGAGTTCAGCCTTTCGTAGCGCTAAGTTCTGGTGCAAATCCGAAAGTTAAGCCTCAGTATGGTTGAGCTCCTTTTCCAGTAAGTACTGATCCTCAGCTGCGGTGTTAATATTATCATAATGGAGGACCCACAGTGCACGTTCCTCATTGTAAGAGTCAATAAGATCTCTGTAGTATCCCACTAAAGAGTCGACGTGGTTCTGATTATTTATTGCTAGCTTCATAAGCTACTCTGCTGCCGAAATCTCTTGCAGACTCATTTAAATAATACTGATATAACATAATGCAGTAATATCATAGACATCATGAAGTAATCAAATATTTTTTGTAAAATTTTGCTTTGGCCGCTACTGCTTCCTGCTCAGTAGCCTTTTTCTTACCGCATAGTTTGTCAATAAAATTTCCTAAACACACTTTAATATTTTTATCACTCTCTGTCGCATACTTCTTCTTCATGATACCGATAATTTTGAATTTATCATCTTCAGCCACTTTGCCCAAGGAATCCAGTTTAAGCAGAATCTCACCGTACATGTTAAGTGTGAAGAAATCGTTGTTTTCTTACAGCAATGACTGACATTTACTTGCTACTGTTTTCCATTGCGCTGCATCTAGCTCTAATTTATTCATTTGTAAGTAGTTCAAGAATATACGGAAACTTTGATTGACTGACTGGCTGTCTTTGCCTGCCTCAAATTTGCTTACTAGTTTGTTAATCAACTATTTTGAATAGATGTTCATCTTCTAAGTGCCTAATTGAGTCCATAACATCACTAAAGGATGAATGACCGAGTTCTTCTTTAGTCCGAGTCTCAACACTTACTCAATCAGTTATTCAGGCATTTTTTCATCCTTGAAGCCATATATTTTTTGCAGTAGTATTAAAAATTTAGAAAAGGTATCATCTGATTTCAGTTCAACCATTTATTCCCAAGCTTTGATATCCTTTTTCAATAAAACTCTAAATGTTTATGATTGACTGACAAATGTCTCAATAATTGGAAATAGTTTAGCTTAGTGAGAATTCGAACTTGGCTGCGAAATCTCTTATGCTGAATATAGACGTTTTTTTTGGAATTTAATACATGCTTCCAAATCGTTTTTATTTGTATTTTGGATGAAATTATCATACTCACTTGAGTTGATTTTCTTAATTACCTATTCTCGCGGTATGCTATTGGTAGAGAACAATATTTTAATGTATTGATATACCGACTGTACTTATTTTTAATTCAGTTTGGAAACAACCTCTGGGTGTTTGAACAGCTACAAATTCAGTATTTCTAACACAATACTTATGAGTTTTTAGTCACATTGAAACTGCAGATAATAACAACAGGATCTAAATATTTCCAATTGCGTATCTTTTAAGTAAATAACGCTTTACTTGACTTATTTGAGCACTTATCGCAGATGAGTACTATTTTGACAACCAAGCATTCCAGAAATCATATCGCTCTATTCCAACTGTTCGAATGATACTACATCAACTTTGTTTAATTTTCTAGCCTCTTATACTATATCTGGCTCTGTTGGCCACTAAGGCAGATTTGTGATTTTGAATCGCAAATGAGTCATACCTTTTGTCCCTTTAGCTTCCTCTGGCTTCACTTGAATCATGAACTCATGATTGCCTGGCTCTCGTAGCACCTCAAATAAATTGGATCTCTTCTCGAAAATTTTAAGTTCGCTGTTAAATTTCAATATGCATGCAGTTATCTTTAAGTTTTCAGACTATCCAATCTATTATAAGTAAAACCAATTAAATTTGCTATAGAGAAACACAATTTTCTATCTTTTAGCAAAGCTGCGAGCCTCTGTTTTAATTCCAGCATGTCTCACTCTCTTTCCGTTTTCTATTTAGATTTATAGAGACAGAAGGTCATTTTCGGATGCTGATTAAAATTAAAAATTTTGAATTTACAAAAGCTATACCTGAATACAGCTCCATTTTCGATTTGCGAAAGAAATCGAGCCCAAACAATTGAGAGTTGGCATTACAATAATGTCATTAAGAGGTTTGTCAAGAGTTTCATTGTAGTTCTCAATTTTTCTCATTTCACAACCCACCAACGAGTCCTTTATTACTTTTTCCAAACTTATCTTTCCATAAGCTACGGGAAATAGCTTGGTCCAGTTCTCAAGTTTATCATCGAACAAATAGGAGGGATCTTTATTTTAATTAAGAACATGAGTGATAAATAGATATATTTCGATCTCATCGAACTGAGGGTTAAATCCAAAAGTAACCTAGCATTTGTTATTGGTTTTTTAATGACCTTATTAAAATTACCCTTTTTAATTAATTGGTCGAATTATTTCTGTTTGGTTTCCATGTCTCACCAGTAATCCAAACTGCCTTGTTAGTATTTAATCGTTTTTATTACTTTTGGTCCACATCATTTTTCCCTGTTATTTGAAATTGAAGAAATGAAACATGAAGCTTACTGTCATTGATTGGGGTTTGCATTCAGCAATTGCATAGGGTTATTCAAGTAAATTAACTATTAAGTTTGGAGAGCGATTTACTAGAAATCTACGTGTGAAGTTTTTCTATTCCAGTTCTTCAATTTTTTCAAGTTCAGGCCAATCAATCTAAAGTGATTTTGGTTTAATTATTTTATCAGAGCTATAGATGAAAGTGCTCGAATTAAACTATGCTTTGCGTAAGGGTATTAAGATTCCTTATTGTAAAACTGCACTGACATAATCTGCTTTAATTTAGGCAGGTAGTCGTACTAATAAACGATATCCTCTCTTACGATCTGGTCGGAGTAGTGGAGTCTGAGTTGCTCTGCTTAAGATCAAACTTTTCTATTTACTATTAACTGAGATCGTTTCATCTTCGACCTGTCCACTTGTCTTTTAAATGTGGTAGGCAGCAATTTGAGCTGTAAATGCTTAATTTTTCTGTGATTAATACTTAGCATTAATGTAGAAAGTGCCATTACCTTTGTCTTTGTTTTCAGTCAGCCACTCGTACCTAAAAGGTTTATCATCTAATTTATCAATGGGTATATCAACTAAATTGACAAGTGATTTTATCTTTTGTCCATCCTGCAGAGTCACCACAAAGTATAAACTGAAAGTGATAGTAGAGGTTGCAATCGGTAGATTTAATGAAATATTTTTTGGGTTCACAATTGGCGGCTTAATCAGAGCTATACCTGAAAGTGTTGTCCGTAGCAGTCGTTCGCTTTCTAGTGGATAAATTTCTACTTATTTAAACTGCATGTTATCACTGCCAAAGTCAATTAACTGTAAGATCCCTTGACAATTATTCGTAAATTTAGTGCTTATCACTACAATATTGGCTCTCATAATACAAACTGACTCAAATTATACTGAGAATCCAACTTTCTATTGTGTTTTTATGCGTCTTCCTTTGAAATCCACTTTTATTTGTTTCATATTTTTAATATATTTATCGTTGTTCTTACTTGTTTTTATGGCTTCCATAACTAGTGACATATTGTCAAGTTCCACAATGTATGATTTGTTTGGACTTGAGCGAGATTGTGAGCGTAACTCCAAAGAGAAGGGTAGAAGTTGTAACTCTACTGTCTTCTCATGAGACGACAATGGCAGAACTTCCAAAACAGTTATCCTTGCTGCTGCTTTATGAAAAACATCTATGTCAATTGATGGTAGGGGTTTCCTATTTATTGGAACTATTTGGGGTTACTGTTCAGGTGAGCATTAATATGATACTACTATTTTAACTGTGTTTTAAAGAACTGCGAGTTTGTTAGCATTCAGTTTTAAGCATAACTACTTTGTAGGCATATATCTCATGCTAAACATGCCCTTGGGACTGAGATCAGTCCAACTTAGATTATGGACTGCGATCAGTTCCTTCTCGGTAGATGATAACCAGAATCCTTATTTGCTGAGCTGCTTTGTGGAGGAATAGAGTCTCCAAACAACTTCATCTTAACTCCTTACGGCAATGCTCTAATTGGTAGTCAGAGTGTCTTCGCTGCGGGTAAGCTAAAAAATTGCCGAGGGATTATGATTTAATTAGCAGACTAAGTAATACTTTAATATTGATTTCAGAAGTTATGGGTGTGAAGCATTGATAACTCTAGGCCTAATTCTCATGCAAGGGTAATCTAAAGGGGTATCATTTTGAACAGCAAATGTAATCAAGCAGGCTCCTTTACTATTTTATACCCCAAGTTATTGCAACCATACTTGATACTCTCCTTTACCTATTATTTACCTAGCACTAATATAGCCCGCATATATAACAATTCCATTTTCAGCATTTTTGCAGTACAAGTTAAAGAACAAGTAATCACCGACTGCTTATTTGCCAAATCGCATGATTTAGTAGTCCTTGAACAGAATAGTGTTACTGCATGAGTTTTGTTGTAGTGTTTAGTAAACAGTGCACCCCTTGCTCACTCTTAAACTGAAATTAGTGTAACCCTGTACACTTATAAATGCTGATTTTACCTTCATGTGCAAAGGTGTGCTAGCTGTGAATCGCTGTAATTGGAAAATCGTTGGAGATACCTATGATGTTGGTTGTTTTGATGAAGTAAATGTGTAAAATATAGTGACTTTTATTTTCTATGAAAATGTTAATGTTACCATATAGTTGTTGTTGCGGCTCGGGTGCAGAAAGATCTCTTAGAATTTGTGATGTAAGCTCAAGTTAACGCCCTCAGATTTTATATTGAACTGTACGCCACTCTGTTAGATATGCACAGTGTATGGTTTCTGCAGCATATAGTCTCCCCATTAGCCTTCTACCTCGATTTAATTGAAATCGAATGATGCACCAAAACGCACCCTATTTCTGCCACCATCAGCTCTGCAGTTAATTATAGTCAGGTCTCCACTTTAGAACCATGGGAATGTCTTGCCGCTAAATGTCACTTTTAAAGTTTTATCTCGAATCATAACCTCAAGCTTTTTACAAGGTTTCACTAAAGATTGCTTTTTTGCAAATGCGAGAAAATTCTGATGAAAAATAGGTTGAGCTTGAGTTAGATCAGATAGTGATTGGCAGGGTAACTTAAATATTAAATAATTTTCCAAATCATTAGCAGGAGACTGCTCTTTACCTAAAAAATGATCATAAGTTAGTAAATACAAATGACCACCCAATCCATCCTCATATATGTCATGCTTGCATGGGATAGTATACTCAATTGAGTTCCTGATTTAGAATATGGGAAACACAACTTTGCGATTACCGAAGTTGGACATATATAAAAAATAGAATTTAGTTTTGTCGGTGAATATTTAGTTAAAGCATGCTCCAAACATTTTAATTTCAATTGTTTTGTATATTCCCTTCTTCTCACCTGCTTACATACTTGGACTTGCGAACTGAGGCAGCAGACCTGAGTCATTGGTGTTCTTAACTACTGTTAAATTTAGGTCGATATTAACAACTGCACCTCTTGATGAGTTGTACATTTTGAGGGGTTGCTTACAGTTTAGAGTTGTCGACCAGTTTATCGAATTCACTGACACTGAACAACTGCAAAATGGTTAAGTAACTGGTAATGTAGATTCAGGTATTGATTACTCATAGAACTAAAAGTACAAATTTGTTAAGTTTTATATGTATATTCGGATTGGCTCATTTTTTTTGCGAATTGCTATGCTCCCAAATATTGAATAAATCATTAACGTCCATTATTTAGGAGGATTATTAATCAATTCAAAACTAATATTACTAGCTTATACTATGAGAGTATTGAATTTTTAAGAAAGAACTCCTAACTCTATAAGACTGATGTTAAGGATTAATTCCACTTGATAGTTATCTTGATACAACTTAACACGCATGGAACAATTTTCGCATAAATTTTCGAACAAGATAGATCCTTTCAACACATTATCGGTGTTGAGCTAGAGCTATACTTGAATTTAAGACTGAGTGCTATCATAGACTAAAGTATCTGTGGGAGATGCTTCAGTAATTTAGCGTCTCTGTGCCCCATAGATAACACTTACATATCTGGATGGAAATGTATTTAGCCATAAACGGGAGTACTAGTTTTGTGCCGATATTGATATTAAGTTGAGTTTTATGGTCGATCGCTACGACAATTTTGGTGTTGGAACTATGGAAGGATTGGCATTGCAGTGTTATATCTATAGCCAACTTGTCAGATAGATACCAGTTGAATTTCTAAGCATCACCCGAGATGTAGTTACAACTCTGGTCATCAGCTACTCGAATTCCATGTATCCAACTCCTAGAAGCTCGTCAATATGGTTGGGGTTGTTGTTATATACATAAAAAGTGATTTTCTCGATCTCGTCTTGTGCAGTTAGTTATGCGAAGTGATTCCAAACAGGATTGCATGAGCATGCGCATATGCCTGTGGTTTATTGCTGACTCCCTACTTTCATGATTCTGCTATTAACACATTTAGTACACGTATGCCGAAGGGAACAAGGAAAGGCCTAGTTTGGGAAGACCTCTAGCTGCTTTTATCGTGACTGCTGATTTCATTTAAACTAAGCGACTATAATGATTACTATTTTAAATATGCCCACTTGATTATGACAATTTATAAGATTAATTTCATACACATACGACAATATTGCGCAAATAGTGATATCTATAAAATGCGGGGATAATATTAAAACTCGAAAAATCATTACATTTCATCTTAACTTCTTGTTTATCTTACGGATTTTTCTACGACTTTTTAATGGCGCTGTCTTTGCCTATAGCATATCCGTCACGGCATTAAGGGACAAAAATTAACGAATTCGATTCTATTGGTCCACCCTTGCTTCCTGCATATCACAGATTTAGTTATCTGAACATTTGGAACTAGTTTCGATGTCAGAATTTTCATCCTGCCAAATCCACCCATAAGTTTCACATTTGTTGGCGCACGAACCGAAATCGTACTAGCGTTCAGAGCCGGAACAGAGCTGGGAGATTGATGGACTGAGTCCAAGAAGCACATCCAGTCCGTTTTAGTGCAGATCTTGGTCCAAGTGTAGAATCAGGTTCATCAGTCAATTATTAAAGTTTCAGATTATCTTGTCATAACAAATAGCGCATTTAGCCAGAAGTTATATTTTTTGTTTAACCTTAAAATAAATGCATTACACATCAATCTGTTCTCATGTTTGTAGTTCATATTGATTTTGCAAATTTATCAGCTGCAAACTTTAATATTGTCCATATTTATATCAAACGATTTCTTTGTCATTTTCTAAAAAAAGATAAGAGTAGTTAAATATATTGAGCTACAAAGCCAGTAATGAGTTGGATCTAAATTATTGTAATCGATCAATATAATTAATAAATGTCAATAAACAACAGCAGCTCTAAAAACTCGCTTGGTCTAGATTTATCAACGCACAATTTGAATAATTCTTCATCGAAACAGAAATTCTCGTTCCCTAAGGCCTCTAGGTTCGACAGTCTCAAGCTCCAGTACATTCGGACTCACTTAGATGCGATTCGTTTTATTAAGTACCCAGCACGAGATCTGGACGCACTACTTCCTTCGGCTATGGCAACAAGGACATCGGTATTCGCACTAATCGCAATGCACCATAACCAGCAACCTATAATATTGACAGTGAGTTCAATAGTCGCAGAAGAGGGACTTCTTTTGGACCCGGTCGTGACGAAATGGCGATCGGAGGACCACTAGGCGAGTCAATGGCTAAAAAGTATATTCCTGGGCCTGGCAATTATCGCGCTTATTCAACACTATAAACAAATACTGTTACACTAAAATCGAGATTGCCTGATAAAACTATGGATCACTTGAAAAAAGTCCCAGGTCCTGGTGCATACGGATATGAGGAACTCGGATCAGAAAAATATTATGTAACATCAAAGCATCCAAATAAAACAGGTTTGTCAAAAATGACACAAAGATCTTAACGTAGCGGACTGATGAGCAAAACAATTGATCTTGGTCCAGGCCAATGTAACATTTTGTATAATAAAGATAATCCAATACAGTCAGATTTAAAACCCAATGGGCGATACGTACTTTCTCAAGACAAGGGCAGCCAATCCAAACTATTCTCAAAATCGCCTCGATAGTCGATCGTATATAAGCACTTGCTGTCTACTCCAGGACCTGGAGCTTAGTACATAATTTATAATATAGCTCACCCTTCCTATATTTCGGTCCCGCATGACTCACTACTGATCATATGGTTAATATATTTTTCATCACTATCATCTATTAAAAATGCCAATATTACCAAATGAGAAGATATAAATGATTTTATATGGATCAGCAGCCGCATGCTGTGTGAGTTGACCAAGGTTTCCAGCTGTTTCCTGAACCTGCATACACTTTCACTGCGCAGTTCAAGTTCTGAGTTGGGTCACAAGGGGCATCACCTCCATTGCATGAGTTCCAGTTGACGCTGTTAATTTGCCACAGTCTTACATCAGTCGATCCATTAGTATTATAATTCATTGAGTGAGCATTTCCTCCACTTTCATGCGAAACTATGCATTTACAGCAAGCCTGATTCCAGTTATGTTTGGCGCATCAAGTTGCAATATCCTCCGCTTAATTTAGAATTTCCACAGTAACAAGTGTGACATTTACCTGAGGGACAATTTCCACCACAGCTATCGCCCAATACCAGTACAAAAAGGCATGCTATTACAATTAGATTTCTCATCTTAAAGTCGATTAATAATTATAAAATTTAGTAGTTTTTTTGGGTACACAATATTTTGGTTTCTCTCAGTTCTACAGCGATAATATAATCAGTACAGTATGAAAAAAGATTTCGATACTTTCAGCTTTAAAGCCACATCCAGAAAAAATAGAGATTCTATTCGAAAAGAAGTCGACTTCGAACCGACCGCTTCAGTCAAGAACTGGAGAGAAATGTCGTATAGATTTTAGAAAAATATGAGCAGTTCACCTGCAAAAAACTTAACATTCTAATCGAATTTTATCAATGAAAAGATTTATAAGATCGATGAAGAGCTAACTGAAAATATTAGGAGACGCATCGAGCTGGAGAAGAAGTTGTATGTACAAAATAGAGAAGTCAAGTAGAAATTAAATGAGTAGTATTTTCAGAATTAACAGTGCAAAACTAAAGATCAAATAATTTAAACATATGTAAACATGGAGAGTAAAACCAATGCTGTATAGTCCCTTTTAAACAGATAATATAATCCTAACTAGTCCTACCTAGAGCTTGTCGAAAAGAATAAAAGAAAATCTTAAAATATTTTGGCTACTAAATAGCCAAAAATACAGAAATATTTAGTCGTTGATCAAATAAAAATGCAGAAACTGTTACGGAAAGCTACATTCCCTTAGCTGCCATCATCTAATCTAGCTATATTGTAGCAGGAGTGCCAGTAAGTTCATCTGTGCAGTCAGCACTCAGATGCAGTATACCTGATGATGGTTGTGAGTTTCCACTTGCAGAAATACCACAATGTTCGTAAATACTTTCGCGAAATTCAAATGTTCAAAGTGTTTGAGCCTAAGGCATATTGGGTGGCATGCTAAACAGAGTACGCTCTTTAAAGCTATTAAATTTGTCTAAAACTGGCTGATATCTGTATGAAACAAATAGAAGATAAGCACCTGCCCCGATTTGTGTTTCTGTCGGCAAGGTGTTACTAGAAGTTGGGCAATTTCATCAATAGTATAGTTTGTTATAACCAATTGATTAAGATGAAGCCAAAAGTAGCTGAACTTCACCTTGAAAGAGCCATCATCTATGATAAGATTGGATATTCCATGGAGGCTAAGCAAGACTACATTGAATATTCTACTCTTGAACCTCAAGCTAGATAATATTTAAGAGAGAAGATTTTAATATAGAAAAATGAGATAAAAAGGAAATAGTTTATTAAAGCATTAGCGAAAATCAGTTGATAATAAGATATTCATAATTGTCTCATTTTCATGCCATATCTCTTATTAATTTAAGTAGCAATTTTACGATCAATGTTTCGCAGTATTTTGGCACTTATTCCGTCATTTGAATTAAACCCATTGTCACTTTTCTCATCTCCATACCTGTGCATTAGTAAACATGAACTCGATGAAGATTTTGACATTAAATCTTTTACTTATAAGATTTTATTGAGTCTAATTTATTTTAATCGGGATTGAATTTCTTTGTAATTTGGACAATAGGGCATAAGGGATTTCATCTTATAAAGTACTGGCGTCTAATTGTTTCCGGCTAAACTTTTCTAAGCTTTTACAGAATATTCCTTATATTTCATACTCAAAAAGTTACTGAAATGTTATTTGATTCTTTATTGTTTGGAAGTCTGATCTTGCGATTGCTTAACAATTTTAAACTTATTTTTTCGATTATTTTGTGACAGGGACTCCAGCTTATCGATTCGAGGGCTTGGCATTTCGCTTCTTGTCTGGTTTAGACCATCATATTATTCATTGTCAGTATCTTTGACTGTATCGCGTCGGCTTATAAAGTTGGCTCGCAACTGGCTTGCAGTTGTTTTAGCTAAATCACAACCCTGTTGTTTTTGTATTTATTCTGGTCCTTTTTGAAAAAGCTGATCTGCTTCCTTCTTTTAAATTACGTAGCAAATACAATATTAAGAAATGCATCTAGATTGTTCCGTCTATGTGCCTCTCTCATCACCAAGGATATTTGGCGACTTCACAATAATGGACTGGCTTCTTTTCTAAGGCTCAATAATAGCCTCTCCTCTCTAAATATAAATAGATTTACAACTAAGACAAATATGGATTCTGAGCGCAGAGTTGGTGAGTATAGAAGGTCATTAAAGTATATTTTCATAAATTTGAACTTCTCGATTGCTTCCTGCAGTACATTCCTCGGGATTTCAGCTAGTAAGGGCAATTTTGATAATAGTCTCAATTTTTCACTGTAATAGCCTCTAAGTTTTGTCAATATGCTTGATGGTATGTTTGACTGGGATAACTTCAAAATTAGACAGTCTGGTTTCCCACTAAAAAAATAGCCAATAGATCTAGATTAAGAGCTCAATAAATCTTAGATCAAGGTTAATTGATACTTGGAGACAGTGGTTGCTAAATTTAAGGGACTTCTCGCATCACTCGATATCATTGCTCTCCTATTTATATTTTTCTTACTCTTTTATTTTGGCTTCTCTATTTTCTTGACAATGTGCCCTCCCGAGATGAAGTAATACAGGTTACCCGTCGCCAGCTCAAGGAGTCCTTGGTTTTAGTCAAGGGTGAGAATTTCAAACTGCGAGATGAATAGATGGAAGTTTTCCTAAGAATGAGCGGATAGTTACAGGCCCGATTGCGTATTATACTTCGACAAGTTCGCTTTTGTTATGTAGGACTTGGTTAAGCAGATCCCAATCATTATCTTCAAAAGATTGCCTGATTACTTATTCCATTTCTATTATTTTATTCGCATAAAATAGTCATTTTTAGCAAAATTTCTAACTTTAGGAATTTAAGGCTGGTCTATAAGCTTATAGATAGTGTTATAGAATTATAATCGTATTTGAAACAAGTTCATTATTCTACGATAATTATGATAAATAATTCTCAAATTAGTTCTTCCATTAGTATTTTCGATGACAGAACCCACCAATTAAGTAAGCGAAGCCACCGTCATAATAATGATATGGAAAGTAATCGAAGCTCAAAGGCTCAGGGGATAAGAACTTACTATGGACTGTCTACTTAATTAAGAAAAGTTACTGCATCTCTCAATGATTTGCCTAGAGAGGAAAACTATCAAAGCTGTACCTTTCAACTTGTCTCAAGAAATAATAAACTTTGTTTTGAAAATAAACCGAATAACAATGGAGAATTTCAAGGCTGAGGATGAGAGCATGGACTTGAAGCTGATGACCAAGGCCATTGACTTACTAATGACACCTCACATAGCAAAGTATGTTGAATCGGCTAAAAGTTTAGGCAGTGTGAAGATTCTGACATTCAATAACTTAGCCTGCATTTACAAGAAGAAAAAAAAGTTTGCATTAGCTGTCAAAGCAGTATCATTTGCTATTCAAATTTAGTAGTACATGTTCAAGAACGACGAAAAGGGTGAGAAGTATGAAATTATTCAAACTTATCTGAACAAAGCAGCAATATTGAGCTAAATGAGTAAGCACGAAAAGGCTATTGAAGAGATTACCAAGGCCAAGAAAATCGTAGACTTGATTTAAAAGGAAGTATTGCTGCAAGTCAACGAAGCTGAGTCTGAGGAAGAGAAAAAAAGGATTTAGGAGAAAAAATACTACGGACTTTATATGAAAATGGTGATAAACTATAACATGGGAGTAGAAAAGGAGCACATGAAATTAACATAGAGCGCGTCATAGTATTATCGATGCGGACGCAAACTAGCAGTAAGCATAAATAATCCATATATGGTAAAAAAATTCGATGCGATTCTTAATAAAATCACAACTGTGAGATGATACAATATTATTATCACTTTTTTAATTTTCGTTTATTGCTTGATGATTGTGGAGTTTTTCGACTCAAGTTCTCCTTTTCTAGCCGAATTTTTTTACGTAATTCCTCCATTTTTTCTCGAAAATTAGTTTCTGTTACCACTACTTTCAAGCCCTTGATCTGTTCTTCTGTTTTGACGACGCTTTTTTTGTATAATTCCTGACTGACAGTGTTTAAATCAACAGAAGAAAGCATTTCAGCAGATTTTCTTCTTCGAATTCGATTCTTTTTATCTTTGGCGTTCGCCGTTCCGCACTTCGAACTCGGACTTTTGGCTAGTTCACAACTGTCAAATCTACGATGTGTGGTATTTTTAACAGATTATTTCTTTATTTTAAGATGACAGTTATTACGGACTGATGTATTAGTGGATTCTAGCATTGTTTGAGGACTTATAGCGCTGGGACCTTCTTTAGTAGCACTTTTTGTCTTACCAATTGCTAAATTATGAGTCATAAATTTAAACTACGAGTCTATTTTGTTGATAGTCTTCACTCGTGATGGGCCAAAATGATGCACTAGTTTCTTTAGCACTTCGCCAACTAAGTAAGATTAATCGTTATGCAAGGTTATTTATAGGCCTGATAGAACATTGTCGAAATGCCGAGATTTTACTCCTGTCACTTCCTAAAGTGTCTGCTGTGAGTCTGAAATATTGAGTTGCTTCTTCAACTGCTGATAGAGGACTGCCTTCTTTTTATCGTGGTGCACTGCCAGAAACGCGAATTCAGTATTCAGAAAGCATATAGAATCCTGTGAGTAATATTTGTAGTATTAGAGGAGCTATGGGAATTCATGAGTGCTTTACGAAAGTGGGTAATACTTTTACATGTGCTATTTCTAATCGTTGAATTTGATGTCATTCGCGGTTATGCAGTTTTTATCACCCTATTTTTCTAACTTATAAGGATTTCGTACTTTCTAAAATGTCGTCCACTAGCTTGGAGTAAAAGTAGCCCTGCGAGGTGCTATACTATTTTGTTAATTTCCGATACAAGTACTGTTTGGCCTCTCTGATGTGCTACCATGATGTTTTAAATGGCGGGTTTCCGACTGAGCTTTTAGCCGACCTCTGCACTTACATACAGAATATTAATTTATTCTATAGATATTAATTGAAATTATCATCAAATATGTGAACCTGAATACCTCTTCTTCAGCAATTGGGAAGTGTTTGATTGTTTGTTCTGACGAGTGACTCGCGTAAACATAAAGCAGATAAAAATACTGAGATAAAATTTATAATTTAGAAATTATATCGAATGGAAAAGACAAAATCAAAACTAAATTAATCATTGCGCTATCCTTCCAAAAATAAGCTCAATGCTTCGGGGTCTCTTTCCAAAGTTTTCAAACCCAGTGATTTATCTATAAACAAGAATAAGTCCAAAAAGGTTTCATTAAAAAATTTGATTAAGAATGCCTATCACCCCAAGAAGAGCGAGAAAAAGAATAATGAAAGTTTAATTCACAAGACTAGCTTATGTACTCCCGTCGACTCAACAACTCTCCTGAGCTGCATATCGACGCCTAATGTCCGCTCTCAGGAGAAGAGAGCCTATATGAAAAAAGTAGTACAGCGCAGTGAAATATAAAATGTGAAACTTTACAACAAAGAAAATTATATTTCAACCGAGTAAGGAAGAACCTCAGATGACACTTTCAAAATATGTTGCCAAATTAATAAAAAATTCTATATTTAAAAGCAATTTCACTTGACAGACACAATTTTAGAAGTTAAAAGATAAATAATGAAAGAAATTCAAGAAAAAGATTAAAAATTAAAATTTTATTATGGTCTGACATGTTTTTATACGATGGAAGCAAACGTCGGCATTGAAAAAATGTTGAGGAATCATAATTTAACCTTGGCAAAATTTAAATAACAGGGAGTTGAAAAGCTGAAGATTAAATTGTTATTAGCGAAAAAGTAGCCCAATTATCTCAACTTATAGTTTGCTGACTTTTAATTGGTAAAATACCTTGGATGTGGAGGGTTTTCAATTGTTTATTTAGCTCGATGTATGGTTGATGGAACACTTTGCGCTCTAAAGTTTATAAAAAAGAGCTCCATTGTTTCCGAGAGCAAGTATAAAATGCTAGAAAACGAGAAAAACATTCTTTTCACCATTGATCATTCTCGACTTGTAGATTTGTACTATGCTCTCGAGAGCAAAAATTACATTATTTTTGGTTTATAATACTGCCCAAATGGAAATTTGTATCAGTTTCTGCAAAAACGAAAAACCATATCGGAGAAAGAAGCGAAATTTTTAATAACTCAAATTTTATAGGGATTAAGTTCTTTACATTTACAGAAAATACTTTTTAGAGATATGAAACTGGAAAATATACTTTTTGACGAAAATGGGAATGTTAAAATTACTGACTTTGGACTGTCTAAGCCAGAAATAGAAGAAGAAGACATCACTTACTCGTATTGTGGAAGTCCTGAGTATATGGCACCTGAAATGCTCGCAAAGTAAATTATTTTTGACGTAGAACTGGACATAATTTTCAAATTGATCACTATGCGCTTGGAATTCTGTTATACTAACTACTATATGGACACTCTCCTTTTTTTGCTGCCAAAAAAGAAGACATTTTTTATGCCATAATGAATTCATAACCGCATTTTCCAAAATCTCCACAAATATCTAAATAGGTTAAATCATTAATCAAAGGATTATTATAGAAAAATCCCAAACACAGAATCGGGTCTCTTAAAGGTGAGTAATAAATAATGAGTCATCCGTGGCTAAGAGGATATTCAACTTAGAACATGTAATCTCCTTTCAAAATTCCTATGAATAGTCAAAATATTATTATTGGAACTTAATAAATTAAGAAAATGGTGAGTGACTTTAAAGATGATTTAAGTTCAGTAACAAATTAAAAAGTATTTTTTAGTCGAAGCTTTGTGAACAAGTCGTTAGCCTAAAGGCTTAAAGAAGAGAATATACCATTCAAACATAAACCGAAAAGTTAAAAAATGATTAAATCTGTTGAGAAAATTCGCTGCAAAGCTCGGTGATTAAATTCAGAATTTCTGTTTCCTTGATCTTATTTTAATAATTTTCTATGTATAAACTAAATTCTAATAAAAGACAAATATTTGAATCAAGCTTTTTGCTATACTGGGGTTT
>APMI01001488.1_pt1 | contig 25416 bp, 26 predicted proteins | sample 667938 | NCBI WGS metagenome assembly APMI01 (sample SAMN01084076, study PRJNA167559) | wastewater metagenome | biome: Wastewater | place: Denmark: Ejby Moelle, Odense | collected 2011-11-28
CGCCAGCGCGCCGAGCGCCTGTCGCAGCAGCAGTCGATGTTCGAGAAGCAGCAGCGCGAACGCGCCCACCTGCAAAAATACGTTGACCGCTTCCGCGCCCAGGCCACCAAGGCCCGCCAGGCGCAAAGCCGCATCAAGGCCCTCGAGCGGATGGAGAACATCGCCGCCGCCCACATCGACAACCCCTTCAGCTTCAGCTTCCGCGAATGCGGCGCCGCGCCCGACCCGTTGCTGCAGCTCGAGGACGCCGCCGCCGGCTACGTCGACAAACCGATTCTGTCAGGCATGCGCCTGACCATCCGGCCCGGTGAGCGCATCGGCCTGCTCGGCCGCAACGGCGCCGGCAAATCGACGCTGATCAAGCTGCTCGCCGGCGGCCTCAAACCCACCGCCGGCGTGCGCCAGGAAGGCAAGGGCCTGGCCCTCGGCTACTTTGCCCAGCACGCCCTCGAGAGCCTGCGCCCCGAGGAGTCGGCCCTGCAGCACATGCTGCGCCTCGACCCGCAAACCCGCGAACAGGATCTGCGCAACTACCTGGGCGGCTTCGACTTTCACGGCGACATGGCCACCGCCCCCTGCGAGCCCTTTTCGGGCGGCGAAAAGTCGCGCCTGGCACTGGCCCTGCTGATCTGGAAAAAGCCCAACCTGCTTCTACTCGACGAACCCACCAACCACCTCGACCTGGAGATGCGCCACGCCCTCACGCTGGCCCTGCAGGACTACGAAGGCGGCATGGTCATCGTGTCCCACGACCGGGCCCTGCTGCGCGCCACCTGCGACCGCTTCCTGCTGGTCGATGACGGCCGCCTCACGCCCTTCGACGGCGATCTCGACGACTACAAGACGTGGCTGGCCCAGCGCCGCGCCGCCGACGCCGTTGCCAACCAGTGCCCGGACAAGGCCGCCGACAAGGCAACCCGCAAGGCCGACCGCGAGCAGGCCGCCGCCGACCGCCAGGCCCGCCTCATCGCACGCCGTCCGCTGCTCAAAGAACTGGAACAGCTCGACAAGAAGCTCGCTCCGTGGACCGCCGAAAAGGCCAGGCTCGACGAACGCCTCGCCGATCCCGATCTGTACACCGGCCCCGAAGCCGGCGATGTGCCCAAACTCCTCAAGCGCCAGGGCGAACTCAGCGACAGGATCGACGAAGCCGAAATGCGCTGGCTGGAACTGCACGAGGCGCTCGAAGCCATACCTGCAGACTAAAAACAGCAAGGCAAAATTGCCAACTGGCATACTGGCAACCTTCATCTAAAATGAATGAATCCGGGGCTGCTCCCCACAGGGCAGCCCCGGATTCATTCATCCAATCTGAAGGGAGCCGATATGAGAATCAAATACGGGCGTTTTGTGAGTCAACTCGCCCTCGCGGCAACACTGACCATTTCATCGCTGGCCAATGCCAGTTACTCCCAGATCTACGTTATCGGCGACAGCCTGTCGGACACCGGCAACATTGCCGCCGCCTACGCCCCCATAGTGGCAGCCAATGGCGGCGTGCCACTTCCCATCCTGGGATTATCGAACGACGCCTACGCGCCCGGGCGGGCCAGTAACGGGCCGCTATGGATCGACCTGTTAGCTACCCATTTCGGACTCTCCGTCACCGCCTCCCTGGAAGGCGGAACCAACTATGCCTACGGCGGAGCACGTACCGACAGCCAGCTCTACAATCCGACCATCCCCGAATTCAAGGGCCTCCTGCAACAACGGGATGCCCTGCTCACCGACCACCCCACCCTTGACCCCAATGCCCTCTATATTGTCTGGGGTGGCGCCAACAACCTGCAGGACATCCTCACGGGCCGCCCCCGCGCCGACGGCACGGCCCAGACCATCGGCAAAACCGTAGACGATCTGCAGGACATCATCGACAGCCTGGCCAGCGCCGGCGCCCAGCACTTCTACGTCCCCAACAGCCCCGACATCAGCCTCGTGCCGCGTATTTCCGAAAAGGGCGCAGGCGCGGTCGCTGCCGCCAATTTCCTGAGCCGCTCCCTCAACATGGCGCTGGCAGGCATGCTCGACGCCGAGGAGGCCGCCGGGCGCGACATCACGACCTTCGATACCTACAGTTTCCTCCGCGATGTCGTCGCCAACCCGACCGCGTACGGCCTCGACAACGTCACCGACCGCTGCTACCTGGGCGATGATCTGCAATTCAACAGCGGCGGCCCTGTGTGCACCACGCCCGACGACTACCTGTTCTGGGACGGCATCCATCCCACCGCGGCCGGCCATCTGCTGCTGGCAGAGGCAATGATCAACCGTATCCCCGAACCCACCACCCTGGCCCTCGGGTTGCTTGGCCTGCTCGGAATCCTCGGCCGGCGCGGAAGTCTTGCACTTCGCGACGCATTCGGCAGAAGCCGTCACGGTGACTTTGCTAGAATCGGGGATTCGCCCATCCACCCGACGTAATCTGGAGTCCCGCCGTGCAACTCGTCTGTCTCGACCTCGAAGGTGTACTTGTCCCTGAAATCTGGATCGAATTCGCGGAGCGCACCGGCATTCCCGAACTGCGCCGCACCACCCGCGAAGAACCCGATTACGACAAGTTGATGAAATACCGTCTGGACCTGCTCAAGCAGCACAAACTGGGCCTGCCCGACATCCAGAAGGTCATTTCCGAGATGGGCCCGGAGCCCGGCGCCAAGGACTTCCTCGACGCGCTGCGCCAGGATTTCCAGGTCATCATCCTGTCCGACACCTTCTACGAATTCGCCATGCCGCTGATGAAGCAGTTGGGCATGCCGACCCTGTTCTGCCACAAACTCGAGGCCGACAGCGAAGGCTACCTGGTCAATTACCACCTGCGCATGGCCAACCAGAAGAAGGAAGCCGTCCAGCGCTTCAAGGAAATCAACTTCAAGGTGATCGCCGCCGGCGACTCCTACAACGACACAGCGATGCTCAAGGAAGCCCACGCCGGCATCCTCTTCCGGGCTCCGGACAAGGTCATCGCCGAGTTCCCGCAGTTCCCGGTCGAGCGCGAATACGACGCACTCATGGCGCAGATCCGCGCCGCCTCCGCACGCATCTGATCCCGTCTTCATGCACCGCGAACGCTTTTTCACCCTGTCCGCGTCCTGCCCGGACCGGACCGGCATCGTCGCCAAGGTGTCCGGCTTCATCGCCGAGCACAAGGGCTGGATCCTCGAAACCGCCCTCCACGCCGAACCCGCCGTAGACGCCGACAAGCGCGGCCGCTACTTCATGCGCATCGAGATCCGTGCCGACTCGCTGCCCTTCATGCTCACCGAATTTCGCGAGCGCTTCGCCCCCATCGCCGCCGAACTCGAGATGGACTGGAAGATCACCGACTCGGCGGTCAAGAAGCGCGTCGTGGTGCTGGTCTCGAAGCAGGAGCACTGCCTCTACGACCTGCTTGCACGCTGGCAATCGAAGGAGCTCGACATCGAGATCCCCTGCGTGATCTCCAACCATGACACCTTCCGCGGCTTCGTCGAGTGGCACGGCATTCCCTTCCACCACGTGCCGGTGCCCGCCGACAACAAGGCCCGCGCCTATGCCGAAGTGCAGCGCATCTTTGAAGAAGTGCATGGCGACACCATGGTGCTGGCGCGCTACATGCAGATCCTGTCACCTGACCTGTGTGCGGCCCACCCGGGCAAGATCCTCAACATCCACCACAGCTTTTTGCCCAGCTTTGTCGGCGCCAAGCCCTACCACCAGGCCTACGAGCGGGGCGTCAAGCTGATTGGCGCCACTTGCCACTACGTGACGGCCGAGCTCGATCAGGGCCCGATCATCGAGCAGGACGTGATCCGCATCGACCATTCGGATTCGGTCGAAGACATGGTCCGCTACGGCAAGGACATCGAAAAGGCCGTGCTGGCGCGCGGCCTGCGCTACCACCTGGAAGACCGCGTACTGGTGCATGGCAACAAGACAGTGGTGTTCCGCTAAACGCTCGCCTTGTCGCAAACCACACCAAAGCCGGCTTCGTGCCGGCTTTTTCATGCCTGCAGGGCGGACCGCTCCGGCCTACAGCATCCTGATTCCGGCCTCGAAATCGACCGTTCGCTCTGCCACAGCCTCCCGCGGGATCGATGCCAGAAAGGCCGTCCGGCGCGAACTCCCCGGTGTGGCGGTGGAAAACTCGAAGAGCGGTACCGCCTGCACACCGGTCACACCGGGGCTGCTCTGGATATTCATCGCATCGAGCCACAGGCACAATGCCTCCGCCCGGATCACCGACTCGGCAGCCTCGAGGGTGGAGATGAGGGCCGCAAGCCTGGCCTCGAGCCCCGGGCCGAAGGACTCCAGTGCCTTCAACGCAGCCTCGTTGTCAGCCAGATCGCGACGCAAGGCCTCCACGTCACGGCCCCGATAGGAATGACACTCCAGCGCATCCAGGCCGGGCCGGCTCTGTTCCATCAGGCGCAAACGGTTCTGCAGCAGCTTCCGGTCGAAGGTCAGCGTCTCGCTGCGATGCCGCTGCTCGGCGATGACACGCAGGGCCGCCAGCACCAGCCCCTCAAGAACGATATCCCGAATCCGGTTACGCAGCCCCTCCTCCGTCGGCGCAAAACCAAACAGCCGGAAATGCTGAAAACTGATGGTTCTCTGCTGCACGTCCCGACGCAGCAGCCCGCCCTCCATCGCAGTTCCCAGCACGGTCTGCTCAATCCGGGTGGCTGCGACCATGCAGTACACATGCGCGACCCCGCCGGCCGCTGGCGAGGCCAGAAAATCGTGCAGATCGAGACTGTTCGAAAGCGTGGCCGTCACCTCGGCCGGGCGCACGAACATTGCCCGCAGAACCGCGCTTTGCGCCCAATCCGAAGGGCTGGTGACAACCATCGGAGGAATACCGGCGGCCACCTGGTCGGCGTAGGCCAGGGCATGGGCGACCGCCGGACACAGGCGGCCATCCACATCATCGACAAACCGAAGCCGCGGATCGGTGCCCTCAATGACCCGGTTCACCGCTGCCTTCAGGCGCGGATCCTCGCCGCAGCTTTCCCGTTTGCCCAGCAGCCAGTCAAAGAAGACCATTTCCGGGAACCTCGCCCTGCAGTGGATAAGCAATGAGTTTCGCACGAGCGCGCATGCACGCTTGCGCCACACAAAAAATTCGGGCGCCCGCAGGCGCCCGAACTCATGCAGCAACAGCTACCGCAATCAGTTGTGGTAAGCCGTTTCGCCGTGGGAAGTAATGTCCAGACCTTCCCGTTCTTCGTCTTCCGGCACACGCAGACCGATGAACATATCGACCAGCTTGTAGGAGATGAAGGCCACCACCGCAGACCACACGATGGTGGTGCCCACCGCCGTCAGCTGGATCATCACTTGATCGCTGATGGAGTAAGCATCGGCAACCTTGCCGGTCACGTTGTCGAAGATTCCGGAACCGCCCAGGGACGGGGAGGCGAACACGCCGGTCAGCAACGCGCCGAGAATGCCGCCAACGCCATGCACGCCGAACACGTCGAGCGAGTCATCGGCACCGAGCATACGCTTGAGGCCATTCACACCCCACAGGCAGACGACGCCAGCCAGCAGGCCGATCACGATCGCACCGACCACGCCGACGAAACCGCAGGCCGGGGTAATGGCAACCATGCCGGCAACCGCACCGGATGCACCGCCCAGACCGGAGGGCTTGCCCTTGATGATCCATTCGGCCAGCAACCAGGCCACGGCAGCAGCAGCGGTTGCAACCCAGGTATTCACGAAGGCCAGGGCGGCTGTGCCGTTGGCTTCGAGCGCCGATCCGGCGTTGAAGCCAAACCAGCCCACCCACAGCAGGGAAGCGCCGACGATGGTCAGGGTCAGGCTGTGCGGAGCGAAGGACTCCCGGCCGAAGCCAATCCGCTTGCCCACCAGGAAAGCGCCAACCAGACCGGCAACGGCCGCATTGATGTGCACCACGGTGCCGCCTGCGAAGTCGAGCGCGCCCTTCTGGAACAGCCAGCCAGCGGTAGCGTTGAGCTTGTCGGCCGCTTCAGCGGAGACGTAACCGTCCGGACCCGCCCAGAACCACACCATGTGAGCGATCGGCAGGTAGCTGAAGGTGAACCAGAGAACCGAGAACAGCAGCACCGCCGAGAACTTGATGCGCTCGGCAAAGGCGCCGAGGATCAGGGCCACGGTGATGGAGGCGAAAGCACCCTGGAAGGCCACGTAGATGAACTCGGAGATCACCACGCCCTTGGAGAAGGTGCCAGCCACGGAATCCGGCGTGACGCCCTTCAACAAGACCTTGTCCAGACCGCCAAAGAAGGCGCTGCCCTCGGTGAACGCGATGGAGTAGCCGTAGAGCACCCACAGGACACTGATCAGCGAGAACACGGCGAACACCTGCAGGAGCACCGACAGCATGTTCTTGGTACGCACGAGGCCACCGTAGAACAGGGCCAGGCCCGGCACCGACATCATGATGACCAGCGCGGTAGCAACGAACAGCCAGGCGTTGTCGCCCTTGTTGGGTACCGGAGCCGGCGCGGCCGCTTCAGCAGGTGCCGCGGCAGCCGGAGCGGCTTCGACGGCAGCAACCGGTGCGGCTGCAGGCGCTTCAACGGGTTTGACTTCGGCCGTGGCACCGGCCGGGGCTGTTACGGCCGGTGCGGCGGCGGGGACAACAGGAACATCCTGCTTGTCGTCGGCCAGCGCGCCGCCCGCAAAGCTGACCGCTACAGTGGCCAGCAGGGCTGCGAAGAGTTTTTTCATGGCTTGAAGGCTCCCTTACAGCGCGTCAGTACCGGCTTCACCGGTACGGATGCGAATGGCTTGCTCGAGATCGAACACGAAGATCTTGCCGTCACCGATCTTGCCGGTGCTGGCGGATTTTTCGATGGCCTCGATGACCTGCTCGAGGATATCGCTCTTCACGGCGGCCTCGATCTTCACCTTGGGCAGAAAATCGACCACGTATTCCGCGCCACGGTACAGCTCGGTATGGCCCTTCTGCCGGCCGAAACCCTTGACTTCAGTCACGGTAATTCCTTGCACGCCAATGGCGGACAAGGCTTCACGCACTTCGTCAAGCTTGAAGGGCTTGATGATGGCAGTTACGAGTTTCATGGTTTGCTTCCTCATGCTGGGCAGCCGCAAGCGGCCGCCGTGCGATTGCGAGAATTAGAACGCGCGGGTGACGGACAGCTGGATGCGATCCTTGCCCAGATCCTTGTTGAAAGCGTTGGTGTAGAAGTTCTGGCTGGCATTGGTGGTGATGTAGCTCAGCGCAACAACGTTGCCGCTGAAGTCCTTGGTCACACCCAGCTTGTAGTCGGTGTAGGAAGCGCCGCTGTTGTCACCGTGAATTTTCTGGCGACCCACGTGGCCAACCACGTTGAGGGTCGGCATCACCTCGTAGGTTGCGGTCAGATCCAGATAGCCAGAGTTCTTGGAATCGGTCCAGCCGAACAGGTCACTGAAGGCGTGGGAGTATTTCAGGGTCAGGAAGCTGTAAGAACCGGCGACGTAGCCTTCCAGGGTGTTCGGGTTGTTGCCGTAACCGGAACCGGGGTAAAAGTACTCCAGCAGGCCCACGTCGTAGCCGAAATCACCAACGGTGTTCTTGAAACCGCCGTAGAAGTCCATTTCCAGGCTGTTGCTGACCGTGCTGCTGCCGTCGCTCAGCCAGGAGACGTTGGAGCCCCAAACACCGAGATAGACGCCGCTGGAGTGCGCGTAGTCAAAACCACCCTGCACCGCCGGCTTGCGGTTGGTCTGGCCAATACCGCGGTAGATGTATTCTGAGGCCAGCGTCACGTTGCTGGTGAAGGTGTGTTCCGGAGCGGGAGCGGCATCTTCGGCGTGCGCCATGCTCGGCAGGACGACACTGAAGGCGAGCAGGGCGGAGGCAATGACGGACTTGCGCATGATGGGGATCTCCTTGAGTTCAAAATTGGTGAAATCGATTTAGCAATCCACATGCCAGTTTTAAAACCGCATTTATTTCAATACCTTACAACATAACGAGGAACTTTTTTGCGACGCACCAAACAGGCAGCACGCACCACTTTGGTATTGCGCACCAATATAGTGCGCTCAATTGGTGCATCGGCACCCGCGGTGCATGCCGGCCTCCGGTGCTAAACTGGAATTACCCCCTGTATTTTCCTTTCCAATGAGGAGCGCCGCGATGGTCAACCCGAAAATCCTCGACGAAATCGGTTCGAAAGTTTCCGAACTCCTTGCCAACAGCCCTGCCCGGGATCTGGAGAAGAATGCCCGCGCGCTGCTTGCCAGCGGTTTCTCCAAACTCGATCTGGTGACACGCGAAGAATTCGAAGTCCAGCGTGAAGTCCTTGCCCGCACCCGCGAGAAGCTGGCTGAACTGGAGCGCCGGGTCGCTCACCTTGAAGCCGGACAATCCGCCACTCCGCCGGCCGAAGACGCCTGAAATCGCCAACGGCCTGTCACTGCAGCGAGGGCGCACACGCGCCCTCTTTCATTTCCCGCTCCGGAGACGTCTCTTGAAAAAAACCCTCGCCCTGCTCATCGCCCTGAGTACCCCGGCCTATGCCACGCCGGTCAATTACACCATTGACGGCAACCACACCTTCCCCCTCTTCGAAGTCGATCACCTGGGTTTTTCGACCCAGCGCGGACGCTTCAACAAGACCAGTGGCAAGATAACCCTGGATGTGGCGGCCCGCACCGGCTCGGTGGAAGTGAGCATCGATGCCGCCTCGATCGACATGGGTTTCGCCAAGTGGAACGACAACATGCGCGGCGATGGCTTCTTCAATACCGCCGAATTCCCCACCATCACCTTCAAGGCCGGGCAACTGGTTTTTGACGGTGACAAGCCGGTGTCCGCCGAAGGCAGCCTGACCCTCCTTGGTGTAACGAAGCCGGTCACCCTCACCCTCACCCGCTTCCATTGCGCCCCCCACCCGCTCAACAAGCGGGAAACCTGCGGTGCCGACATCATCGCCCGCCTCAAGCGCTCGGAATTCGGGATGAGCAAGTACATCCCGTCGGTCAGTGACGAAGTGCGCCTGATCATTCCCGTCGAAGCCTACAAGGAATAGGCCGCGTCGACGCCGGGGCGTAACGCCGGGGCGGCAGTATTGCGTGAACCAAAACGGCAGGACATGCGCCCATGAAAGTCTGGATCCTCTTCCGCACCGCCACTCTGGCCCTGCTCGTCAGCTGCGCATTCACCGGCTGCGCCAGCATCGGCCCGGCAACGCTCGATCAGACGCGCCTGCAATACAACGAAGCGGTCAAGCGCACCACCGAGGAACAACTGCTCCTCAACATCGTCCGCCTGCGTTACACCGACACCCCGAGCAGCCTGGCCGTGTCGTCCATCGCCGCCCAGTTTGAGCGCACCCAGAGCGTCGCCGTGCTGCCCTTTTTCACGGCCGCCGGGGGCGACATCAGCCGCAGCTTCACCACCGTGCTGCCCCAGGCTCAGTTCCAGGCGGCCGACCGCCCGACCTTCAGCCTCACCCCCCTCGACGACCAGGAGTTCACCCGCAAGCTGTTCACCCCGCTACCGCTGGATGGCGTGATCTACCTGGCCAAGACCACCTGGCCGATCTCCAAGGTCTTCCGCCTCTACCTCGAAAACCTCAACTGGATTCCCAATGCGCAGACCGCCAGTGGCCCGACGCCCCGGCAGGCCCCGCCGGTGAGTGAATTCCTGCGCGGCGTGGCGGCCCTGCAGTCCATGCAGGACCGGGGAGCCATCGTCTTCGGGCTCACCGACCGGGAAGAGCAGGTCGGTGGCGCGCTGCCGGCCGCCACGGTGTCGGCCGGCAGCGTCATCGAAGCCGCGAAGAACGGCCTCGAATACCGCCCGGACGAGGACGGCCGGCGCTGGCGCCTGTTCCGCAAGACCAGCACCCCGGTGCTGCGCCTCGATCCAGATGAAATTGACTCGCCGGACGTGCGGATCTTTGAAGAAGTCTTCCACCTGCGCCCCGGCGCCACCGAGCTGGCCATCACCCAGGAAGCCCTGACCCCCTTCCGTTCGGCCTTTCCGAAGGGCGGCCTGAGCAGCCTCGACCTGGAAACCCGCTCCTTGCTGCAAACCCTCTACTACGTCAGCCATGGCGTCGAGGTTCCGGCCGATCACCAGGCCCGCGGCCTCGTCACCGTCACCCGGGATGCCGCCGGCCAACCCTTCGACTGGCACGTGGTCATGCGCGACCTGTTCCATGTGCACACCACCGGGGGTAAGGAGCGGCCGGGCAACGCCCATGTGGCGGTCAATTACCGAGGACACTGGTTCTACGTGGATGAGAGCGACCAGGACACCAAGGCCACTTTCTCGCTGCTGGTCGAGCTGTCGCGCCTCGAACTGAGTGGCAAGACAGGGCCGGGGCCGCAGCTCACGCTGCCCGTGGGACGCTGAAAACCGCACAGACACACGCTAGCTGGAAGGCATTAAAAGATACACTTGGCATTTTCACGCCAAGAACATCATGAGCCTGGCCATTCTGACCAGCCGAGCCCTCGTCGGCCTTCTGGCCCCGGAAGTCACCGTTGAAGTCCATCTTGCCAACGGATTGCCGGCGTTCACACTCGTGGGGCTACCGGACGTCGAAGTTCGCGAGGCCCGCGACCGGGTGCGTGCCGCACTGCAAACCGGACAATTCGAATTTCCGCAGCGGCGCATCACCGTCAACCTCGCCCCGGCCGACCTGCCCAAAGAAGGCGGCTGTTTCGACCTGCCGATCGCTCTCGGCATCCTCGCCGCCTCCGGGCAGATTCCCGCCGACGGGCTGAATCGCTACGAATTCTCCGGCGAGCTGTCCCTCACCGGCGAACTGCGCCCGGTGCGCGGCGCCCTGGCGCTGGCCCGGCAAGCCGCCAGCAGCGGACGCATCCTGGTCCTGCCCGCCGCCAATGCCGCCGAAGCCGCGCTGGTGAAGGGCGTCACCATCCTGCCGGCGACCAGCCTGCCTGCCGTGGTCGCCCACCTGTGCGCCCACACCCTCCTCGACCCCTATTCCGGCCAGCCGCTGGCCCCGCCGCCGGCCTACCCGGACCTCGCCGACGTCAAGGGCCAGGCCCACGCCCGCCGGGCCCTCGAAGTGGCGGCCAGCGGGCAGCACTCACTGCTGCTTTACGGCCCGCCCGGAACCGGAAAATCGATGCTCGCCCAACGTCTGCCGGGCCTCTTGCCACCGATGGACGACGATGAAGCCCTCGAAAGCGCGGCAGTGCACTCGATCGAAGGCAGCTTCCGCCCCGAGCGCTGGGGCACCCGCCCAATTCGGGCACCCCACCATTCTGCATCGACGGCGGCGCTGGTTGGCGGTGGCAGCACCCCGCGCCCCGGCGAGATCAGCCTCGCTCACAACGGCGTTTTATTTCTGGACGAGCTGCCCGAATTCGACCGCCGCGTCCTCGAAGCCCTGCGCGAACCCCTCGAAAGCGGCCACATCACCATCGCGCGCGCCGCCCGCCGGGCCGAATTTCCCGCCCGTTTCCAGCTCATCGCCGCGATGAACCCCTGCCCCTGCGGCTTTCACGGCCACCCCGACGGGCGTTGCCGGTGTACACCAGACCAGATCAGCCGCTACCGCAACAAGCTCTCTGGGCCACTGCTCGACCGCATCGACCTGCTACTGGAAGTGCCGGCGCTGCCCGCCGCGCAACTCCAGTCGGCGGCTGCAAGCGAGAGCTCTGCTGCCGTACGCCAGCGGGTCATTCGCAGCTGGGCGATCCAGCAGGCCCGCCAGGGCAAGCCCAATTCCCGTCTCGCCGGCGCCGAGATCGACCACTGGTGCCAACCGGACGCCAACGGCGCCAAGCTGCTCGCCACCGCCATCGACCGCCTCGGCCTGTCGGCCCGCGGTTACCATCGCATCCTGAAGGTCGCGCGTACAATCGCCGACATGAACGAGGCTGACAATGTCGGCGCGGCCCACGTTGCCGAAGCGATCCAGAGTCGCCGGGGCCTCAGCGAATTCGTTTAACCCGCATCAGGAGTTTCAATTGGCATCCACCCTTCCCGCCGGCGCCCCGCGTGCAAAAAACTGGTTCTTGTGGTTCATCGGCTTTCTCATCCTGCTCGGCGGTCTGTTCATCGCTTACACCTACATGGTCTTGAGCTGGAGCTATTCGGCCGGTGAGCGCGCCGGTTATGTACAGAAATTCTCCCAGAAGGGCTGGCTGTGCAAGACCTGGGAGGGCGAGCTGGCCATCGTCGCCATTCCGGGCAGCATGCCGGAAATCTTCAATTTCACCGTTCGTGACGACAAGATCGCCGCCGAGATCAACGCCGTCATGGGCAAGCGCGTTGCCCTTTCCTACGAGCAGCACGTGGGCGTTCCCTCCACCTGCTTCGGCGAGACCGGCTACTTCGTCACCAAGCTCCACGCGGTCGAGTAAACCTGCTCGGAACGCCGCAGTAAACGGGGTGTCCAACGGCCCCCCGACACCGGACAAATCCATGCCCTACCTCCAGCTGGCGGCGCTCCTAGCAGCGCTCGCCACCGTCGGCCCGTTCTCGATCGACACCTACCTGCCGGCCCTGCACGCCATCGGCACAGACCTTCGCGCCTCGCAGATCGAAGTCCAGCAAACGCTCACCGCCTACATGCTGCCGATGGGCGTGATGGTGTTGTGGCACGGCGCCCTTTCCGACGCCTACGGACGCAAGCGGGTGATCGTCGTGTCGATGCTGCTGTTCATGCTGGCCTCCCTCGTCTGCGTCTTCGCCGACAGCATCAACACCCTGCTGATCGGACGCGGCCTGCAAGGCATCAGCGCCGGCGCCGGCATGGTGATCGGGCGCGCCGTAGTGCGCGACCTGCTGGAAGGCCCGGCCGCCCAGCGCCTGATGAGCCACGTGAGCATGGCCTTTGCCGTCGGCCCGGCCATCGCACCCATCCTCGGCGGCTGGATTTTCAGCGTCTTCGGCTGGCGCGCCGTCTTTGTCTTTCTGGCCTTGCTCGGCCTGGCCCTGGCCGCCCTCACCGCCTGGAAACTGCCCGAGACCCACCCGCCGGAAGCCCGTCAGCCGCTCCAGCCGGGCCCGCTGGCACGACGCTACAAGCATGTCTTCACGACACCCGGCTTCCTGCTGCTGACCTTTGCAGTGAGCCTCAACTTCAACGGCTTCTTCATCTACGTCCTGTCGGCGCCGGTCTTCCTGATGCAGCACCTGGGCCTGCCGGAAACCGGCTTCGGCTGGTTCTTCATTCCCGGCGTGGCCGGCATGATGGCCGGTTCGGGCCTGTCGGCGCGGCTTGCCGGCCGGCTCTCGCAGGCACGCACTATCGGCATCGGCTTTGGCGTGATGCTGGCCGCCGCCGCCATCAACCTGGCAGTGAGTTACCTGCTTGCGCCCGGCCTGCCCCAGTCGGTCATTCCGATCATGCTCTACAACTTCGGCATGGCCATCGCCATGCCCAGCCTGACCCTCCTCGCCCTCGAGCATTTCCCCACCCACCGGGGTATCGCCTCCAGCTGCCAGAGCTTCCTGCAGATGCTGGTCAGCTCGCTGGCGGCCGGGCTGCTGGCACCCGCCCTGTGGGGTTCGGTACGCGGGCTGGCCGGTGGCATGACCGGCCTCGTGCTGCTCGGTCTCACCTGCTTCGGCCTGTGGTGGGCGCTATATCACCGCACACGCGTGGAGACGGAAGAGGTGCTGCCATGAACTGGGCCGAAAGCATCGACATGTATTGCGAGCGCACCGACGCAGGCCTGTGGTCCGAGCCGGTCAATGCCCTCACCAACCTCGCCTTCATCGCCGTCGCCATCGTGCTGTGGCGCAGTGCCGGCCGCCAGCCCGCGCGGGACATACGCCTGCTGCTCGGCCTGATTGCGGCGGTCGGGGTCGGTAGCCTGGTCTTCCACACCGTCGCCACCCGCTGGGCGGCGGTGCTTGACATCGGCTTCATCGGAATCTTTGTTCTCGCCTATTTCCAGCGCTTCCAGGTGCGCATCCTCGGCACAACAGAAGGCGCCGCCTGGCGCGACCCATTTGGGCTGGCATCTGGTCAATGCCGGCATGCTGTACTGCTGCATGCGCGGCATGCTCACCCGTTCAGCGGCGGCAGCGACGCGTCATGCCCAGCGCGCTCAGTCCCACTAGTGCAAGGGCGACGCTGGCCGGCTCGGGCACCTGGCCGGGCGGATTCGGATCGATGATCTGGGCCACATCGAGGTTGAGTGCTGCGTTCTGCGCCCCCAGATAGGTGCCAATCTCGTCCGGCGTCGGGTTTGAATCACTTCCCACCAGGGCCTCGTTGGTTTCCTGATCGTACATGCCGGCGTACTTGAAGAACTCATAGCGGCGCAGAATCGACGCCGCATTGGGCCCGACCGGCGCCCCGTAGCCGCTTTCCAGCCGACCGGAGTCAGGGTTGCCCGGATCCATCTGCAGCAGTTGCCATTCAACCTCGGTCTCGGCCTGCTTCACCTTGGCGTTGTCGCCAACCAGTTCCTCAAGGCCGATGGCATCCTCGAGCTCGGTGGTGAACACCTTGACCCAGATCGCCTCGCCGAATTTGTCCTGGGCTTCCGGTGCCGGAGCGGCAATCTGCGCCACGACGACCGGCGGAGCGGGTGGCTGACCCGCGGCAGGCGGTGCCGGCGGAACAACCGTCCATGCCGGCGCAGGCAGGGTCACCGTGCCGTTGGTCAGCACACCGGGTGTCGCCACCTCAAGCAGCCAGCTATAGGTGGTCTTGAGCGCATTGGCACTCGTTCCTACCCCGAAGTGGTCACACGGGGTGCCTGCCGAATAACCCACGCCACCACCCGACCAGCAATTGTCACCGGGGGTCACGAAACTGCCACTCGGGGTCCCGTAATCCCAGCTGGTCCCGTTGAACAGGCCCATGTAGGTCACCTTGGTGCCGAAGGTGCTGCCACTGGTGTATTCGGAGATGGTCGGCGCGCCATAGCGCACCACACTGTTTGCCGGATCGAAGCCCCGCCCGCTCGGAAAGCCGCGCCCCGCGCCACCGAAAGTGTCGGTGATGTCGCTGGCGTGAAGACCCTCCAGGTCGATCTCGAACCCATGAGCCGTCTTGCCGGTATCGTTGATCACATCGAAATTGCCAAGCATGCCGATCACGCCCGCACTTGCCACCGTCGGGATGAAGACCGCGGCCACAGCCAGGCCAAGACCCGACACAGTCATTCTGTTCATGTACCCTCCTCCATCAATAAAAAGAGCGCCCCGAGGACGCCCTTCATCACCAAATCAACTGAAACTGTCGGCAAACAGGTTCTTCGCCCACCCCAGCATGTCCTTGTAGTGCTCGCTGGACGGCGACGGCGCCTCGGCAAGGGTGTTGGGCACCGGTTTCATCAGGCCGGTGGCCGCGTCATAGCCAAAGACCACCGTCAGCCAGGATGCGGTTGTCGAGGTAATCGGGCTATAACAGGCGGAATTGGTCATTGGTGCCTGGTCCGGCGCTTCACCGGCGAAATAGCGGATGAGTGCATCGGCACAGACCTTGGCTTCCGAGTTGGCCATGTGGCCCGACTTGGGCTGACCAGTACCTTGGGAGTCGCCGATCACGTGCACATTCGGCACCAGCGTGGACTCGTAGTTGAGCGGGTTGACCGAAGCCCAGCGGGTGGCCGGATCACTGCCCAGCAAGCCCGCACTGGCCACCACCTTGCCGGCGCGCTGGCCAGGGATGATGTTGGCCGCATCCACCCGGATCGGGCCCCAGTTGGTGTTGATGGTCTTGTTGGCCCAGTCGACCGAATCCACCGTGGTGCTCGGGTGATACTCGATCACGCTGGCGTAGGTGGTCTGGAAGGCGGTGTGGAAGGTATGCGGCTCGGCCACCACATCGGGATTGGCATCAAGCACGATCACCTTGCCGGCCCGGCGGTTGCGCAGCAGGGTGTCGGCAACCAGGCAGGCGCGCTCGTAGGGGCCCGGCGGGCAGCGGTACGGAGCCTTGGGAATCGACATCAGGAAGGTCCCGCCGGCGGGCACCGACTGGACCAGCCCCTTCAGCGCCAGCGTCTGCGGGCCGGCCTGCCAGGCATGCGGAAGCACCGCCGGATCAAGGCCCGGAATGGCGTCGAAATCGATGCCCGGGGCGAGGACCAGCTTGTCGTATGGAACCTGGCTGCCGTTCCGGGTCGTGACCTTGCGATTGACCGGATCGATGCCGATGGCCCGGTCGGCAACGATGGTCACGCCATACTTGGTACGCAGGTTGTCGTAGCGGATGGTGATGTCGGTCATCGCCATGGCGCCGGTCATCACCAGATTACTGAGAATGCACGAGACGTGAGTCGGATTGGGCTCGATCAGGGTGACCTGGATCTTCGGATTCCACATCCGCACATATTTGGCGAGCGTGGCGCCGGCAAAGCCGCCGCCAACCACCACCACGCGGGGGGCCGCAGTCTGGGCACGCAGAGTGAGCGGAAGGGTGGCTGCGGCGCACAGCACACCGGAGGCCTGGAGGATCTTGCGACGATTGTGCGAAAACATGTTTTCTCCCTTCTGATTCGGTGTGCTCAGTCGTCGCGCGACTTGCGGCGGCGTGAATCGCCAGTGTGCGAGGAGGACGTCGAGGTCGAAACGGTCGTGCCACCGGTTGTGCCGGTCTTGCCGCTGGTGGCGTAGTAGCGGGCGATCAGGCGGATCTGTGCATCGGTGTAGCCGGCGGCCTGGCGATGCATGATCTCGCCGGGCTTGATGTTGGCCTTCATCTTGATCAGTTCGCCGTAGATCTCGCTTTCGCTCTCGCCGGCCAGTTTCTCCATGCCGCCGACCGCCTGCCCGTTGGTGCCGTGACACTGGGCGCACTGGGCGGCCAGCAAACGGCCGGCCGGCGGTGCCGCGTCAGCGGCCGCAGCGGCCAGCAACAAGGCCAGCGCACCCGCGCCTGCCAGGTATGTCCGGTGTACTTTCATCATGTCTCTCCTCCTCCTGGCGCCCGCGGTGGCGGACGCATCAAAGCCCGTCAATCCTCGAAGTGGATCTTGGTGGCCACCACCGCGGCGGCGGCGGCATCGAAGTAGCCCTTCAACTCGACCTTCCGCCCGTTGGCCAGACTGGCACGGGTACCGTTCTCGAAACGCACCGCCCCGCTCGCGTCGATCAACTGGCCACGCAGGCTGAAGCGCTGGGTGATGGCGTCGAAACCCGTGATCAGCGCGGTAATTTCGAACTCCTCGCTGTCCTCGGCATCCTCATCACTGGCCTCGATCTCCTTGGCGAGCAGCACGCCACTGCGCGCCGTGCCTTCCACCTTGACCCGCACGCCGACCCCGAGGGTGCCAGCGATACTGGCGCGGGCGGCATCCACCGTCACCCCGTCCACCACGAAGGACGTGGCCGACGCGAGCACCGCAATATCGCCCTCGATCTTGGCTTCGCCGTCGGCCAGCACCGCCCGCGGGGCCGCACCAAGGGCGTCCACCGACCACACACCAGCCGCCGGCAGGCGGGTTGCCGAGGCACGGACGATCATCCCGTTGGCGAGGGTCGGCAACTGCGCGGCAGGTACCCCCGTGTAGTCGATGACCACACCGGCCAGCGTGAAGCGCCGGCTGACCGTGTCCAGCGCCGCCACGGCACCGCGCAGCTTGTAACGGCTAGCCAGGGCTTGCGGCTCGATGCGCGTCGCCGTATAGCCGCCAGCTGCCGCGTTATAAAGACCGTACACCTCAACCCGGTCGCCGGCGCGCAGAGCCGACAATCCGGCCAGCCGCTCGTCGAAGACGGTGGCCGGTTTGACGCTGACGGTCACGCCGAGCACGCTGAAGGTGCCTGCCCCACTATCGACCACCGTTACCGGCCCGACGATCTCGCTGCCATAGCGAATGCCCGTCGCCACCCCGGTGCCGGCCACGAAATCGGCGCTGCCGCTGATCGCCGTGAGCATTCCCAGCTTGAGATCGGTACGACTGCGGGCGTTGCCGTCCTCGTCGGTAACGACTGCAGCGACATCGTCATAGCGAACACCAGAAACGATCACCGAGCCGAAGCCGGAAATCGGCCCCACCGTTACCGTGCTCGAGATGGTCCCGGTACCGCCGGTGCCAACACCGGCCTGATCGCCCACGCCGCCTCCGCCCCCACAGGCCGCCAGCACGAACGCGACAAGAATTCCGGCAGACCATCCGGACAAGGGGCGCCGCAAGGCACCGAAAAAGGCTGGTTTCACGTGTTTGACTCCGCTTGATCGGGGGCAGGGGGAAATGAGGGAGATGGGGGGGCTGCTTCCGTGGCGTAGCTGAATAGACCGATACGGATGCGTTGGTCCTGCGCGCGGCCTTGCCGCCGGTCGTCCTCAATGAGGCCTTCGAGCAAGGGCACCGCGTTATGCATCAGGGACCTCCACTGGCCGAGCACAAAGCGGCGAACCACCAGCAGGGATTCAGCCGACAACTCGTCGGCAAATACGGCCTGCTCGAAGTGGGGTGGCTCCGGCGTCAGCACATTGCTGACTGCCGCCATGAGATGGTCACCCACGTTGTCTCCGAGAAAGGCCAGCATCGGTGCCCGGGCATCGCTGGGGACAAAGGCATTGCGCACCAGCCGGACCGTATCCGTGGCGGTGTCGAGACTGGCGATGCCGAGCCGGCACAGCTCTTCGAGCAGGCTGCGCGGATGCACATCCCGGGTCACCGCGTGGGCCAGGCTCTCGAAGCTCGGCCCACCCTCCTCCGGCGCGACTCTGGGCAAGGGCTTCGGCTCACCGGCCCCATCGCACCACTGCGGGTCGGTCATCCAGCGCGTGAACAGCTCGGTGGCCGGCGCCGCACGCACGGGCCGAAGCGCCCGCTGCTGACGGGTCAAGCGGGTCACCTCGCGCCGGTTGAGACCGGTGGCAACGCTGATGCGACTGACCAGCCGCGAGGGCGCCTGCGCCGGCTGGGCCTTGACCGCTTCGTCCACGAACGCCTCCTTCATCATTTCCTCCAGCGCCGCGAACGACACCCCCTGCGCCAGGGCCAGCCTGGCAATCGGTCCCAGCAAGGCACGCATGGCATCCGCCATGGCCGGATCGACCGGCAGTGGATCACTCCCGCCAGGACCTGCCTGGTTTTCGGGATACGTGCTCATGAAATGGCTTTACGCAACATGACTAATCCGTATTCTAAATGTGCAAATTGCACATTTCAAGTGAAATTCACTATTTTCTTATGCAGGTCCGAAACAAACGGGGCGCCGCAGCGCCCCGTCGACACAGAAACCGGCGGCGACCCCACTAGCCGCTGACCAGCTCCCGTTCGGCCCAGAACAGGGCCGTGATGGTCTTCGCATCGGTAATGCGCCCGTCGAACACTGCCGCCCGTGCGTCGGCCGGCGACATGCGGACGATCTCCAGGAACTCGCCCTCATCCAGCGCGTCACCCACGTGGGTGAGCCCGGTGGCGAGAAAAATCTCGATGCGCTCATCGGAATAGCCAATGCACGGATGCATCACCCCCAAGTGGCGCCAGTGCTCGCCCTCGTAGCCGGTTTCCTCCCGCAGCTCGCGCCGGGCGCAGGCCAGGATGTCCTCGCCCGCATCGATCTTGCCGGCCGGCAGTTCAAGAAAGGCCCGCCCCAGCGGGTAACGGAACTGACGCTCGAAAATCAGCAGACCATCCGCACACAGCGGAATCACCACCACCGCGCCGGGGTGTTTGATGTACTCGCGCACACCGGCGCTGCCATCCGGCAAGCGCACCCTGTCGCGAAACACCTTCAGCAGACGGCCGTCGAACACCGCCTCGGAGCTTTCCTGTTCTTCGTGCAAAGGGTCTTTCATCCCGTTCCCCAACTCGCGGCCATGCCGCCTTTCAAAGGACGAAGCATGACATCCGCCGGCCGGAAAAAGCCAGTCCTTCCGGCATAATCCGGCGCACCGTCAATGAAACCCCGGCCTGTGCCCATCCTGCGCGATCATCTTCTCGACCCGAGCGGCGGACTCGTCTATCAGCTGCGTGCAGCGCGCCACCGGCACGGCCTGTGGGCACCCTTTCACGCCGCAGTGGCTGACTGGCTCGCCGACTGGCAAGCCGTGCGAAACGAACTGGTGATCGTCGGCCCCAACGCCGGTCATGCGCTTCCGGCAGGATTCCTGGCCAGCTTTGAAACGGTCGTCGCACTCGAGCCCGACCCCCTCGCCCGCTGGCTGCTGGCCCGCCGGCCAGACGCCAGACGGCTGCGCTTCGACACGCTGGACTGCCTCGTCAGCGCGAACGGACTCACGGAGCTGGCCGGACGCTACCCGCAGGCGGCGATCCTGTTCTCCAACGTCCTGGGCCAGATCAACGCCCCGGCAGAGCGCTGGACAAGGCTGCTGGCCCGCCATCTGTCCGGACATGTCTGGGCGAGTTTTCACGACGTTATTTCCACTCGCTCAGCGCCAGATCAGCGCGAAGGCTGCACGGTGACCGTGACGGAAAGCCTCGAGGCCACGCTGGCGCGCTTCTGGAAAGGCCGGGAGATCACGGTGTTCGATCACGAAACCTTCCGTCTCAACGACAGCGGACCATTCCGCTACGCGCCCTGGCAAATCACCGGGAAACGCTGGCATCTGGTGGAATGGGCGGAAAACCGGGCGCAAGTTCAGGCGTAGGTATTGAGCTGACTGCCGGCATCCGGCGCCGCGCCGGCCTGGGCCACCGAGCGGTAGAGCGCGTCGGCCTTGCCCGCCTGGGCTCCCGCGGACGAAGACTGGGCAGCAATTTCCATGCGTGCCTCCATCTCCATCTGCCCGGCGCGTGCGGCGATCTGGCGATCCGGGCCGGAAGGATCGGCCGGGGCCAGCGCGGCGGCCTTGATCTGCTCCGCTTTGGCAATGGTTTCTTCCGGCGTGCGGGCCGGCGAAACGTCGATCCCGACTTCGCCACCAATGGCGTAACGCTGGCCGTCGGGGCCGGTCTGATAGGTATAGCTTGCCCCGTGGGTGACGAGGCCGGCGCCGGCGGCAACATGCGCCAACTCGTGGGCCCGCACCTCACGGTCACGCTGCTTGAGCTGCGTAATCACCCGCTGCTCGGCATCACTCGGCGTCGCCTTCTTGCCAGCCGCAGCCACCCCTGCCGGGCTGGCACTGTAAGCGGAAGACGATGCGACGGAGGAGATCGACATGCAGGAAAACCTCGTTGGCTAGTCTTCCAGACTAGACGCTCGACAGGCCTTCGTCAGCCCCTTGTCACTCGCCCAGGTAGGCCGCGCGCACCTTCGGATCGGCCAGCAGATCGGCGCCGGAGCCGCTCAGGGTGATCCGGCCCGATTCCATCACATAGGCACGCTGCGAGAACTCCAGCGCCAGATTGGCGTTCTGCTCGACCAGCAAGATGGTGACGCCCTCTGCAGCTACCGAGCGGATGACCTCGAAAATCTTCTCGACCACCAGCGGCGCCAGCCCCATCGACGGTTCGTCGAGCAGCAAGAGGCGCGGCCGCGACAACAGCGCCCGGCCGATGGCGACCATCTGCTGCTCGCCGCCCGACAGCGTGCCGGCAACCTGCTGGAGACGCTCGCGGACCCGCGGCAACATGGTGAACACGCGCTCCATGTCGGCCTCGATGGCCTCGGAGTCACGCCGGCAATAGGCACCCATGCGCAGGTTCTCTTCGACCGTCAGGCGGGTGAAGATGCCGCGCCCTTCCGGCACCAGGGCCAGGCCCTGACGTAAACGCTTGTGAGCCGGCAGCGCGTTGATCTTCGTGCCATCGTAAAGAATCTCGCCGTCGGCCATCGGCAACAGACCGGCGATGGCGTTAAGTGTGGTGGTCTTGCCGGCGCCGTTGGCGCCGATCAGCGACACCAGCTCGCCACGGGCCAGTTCCAGACTGATGCCCTTCACGGCCTCGATGGCGCCGTAGGAGATCTTGGCGTCGCGCAGTTGCAGCAGGGGTTGGGTCGCGTCGCTCATGCGGCTGCTCCGGCCTTGTGGGTGCCACCGCCCAGGTAGGCGGAAATCACGGCCTCGTTCTTCTGCACTGCGGCGGGCACGTCCTCGGCGATCTTTTTGCCGAAGTCGAGCACCGCGAGGCGGTCGCACAAGCCCATCACCAGCTTCACGTCATGCTCGATGAGCAGCACGGTGACACCGTCGTGGCGAATGGTCTCGACCAGTTCGCGCAGTCTGGCGGTCTCGGTGGCGTTCATGCCGGCAGCGGGTTCGTCGAGAGCCAGCAGCTGCGGTTCGGTGGCCAATGCGCGGGCGATTTCGAGGCGACGCTGGTCACCATAGGAAAGATTCCGCGACACAGTGTCGGCGAAGCGCTCGATGCCCACGTAGCGCAGCAGTTCGAAGGCACGTTCGGTGATCAGGCGCTCTTCCTCCTTGGCGCGCCTGGTTTGCAGCAGGATCGCCAAGGGATTGGCGCGCGAGCGGATGTGGTGGCCGGCCATCACGTTTTCGAGGGCGGTCATTTCGCGGAACAGGCGGATGTTCTGGAAGGTGCGGGCGATGCCGGCCTCCACCACCAGATGCGGCTTGCCGGCGGGCAGTTCGCTGCCGTTGAAGACGATCTCGCCCTCCTCGGCCGTGTAAGCGCCGGTCAGCACGTTGAAGAAGGTTGTCTTGCCGGCGCCGTTGGGGCCGATGAGGCCATAGATTTCACCCTTGCGGATGGTCAGCGACACATCGGACAGGGCCGTGAGGCCGCCGAAGCGCTTGCCGATGCCACGGGCTTCGAGAAGGGTGATCACTTGCCAGCCTCCTTGCCCACCACCAGCTCCGGCCGCGAGTAGCGACTGTAGGCCGGAATCAGCCCCGACGGACGCAGCAGCATCATGAAGATCATTGCCAGCGACAACAGCAGCATGCGCAGCACTTCCGGGTCGAGGATGACCCGGTCGAACACCGCCTGCTGCACCGGCACGGCCACGTAGCGCAGCACTTCGGGCAGCGCGGTGAGGGCCAGCGCGCCGACGATGACGCCGGCCAGGTTGCCCATGCCGCCGAAGACGATCATCGTCAGCACGGCAATCGATTCCATCAGCGAAAAACTCTCCGGCGAGACGAAACCCTGAAAGGCCGCAAACAGCCCGCCGGCCACGCCGCCGAAGGTGGCGCCCAGCGAGAAAGCCAGCAGCTTCATGTTGCGCGTGTTGATGCCGATTGCCTTGGCCGCCAGTTCGTCGTCGCGAATTGCCGCCCAGGCGCGCCCGACGCGGGAAATCTGCAGGCGCTGGACGAGGATGATCGACAGCACCACGAAGGCCAGAAAGACGTAGTAGTAGAGAAACAGTGAATTGATCTTGAACGATTCTCCGATCTGCAGCCCCTGGGAAATGTCCCAGCCAAAAAGCACCAGCGGATCGATCATGTTGATGCCCTGCGGCCCGTTGGTGATGTTGATCGGGTGGTTCAGGTTGTTGAGGAAAATACGCACGATCTCGCCAAAGCCCAGCGTGACGATGGCCAGGTAATCACCGCGCAGGCGTAGCGTCGGCAAGCCGAGAATGATCCCCGCCAGCGCCGCAAAGACGGCTCCCGCCGGCAGGGCCAGCCAGAAGGGCAGGTGGATCTCGAAATGCGGCGAGGCCAGGAAGGCGAAGGTGTAGGCACCCACCGCGTAGAAGGCGATGTAACCGAGGTCGAGCAGGCCGGCGAAGCCCACCACCAGGTTGAGGCCGATGGCGAGCATCACGTAGAGCATCGCAAAGTCGAGAATGCGCACCCAGGTCTTGCCGAAAAGCACGGCGATCAGGGGTGCGGCAAGGGCCAGGGCGATCACCACCCAGCGGGCCGCCGCCGGGTTGCGCTTGCCGAGCCAGGGAATGGCGAGTGCGAGTTGGTTCATGGCGGGTTCCTCAGGCGCGATCCGCGACGCGCTCGCCCAGCAGGCCTGTCGGCCGGAAGATGAGCACGATGCCGAGGATGACGAAGGCAAAGATGTCCTGGTAGCTGGAGTTGAGGAAGCCGAAGCTCATGTCCTCGATGTAGCCGGCGCCGATGGATTCCACCAGCCCCAGCACCAGCCCGCCGAGCACCGCGCCACCGAGGTTGCCGATGCCGCCGAGCACCGCTGCGGTGAAGGCCTTGAGGCCGGGCATGAAGCCCATCGCGTAGTGGGCAATGCCGTAGTTCGACGAGAACATCACCCCCGCCACGGCGGCCAGCGCCGAGCCGATGATGAAGGTGGCGGCGATGATCTTGTTGGTGTCCACGCCCATCAGGCTGGCCACCTTGTGGTTCTCGGCGGTGGCGCGCATGGCGCGGCCGAGGCGGGTCTTGTTCACCAGCAGCATCAGCGCCACCATCAGGGCGGCCGACACCACCAGGATGGCGATCTGCACCGGAGTGATGAAAACGCCGGCCACCGGCTCCAGCGGCACGGTGGAAACGAGCTGCGGAAAGGTGTGGTAGTTGCGGCCCCAGATGATCATGGCGAGGGTCTGGAGCAAAAACGACACGCCGATCGCAGTGATCAGCGGGGCCAGCCGGGGCGCGTTGCGCAGGCGCCGGTAGGCGGTACGTTCGATGGTGTAGCCGAGGGCCATGCAGACGATGACCGACACGCCGAGGCCGCCGAGCAGCGTGGGTATCAGGCCAAGGTCGGGCGCGTAGGCCTGGATCAGGCGGATCGCCTCGAGGGCCACCAGCGCGCCGATCATCAGCACGTCGCCGTGGGCGAAATTGATCAGCCCGAGAATGCCGTAGACCATCGTGTAGCCGAGGGCGACCAGCGCATACACGCTGCCCACGACGAGGCCGTTTACGGTTTGCTGGAGAAGGGTTTCCATTGATGCGACCCGGAGAGGGTGGGAGAACAGGACAACCAGGGCGCACCGGACGGCACGCCCGCCTTGAACTGGTACACGGTTACCGCGCCGTCCTTGATGTCACCCTTGGCGTCGAAGGCCACGGTACCGATCACGCCGGGGAAGTTCACCTTGCCAATCGACGCGGCGTACTTGGCTGGATCGCTGCTGTTGGCGGCCTTCATGGCTTCGATGATGGCCGAGGTGGCATCGTAGGAATACGGCGCGTAGATCTGCACGTCGGCATTGAAGCGCTTCTTGAAGCGCTCGTTGAAGTTCTTGCCGCCAGGCATCTTGTCGAGGGGCAGGCCGGGCTGGGTACAGAAGGTGTCGCTGCTGATGGCGTCGCCGGCCAGCTTGATGACTTCGCCGGTGCACGCGCCGTCGCCGGTGATGAACCTGACCTTGAGGCCGAGTTGCTTGATCTGCTTGAGCATCGGGCCGGCCTGGGTGTCCATCCCGCTATAGACGATCACGTCGGGGCTCTGGGCCTTGATGCGGGTCAGGATGGACAGGAAGTCGGTGGCCTTGTCGCTGGTGAATTCGCGCGCAACCAGCTTGCCGCCATTGGCCTTGACGGCCTTTTCCACTTCGTCGGCCAGACCCTGGCCGTAGGCGGTGCGGTCGTCGATGAGGGCGATCTTCTTGCCCAGCTTGGTAGCTGCGTATTTTCCGATGGCCAGACCCTGCTGCACATCGTTGGCGATGGTGCGGAAGGTGCCCTTGAAGTTCTGCTGGGTCAGCTTGGGGTTGGTGGACGCCGGGGAAACCTGTGGGAT
>APMI01013150.1_pt1 | contig 25414 bp, 25 predicted proteins | sample 667938 | NCBI WGS metagenome assembly APMI01 (sample SAMN01084076, study PRJNA167559) | wastewater metagenome | biome: Wastewater | place: Denmark: Ejby Moelle, Odense | collected 2011-11-28
CTTCACGCGAACCTTCACGTTGTAGTCAATCACGCGCTTCACAGGCACCAATACCTTCATCGGCTTTCTCCAGAACATCTTGTCGGCAGGTTGCTGGGCCCTAGAACGAGCGGCGCAGCAAGGCTCGTACCTCGCCGACGACACCGCGGCGGAAGGTCAGGACGCAGATCACGAAGATCACGCCAAGCACCACCGGAACCCAGGCCGCCAGCGGCCCCGAGGCCAATGTATTTTGCAGAGCCACGATGATGGCGGCCCCGACCGCCGGCCCCGTCAGCGTGCCCAGCCCACCCAGAAGGGTCATCAGAACGACCTCGCCGGACATATGCCAATGCGCATCTGTCAGCGACGCAAGCTGGAAGACCACGCTTTTCGTTGCCCCCGCCAGCCCGGCAAGCGTGGCCGACAGGACGAAGGCCAGCAGCTTGTAACGCTCGATGTCATAGCCAAGCGACCGGGCGCGGTTTTCATTGTCGCGGATCGCGCCAAGCACCTGACCAAAAGGGGAGTGGACGCTACGGGCGATAACAAGGAACCCCGCCAGACAGATGACAAGGACGAAATAGTACATTGCCATGTCGTTTTGCAGGTCAAAGACACCCAGCGCCCGGCCCCGCGGAATGCCTTGCAAACCGTTTTCGCCACCAGTGAAAGGCGAAGAAACAAAGAAAAAATACGCCATCTGCGCCATGGCCAATGTGATCATTGCGAAATAGATGCCCTGGCGCCGAATGGCCAACAGACCGATCGCCAGCCCCAGCAGGCCGGCACAGGCCGTTCCGAACAGGATGCCCAGCTCTGTCGGCAAGCCCCAGACGGTCAGGGCATGGCCGGAGAAATAGGCCGCGCCTCCGAAAAAGGCTGCATGTCCAAAGCTGAGCAGGCCGCCAAACCCCAGGATCAGGTTGAAGGCCGATGCAAACAGCGCAAAGCACAAAAGCTTCATCAGCAGGACGGGATAGACGACCAGCGGCGCAATGAGCAGCAGCGCAAGGATGGTCAGATAGCCAAGTGCGGATTTCATGGACGGTTTCCCCTTCACGCAGTCTTGCCGAACAGCCCGGCGGGCCGCAGCACCAGCACGATGGCCATGACAAGAAAGATCACGGTGGACGAGGCTTCGGGCCAGAAGACCTTGGTCAGCCCCTCGATGACGCCCATTGCCAGACCGGTGGCGACCGCGCCAAGGATCGAGCCCATTCCACCAATCACCACGACGGCAAAGACAACGATGATCAGGTTCGACCCCATCAGCGGCGTGACCTGGGTGATGGGTGCAGCCAGCACCCCGGCAAAGGCAGCAAGGGCGACGCCAAACCCATAGGCCAGCGTCGTAAGAAGCGGCACGTTCACGCCAAAGGCCTGAAGCAGGCGCGGGTTCTCGGTTCCGGCGCGCAGGTAGGCGCCGACCTTTGTGCGCTCGAACAGAAACCATGTTGCAATGCACACGGCCAGCGAGGCCACCACCACCCAGCCACGATAAAACGGCAGGAACATGAAGCCCAGGTTCACGCCGCCCTCAAGCTGTGGCGGCACGGCATAGGGAATGCCGGAAGAGCCGAACAGCTTGACGAAAAGCCCCTCGATCATCAGCGCAAGGCCAAAGGTCAGCAGCAGCCCGTAAAGATGATCGACCCCGGCAAGACGGCGCAGGAACAGCCGCTCGATCCCGATGCCGACCAGCCCCACCATCAAGGGCGCCAGCACCAGTGCCCCCCAATAGTTGATGCCGAAAAACTGCACCAGCGCCAGTGTGGCGAAAGCACCCAGCATGTACAAAGCGCCGTGGGCGAAATTCACGATGTTCAAAAGGCCAAAGATCACCGCCAGCCCAAGCGACAGAACCGCGTAAAAGGCCCCGTTGATCAAGCCCAGCAGCAATTGGCCGAAAAGGACTTGCGGCGCGATGCCCAGCAGATCCGTCAGCATGTGGGATGTCCTTTCAGGTTCGGTCGGACCATGTGTGATCAGGGTGGGGCCACCCCGACGAAGGGGTGGCCCCGTCTCGCGTCACTTTGTGGGGCAGGTGCTTTCTTCGAGCGTCCCGAAGGCCTCGTCACCGGGGATTGTCCGCACGATCTTGAGGTAGTCCCACGGCTTGGAGGATTCAGCCGGGGATTTGACCTCCGCGAGATACATGTCGTGAACCATCCGCCCATCGGTGCGCAGCACGCCGCCATGGGCGAACATATCTTCAACCGGCATTTCGCGCATCTTGGCCAGAACGGTGTCGGTATCGTCCGACCCGGTGGCCTCGATCGCCTTCAGATAGTGGCGGACCATCGAATAGGTTCCGGCCTGAACACCTGTCGGCATCTTGCCGGTCTTGTCGAAGAACTTCTGCGACCAGGCACGGGTTTCATCGTCCATGTCCCAATAGAACGAGACGGTCATTTGCAGCCCCTGGGCGGTTTCAAGGCCCAGTGCATGGATGTCGGACAGGAAGACCAGCAGGCCTGCGATCTTTTGGCCCGCATCGACAACGCCAAATTCCTTGGCAGCCTTGATGGCGTTGATGGTGTCGGCCCCGGCGTTCGCCAGACCGATGACCTTTGCTCCTGAAGCCTGAGCTTGCAGGATGAAGGATGAAAAGTCAGAGGCCGGGAACGGGTGCTTGACAGATCCCAGAACCTTGCCGCCAGCGGCTTCGACGACCCTGGTCACATCCTTTTGCAGCGCCTCTCCAAAAGCATAATCGGCCGTCAGGAAGAACCAGGTATCGCCCCCTTCTTTCACCACCGCCCCGCCGGTTCCGACAGCAAGCGCACGGGTATTGTAGGTCCAGTGAACTCCCGTCGGAATGCAGGCATCGTTCGTCAACCCCGATGAGGCAGAGCCAGAGATCAGGGCAATCTTGTGCTGTTGCTTGGCGACCTCGAACACCGCCATCGCGGTCGAGGTCGTGACCAGTTCGGCAAAGGCATCGACCTGCCCGGTATCGCCCCATTCGCGCGCGGTGGTCGCGGCGATATCTGCCTTGTTCTGGTGATCGGCGGAAACCAGTTCGATCTTGGCGCCAGCAACCTGACCGCCGAATTCGTCAATGGCCATTTGTGCGGCCACAACGGTGCCGGGGCCTGCCACATCGGAATAGCTGCCTGACATATCCGTCAGCAGGCCGATCTTTACCACCCCGTCGCTTATCTCTGCGCCGGCGGCTGTGGCTGCAAGCGCAAGAGCCGAGGCGCTGATGGAAAGTTTATTGAACAATTTCATATGTTTCCTCCCTGATTTTATCTGTTTCGTCAGACGCTGAGATAGGTGTCAAAAACGTCCTGCCGGGCGGCCAACTCGTCTTGCCTGACAGTCGCGACGATTTTCCCGTGATCCATGACGAAGTGGCGGTCGGCCAGCGGTGCGGCGAAGCGGAAGTTCTGTTCGACCAGCACAACGGTGTAGCCGCGCCCTTTCAGGGCGATCAGAACCTCTGCCAGCTTGTCCACGATCACGGGGGCAAGACCTTCGGTGATCTCATCCAGCAACAGCAGGTTGGCGCCGGTGCGCAGGATGCGGGCCATGGCAAGCATCTGCTGTTCGCCGCCCGAAAGCCGGGTGCCTTGGCTTTTGCGGCGCTCTGCCAGGTTGGGGAACATGGTGTACAGCTCCTCGACCGACATGCCGCCTGCGGCGACGCGTGGCGGAAGCATCAGGTTCTCTTCGACCGACAGACGCGAAAAGATGCCGCGCTCTTCGGGGCAGTAGCCCACGCCCAGATGGGCGATGGCATGGGGCTGCGCGCCGATCACCTCGGCGCCCTTCAGCATGATGGAGCCTGTGCGATGGCGGATCAGCCCCATGATGGCGCGCAGCGTGGTGGTGCGCCCCGATCCGTTGCGGCCAAGCAGGGTGACAAGTTCACCTTGGGCCACGGTCATGTCGATGCCATGCAAGGCATGACTTTCGCCGTAGAACGCGTGCAGGTCGCGAATCCGCAGTTCCTCGATCGCTTCGGAAACGTGCTGGCCGCCGATGTCGTGGTTTTCGATGACCTCGGTCATGCCGCTTTTCCCATGTAAGCTTCTTTCACGCGCGGGTCGGCCGAAACATCCGCATAGCTGCCCTCGGTCAGGATCGCGCCGCGCTGCAAGACGGTTATCCGGTCACACAGGGTCGAGACGACGCCAAGGTTGTGTTCGACCATCAGGATCGTCCGGTTGGCTGAAACCTTGCGGATCAGGGCGGTCACCAGATCCACATCCTCGCGGCCCATGCCTTGGGTCGGTTCGTCCAGCAGCATCAGTTCGGGGTCAAGCGCCAGCGTCGTGGCGATCTCCAGTGCGCGCTTGCGGCCATAGGGCAGGTCTGCCACCTGTGCATCGGCGAAGTGATCCAGCCCCACCATCGACAGCAATTCTTCCGCACGGGCGCGCAACTGGCGCAACACCCGCTCCGAGCGCCAGAAATGAAACGAGATCCCCAGCTTGCGCTGCAATGCCACGATCACATTGTCACGCGCCGTCATATGAGGAAAAACGGCCGAAATCTGAAAGGACCGGATCACGCCCATACGAGCGATTTCGGCAGGCCTGGCAGTGGTAATATCCTTGCCGTTGAAGCTGATCGTGCCGTGGCTCGGCGTCAGAAATTTCGTCAAAAGGTTGAAGACGGTGGTTTTTCCTGCCCCGTTCGGGCCGATCAAAGCATGAATGCTGTGACGCTGGATCTTCAGATCAACGGCGCTGACCGCCGTAAAACCCTTGAATTCCTTCGTTAACCCACGGGTTTGCAGGATGTGATCACTGGTGTCGCTCAAGGCGCTCTCCTGAAAAGGGCTGGGGCGGGCGGGTGCGGTTACTTCGGACTGTCCAGCGCACACGCCTGATTTCGCAGCATGTACTTCTGGATCTTGCCGGTTGAGGTCTTGGGCAAAGAGCCGAAAACAATGCGCTTCGGTGCCTTGAAATGCGCCATGTTCTGCCGGCAAAAGGCGATCAGATCGGCCTCTGACACGCTTTGTCCGGCTTTCAGCTCGACAAAGGCACAGGGGGTTTCGCCCCATTTTTCGTCAGGCCGCGCAACCACGGCCGCCTCCATGATGGCGGGGTGCTTGTAAAGCACATCCTCCACCTCGACCGACGAGATGTTCTCGCCGCCCGAAATGATGATGTCTTTCGAGCGGTCCTTCAGTTCGACATAGCCATCGGCGTGCATCACCCCCAGATCGCCCGAGGCGAACCAGCCGCCTTGGAAACTTTCCTCGGTGGCGGTGGGGTTCTTCAGATACCCCTTCATCACATTGTTGCCGCGCATGAAGATCTCGCCCATCGTCATGCCATCTGCGGGCACCGGCTCCAGCGTTTGCGGATCGGCCACCATCAGGCCGGACAGGGCCACGTTCTTCACGCCCTGCCGCGCCTTGAGCCTGGCCCGCTCAGACGCAGGCAACTCGTTCCACTTGTCTTTCCATGCGCAGACGACCGAGGGACCGTAGGTTTCCGTCAACCCATAGACATGGGTCACCTCGACACCCATCGCCTCCATCTTCTCGATCACGGCAGCAGGGGGTGAAGCGCCGGCAGTCATCACGCGCACAGTATGCGAGAAGTCCTTCAGTTCATCCGGCGCATTGGCCAGCATGTTCAGCACGATCGGCGCACCGCAGAAATGCGTGGCCTTCTCGTCGCGCAGCAGCCGGTAGATCGGCTCTGCCCGCACCGCGCGCAGGCAGATGCAAACCCCGGCATTGGCGGCGATGGTCCAGGGAAAGCACCAGCCGTTGCAATGAAACATCGGCAAGGTCCACAGGTAGCGCGAATGATGCGCCATGCCCCAGGTCATGATGTTCGACATCGCATTCAGCGCCGCCCCGCGGTGGTGATAAACGACGCCCTTGGGGTTGCCGGTGGTGCCCGAGGTATAGTTCAGGCTGATCGCATCCCATTCGTTGGCGGGGGGCTGCCAGCGAAAAGCCGGATCGCCCTCGGCCAAAAGATCGTCCCAGGTCACGCTGCCAATCCGGTGCCCGCCATCGTAGGATGCATCCATAATGTCGATAACCAGCATGTCCCGCCGCCCGCTTATGCGGATGGCGCGCTCGGTAACCTCCGAGAATTCCGGGTCCACAATGACGGCCCGCGCTTCGGCATGAGACAGGATGAAAGCGATGGCCTCGGCGTCAAGCCGCGTGTTGATCGTGTTCAGCACCGCGCCGGACATCGGGATTGCAAAATGTGCCTCGAACATTTCCGGGATATTCGAGGCGATAATGGAAACCGTTTGATTCTTGCCGATTCCGCGTCGGGCAAGGGCGCTGGCCAATCGGCACATACGGTCATAGGTTTCGGCCCAGGTACGGCGAATGTCGCCATAGACCACAGCCGTGAAGTCCGGGTAGATCGCGGCGGTCCGTTCCGCAAATGAAAGCGGCGTCAGTGCAGCAAAGTTGGCCGCATTGGCCTCAAGCGCACCGTCATAGATGCTGAGCGCAGTTGACATTTCTTCCTCCCGTGGGTTCAGGCCTCCCCTGGCCTGTTCCGCAGCGGGAAGTTAGACATGACATCCTTGCACAAATTTCGATCAATTGTATCGAATGGTGACGGGCTTACGATTCCCCTTGGGGAACGCCAGTGCCTGTCGCATCTTGCCTAGACCCTGACGGTTGGGCCGCCCAAAAACGCCATGCAAAAAATGTCAAACGACCTTGTTCCATTTTCCCTGTTGCGGGATGGCCTTGGCCAGTTGGAACAGGGCATCGCCGTTTTTGATGCAGATTGCCGGCTGGTTATCTGGAACCAGCAGTTTCTGGAGTTGCGCGGGCTGGCCGAGCATCAGGTGTTCATCGGTGCCGAGTTCACCAGTTTTTTAAGGCATTTCGCTTTGCGCGGCGATCTGGGGCCGGGCGAGACCGAGGCGTTGGTTCTGGCCAACCTGCCGGTAACGCTGGGCGGTGGTGCACGAAGGTTTGAGCGCATCATGCCGGATGGTCGTGTTCTGGGGGTTTCGGAAACCGGCCTTCCGGGGGGCGGGTTCAGCCTGGTCTATTCCGACTTGACCGAGCGGCGGCGGGAGGAAAAGGAACTGATGGAGCTGGCCGAAGATCGCGCGCGGGCCCTGAACCTCAGCGAAGCGCGGCTGAAGCTGATTGCCGATGAGGTTCCCGCAGGCATCGCCCATATCGACCAGGACATGCGGTTTCTTTATACCAACAAACGATTTGCCGCTGCCTATCGCCGGACGCCGCAAGATCTGGTGGGGCGCAGCACGGCAGAGGTGTTGCATCCGCGCACCCTGTCGGAATCGGCCCGGTTCTTTGAACAGTCACGCCGCGGGGCGGTGGTGGATTTCGAAATGCGCATCGAGCTTCCCGGTGGGGTGTTCAAAGACATCCGCACCCTGCTGCGCCCCGAAACCCCCTCTTCGGGCGAGGTGATCGGTTTCTACCTGCTGTCGATCGACGTGACGCGCCGCAAGGCGGCGATGTCGGCGTTGATGGGATCGCAGAAGATGGATGCGCTTGGCCGCATGGCAAGCGGAATATCGCATGATTTCAATAATCTGCTGACAATCATACTGGGAAACCTTGTCCCTCTGACCGAGAACCTGGGCGCAGGAGAGTTGGTGGATGAATACCTCGCTCCGGCCATTTCGGCAGCGCGGCGCGGCTCGTCGCTGACCCAGCGACTGCTGACACTGGCACGCCGCGAACAATATGCCCCCGAGCCGACGAACATCACCGGCGCGGTGGCCGATATCTGCACCCTTTTGCGCTCTTCGATGCCAAGAACGCTGAATATCCGCAACCTCGGCGATCCACAGGTGCCGGATGCCATCGTTGATCGGGCGCAACTGGAAATGGCCCTGCTGAATCTGGCGATGAATGCACGGGATGCAACCGGCGGCAAGGGAACGATTACGGTCGGTGTCAGCGCCTATGATCTGCAACCCGAAGAGGCAGAGCTGTTGCGCCTGCCCTTTGGGCCGTATGTCCGCATTCTGGTTGCGGATGACGGTTGCGGCATGACCCCCGAGCAGACAGAGCGCATTTTCGAACCGTTTTATACGTCAAAAGCCGCAGGCGCAGGTTCCGGGCTGGGCCTCTCGATGGTGTATGGTTTCGTCAAACAGTCCAACGGTGCCATTTCTGTTGATACCGCCCCGGGCGAAGGTGCGGCCTTTTCGATCTTGCTGCCAAGTGTTGATCTGCATGTGGAGGTGGATGCCGTGGATACGGTCATCCAGCCGTCTGCATCGCATGAAGGCGAGCGGGCAGACGATGTTCTGCCCCTGATCCTGCTTATAGACGATGACCGCGATGTGCGCCGCACCATTCGCCGCAAGATCGCGGGTCAGGGCTACCCGCTGATAGAGGCTGACGATGCGAATGAGGCGCTGGATCTGCTGGCGCGCATCAGGTCGGTCGGTGTGGTGCTAAGCGATATCGATATGCCCGGCGGCCTGGATGGCTACGGTTTGGCCTTTCGCATCGCGGAGGATTATCCTGAAGTTTCGGTTGTGCTGATGAGCGGGCAAGCGGATACATTCTTGAAACCCAAGGGCATTGCGCCGGGTGTGCCCGTGCTACGCAAGCCCTTTGCCGACCGACAGTTGGCCGACGCCCTGCGGAGTGCAAGTTCCGATCACCTGCGTCGTGTTTCGCGGCACAGCCCCGCCGGGGCCGCATAAGATGGCAGTTCTGGTTTACCTGCTGGAGGATGACCCCGACATCTCGCGGCTGATTGAGCGTAGTCTGGGTCAGCAGGGCTTTGCCACCCGCACCTTCCGGCGTGTCACGGAATTTGAACGCGAGGTGCGGCGCCAGCCACCCGACCTGTGTCTGATCGACCTTTCCTTACCCGATGGCGACGGGCTGGACATCATTGCGAACAATACTTTACCCAGAAATATTCCCCGCGTCATCGTGACGGGGCGCGGTTCTGTCACTGATCGCGTTGTGGGGCTGGAAATCGGCGCTGATGACTATGTCGTCAAACCGTTCGAGCCGCGCGAACTTGTCGCCCGGCTGCGTGCCGTCCTGCGCCGCAGCCGCATGTCAGGCGGCAGCCCAGGATCGGGCGAGAAGGTTATCGCGGAATTCGGTGACTGGAGCGTCGATCTGGGTGCCTGCACCATGACACGCCAAGATGGGCTGACGATCAGCCTGAGTTCGGCAGAGACCAGCCTGCTCGAGGCCTTCCTGCGCGCGCCTGGTCGGGTTCTCAGCCGCTCGAACCTGCTGGATGCGACCGGCGGGCGCAACAGCGAGCCGTTTGACCGCAGCCTGGACGCCCGGATCAGCCGCCTGCGACGCAAGCTGGAGACCAGGCAGGGCGCAGACGACATCATTCGCACGGTTTACGGCGCAGGCTACATCTTCACGCAGGATGTCGCCTGGAAAACCTGAGCAGGGCGCTTCAGGCTTCGGGCAGGATCCGCACAGCACCCTTGTCGGCCGAGGCGGCGAAGGCGGCATAGGCCTTCAGTGCTGTGGTCACATTGCGCTTGCGCACTTGCGCCGGTTTCCAGCCCAGCCGATCCTGCTCGGCCCGACGGGTGGCCAGTTCGGCCTCGCTGACCATAAGATCGATGGTGCGGTTCGGAATGTCGATCTCGATCCTGTCGCCGTTGCGGACCAGACCGATGGCACCGCCCTGCGCCGCCTCGGGTGAGGCGTGGCCGATCGACAGGCCCGAGGTACCGCCCGAGAAGCGGCCGTCGGTGATCAGCGCGCAGGCTTTGCCCAGACCGCGCGATTTCAGGTAGCTGGTCGGATAAAGCATTTCCTGCATCCCCGGCCCACCCTTTGGGCCCTCGTAGCGGATCACCACCACGTCGCCGGCCTTCACCTCGTTGCCGAGGATGCCCTTCACCGCGGCGTCCTGGCTTTCGTAAACCACGGCGGGACCGGAAAACTTCAGGATCGACTCGTCCACGCCCGCGGTTTTCACGATGCAGCCGTCCAATGCGATGTTTCCCTTCAGAACGGCCAGCCCACCGTCTTTCGAGAAGGGATGCGCGACCGAGCGGATCACGCCCTTTTCGCGGTCAAGGTCCAGATCGTCCCAGCGCGACGACTGGCTGAAGGCCACCTGGGTCGGAACGCCCCCAGGCGCGGCCTTGAAGAAGTTGCGGACCGTTTCGCTTTCGGTGCGCGAAATGTCCCAGCGGTCGATGGCATCGCCCAGCGTGGGTGCATGGACGGTGGGCGTATCGCGGTGGATCAGCCCGCCAAGGTCCAACTGGCCAAGGATAGACATGATGCCGCCCGCGCGGTGCACGTCCTCCATATGCACGTCCTGCTTGGCGGGCGCGACCTTGGAAAGGCACGGCACCCGACGCGACAGGGCGTCGATGTCGTTCATGTCAAAGTCGATCCCGCCCTCATAGGCGGCGGCAAGGATGTGCAGCACGGTGTTGGTGGAACCGCCCATCGCAATGTCCAACGACATGGCGTTCTCGAACGCCTTCTTGTTGGCGACGTTGCGCGGCAGGATGCTGGCATCCTCTTGTTCGTAATAGCGTTTCGCCAGATCGACGATCAGGTGCCCCGCCTCGACGAACAGCCGCTTGCGGTCGGCGTGGGTGGCAAGCGTCGAGCCGTTGCCGGGCAGCGACAGACCCAGGGCCTCGGTCAGGCAGTTCATCGAATTGGCGGTGAACATGCCGGAACACGACCCGCAGGTCGGGCAGGCCGAGCGTTCGATGACCTTCACATCCTCATCCGTCACCTTGTCATCGGCGGCGGCGACCATGGCATCGACCAGATCCAGCGCGACCTTTTTGCCGTGCATGACGACCTTGCCGGCCTCCATCGGGCCGCCGGACACAAACACAGCCGGAATGTTCAGGCGCATCGCGGCATTCAGCATGCCGGGGGTGATCTTGTCGCAGTTGGAAATGCAGACCATCGCATCGGCGCAATGGGCGTTGACCATGTATTCCACCGAATCCGCAATGATCTCGCGCGAAGGCAGCGAATACAGCATTCCGTCATGGCCCATGGCGATGCCGTCATCGACCGCGATGGTGTTGAATTCCTTGGCTACACCACCCGCCGCTTCGATTTCGCGCGCGACAAGCTGGCCCAGATCCTTCAGGTGGACGTGGCCGGGCACGAATTGCGTGAACGAGTTGACTACCGCAATGATCGGCTTGCCGAAATCGCCATCTTTCATGCCGGTGGCGCGCCAGAGGCCACGGGCCCCCGCCATGTTGCGGCCGTGGGTGGTGGTCCGAGAGCGATAGGCTGGCATGGTTCACATCCCCTGCTTGGATTCTGTGCGCCGTATTCCCGAAAGGCTGCGGCAACCCTTGCTAGCGCGGTTTGCAGGAATGTTCCAGTTGCTCCTGTGCGGGCAGCGGCGCATCGCAGACCACGGCCGCCGCAATTTTCCACGCGGGGCAAGCGGTCCTGCATTGACAATCCGGGTTCTGCCGCGACCTTTGCTTGGATTGGTGGCCAAGAGGGTGGGTCATGGACAAGCGATTGAGCCTTGCAGGGCCGGATATCGTGTTCGAGGAATTCGACGGCGATCTGGTGGTGCTGAACCTGTCAACAGGCCGCTACTTCGGCTTCAACCCGCCTGCCTCCGTCCTGTGGTCCGCTTTGGCGGCAGGTGTCTGTCCGGGCGATCTTCTGACCCATCTTGCACCCGGGATCGACCTTGCGGCCTTCGTTGCGGCGCTGCACGAGAATGCCCTTGTGGTCGAAAGCAACGCGGCGCCTGTTGCGCTTGCCGATGATCTGCGCGCCCGACTTGCCGGGTTGGCCGCACAGCCGCTGCTTGAGATTTACGATGACCTGTCCGACCTGATCGTCGCCGATCCGATTCACGATACGGATGAGGCGCAGGGTTGGCCTGTCAGGCCCGTGCAAGGCTGATCTGCCGATCCAGATGCCCCCCTCCGCCCCGGTCCCTCTTTCCAACTCTGCGCTTGTCGATCGGCTGCCGCGTCTATTCGACGCTTTCGACACCCGCTTTTCCGAAACGCCCGCCGGAACGGCCTTCCGCATCGCGAACACGGATTTCCTGTGCCACAGCGCCGATGCAGCCTATGCCGACACGCTTGCCCGGGTCTTGCCGGTCAGTGATCGCGTCGCGGCTTTGGACGGGGCTGCGCCGGTCCGCATTCTGGTCGATCTGTCGAACTCCCGGCTTTCTCCGGGCTGGCCACGATGGTCCGACCCCTACTTTCGCGAGCGTGAGGTTGAGGCGGCGCTGACCCTCACTCCGTTTCGCCTGCATTTCCACGACCAGACCGACTTTTGGCAGGTTTTCGACCGGGACTCACATCGCGGGCTGCAATTGATGCGCGAGGTTTCGGGCTATCCTGACTGGGACCCCGGTTCACCGCTGCGCAACCTGATACACTGGGCGCTGACAGAGCGGGGCGGCGGCCTGATTCATGCGGGCAGTCTGGGGTCACGCGATCCTGGGCCAGAAGGGAAGGCCGTGCTGCTGGCTGGCACCGGCGGATCGGGCAAAAGCGGGACGGTTCTGGCTGGCCTGATGCATGGGTTGACCAGCCTTGGCGATGATTATGTTGCCGTGACGACCGGGGGCGGTATCCGCGCGCACCGCGCCTTTGGCAGCCTCAAGCAAGATCCGGCCGGATTTGCCCGTCTTGGGCTGGCCGGGCGTCTGGGGGACGGAGCGGCACTGAACTGGCAGGGCAAGCACCTGTTTACGTTTGACGACCTTGGCTTGCCCCAACAGCCCGACAGCCTGCCCGTTGCGGCCCTGTGCCTGCCCCATGTCGCCATGGCTTCGCGCACCAGTTTTGCCCCGGCCTCGGCGCGTGAGGCATTTTTGGCCCTGGCCCCTTCGGGTGTGACGCAGATTCCTTCGGCGCGGGCAGAGACCTTTCGCCTTTGTGCCGTGCTTTCGCGCGATCTGCCGGCCTATCGTGTTGCGCTGGGCACCGATCCGGCGGAAATTGCGGCCGCCTTCTCTGCCTTCCTGGACGGCATCGCGCCATGACCCTGACAGTTATCATCACCACCCACGACCGCTTGCCCCTGCTGCCGCTGGCGATCCGGTCCTTGCAGCGACAGGCCGACGACCTTGCTGTGCCGCTGGACATTCTGGTGATCGATGACGGTTCGACCGATGGTACGGCAAATTGGCTGCTGGCCCAAAGGCAACCCGGCCTGCGATTTGTCGCGCAGGCCAATGGCGGCGTGACGGCGGCGCGCAATGCCGGGTTGCAGGCGTTGCTGCCCCAGACGGCTTTCGTCACCTTTCTGGATTCGGATGATATTTCTCCGCCACGGGCGCTGGCGCGCCAACTGGCCGAATTGCAGGCAGACCCAGATCTGGATCTGGTTTATGGCCGCATGGCGATGGTCGATGACATTTCGCCCCAGACGCTGGAGCCTGCGGAAGGCGCCCGACGGCTGGATCTGGTTGGCATCCATCTGTCCTGCGCCTTGTTCCGGCGTAGCCTGATCGACCGCATCGGCCTGTTCGACACTGCATTCAGGCAGGCCGAAGACACCGATTACCTGCTGCGCACCTTCGAGGCGGGCACGCGCTTTCGTCAGACCGGAACGACTTGCCTCTATTATCGCCGCCATGCCGGGAACATGACGAAACGTCAGGACGAAAGCCGACGCTATTTTGCGCTGGCAATCCACAAATCCCTTGTTCGGCGCAGGTGCGATCCGACGATCCGGCTGAACAAGCCCAGTTTTGATATTCAAAGCCTTGGGTCGGCAGAGTTCTGGTGATGCCCGGCTACAGCGTGATCATTCCCGCCTTCAATGCGGCCCGCACGCTGGCCGAGGCGCTGCAATCGGTCTGCAACCAATCGGTGCCACCGGGCGAGGTGATTGTGGTCGATGATGGCTCTACCGATCACACCGCCGAGGTTGCGTCAGGTTTCGGCGGTCCTGTGCGGGTGGTGTCGCAGGCCAATGCCGGACCTGGGGCGGCAACGATGACGGGTATTGCCGTCGCGCGGATGCCGGTGCTGGCATTTCTTGATGCCGACGATCTGTGGCTTGGCGACAAGATCGCGAAACAACTGGAGCATCTGCGGCGGGCCGGGGCGGGACATCTTGTCTTCACCCGGATGCGCCAGTTCCGCCACGGCGCGCCCGACGATGGGCAGGGCAGGGTCGCGGATGGGCTTTCGCGCTCTACGCTTCTGATGCACCGCAGCACGTTGGACCGTATCGGTCCGATTGCCGACCCTCCCGGTCGCCGGGGCGAAATGATCGACTGGCTCGGACGGGCACGCGAAGCGGGGATGATGCTGGATATCCTGCCTGATGTGCTGGCGCTGCGGCGCATTCTGCCGGGCAGCCTGTCCTGGGGGCGGGATGCAGATGCAGACGCGGGCTATCTGCGCGTCGCCCATGCCGCAATGCTGCGCGCGCGTGCGAAACGGACCCCCGAATGACAGGGCCGGGCCGCTTTCCGAACCCATCCTGGGCCTGGCCGCAAGGCGGGCTGGACCTGCTGTTGCAGGCTGTGATCAGGCCCGATCCCGCCTTGGCGCTGGCTGCGGCACGCCAATGGTTCGCGACGCAGGATATCGACAAGGCGGGCTTTGCCGAACACCGGCTTTTGATGGCCGTCGCGGCGCGGTTCGGCCAGTCGCTGGCCGATCTGCCCGCCTATCCCCGGCTTGCAGGGTTACAGCGGATGCTGTGGACAAAGGCGCGTATGGCCCTGCGCGAAGTGCAGCCGCCACTGGCCCAGATTGCCGGGGCCGGCATTCCGGTAATGCTGCTGAAAGGTGCGGCCCGGCTGGCGATGAACCCCGGTGATCAGAAATCCCGTATCAGCCACGATACCGATATTCTGGTTGCTCCGGCCCAGTTCGCCAAGGCGCTGGATATTCTTACGGCGCATCGCTGGCAGGCCTCGACCGGCGAAAGCGCGCTGTGCCTGACCGCGCGCCTGAAGACGACGCGCGCTGTAAACCTCTTTTACGGTCACTTTGGCGATATAGACCTGCATCAATGGGGCTATGGCCCCACGGTCGCCTTGTCGCAGGTCGAGGCCGCACTTTGGCAAAACACAATACCGCGCCGGTTTCTTGAGGTTCCGGTTCTGGTGCCCGCGCCCGAGGACCGGATTGCCATGGCGCTGTTCTCTTCGGCGCGGGATGCCCATGCCCATAGCGACTGGTTGGTCGATTGCGCGCGGGTTCTGACACAGGAAAGCGTGGATGCCGTCCGTCTGCTTTCGGTGCTGCAAAAGGCCGATCTCGTACCGCAGGCCCGCATCGCGTTGTCTTATCTTGGTGATCACATCGGTATCGCGGTGCCGGGTCTGTCCGAATTGCGCGCTCAACGGCCGGGGTGGTCTCGGTCGGTGTCAACGGCGCTGGAGATGAAGCCGCGCGGCGACTGGACGCCGGTATCGCGTCTTGCGCGCGGGGTGGCGAAACAGGTGCGCAAGGCCACGGATGGCGCAAATACGGCTGCGCAGGCGCTATGGCTGCGCGGAAGGCTGGGCAAATTACCCACAGATTGGCAAAGCCGGGCCCGGTCGCCCGGAATATCGCCCATCGCCCTTGGCCAGTTTCGCCCCGGTCGATATCGGATCGATCTGGTGCTCGCGGTTGATCTGCCGGGCGTGCGGCGGCGGCTGGAGCTTGAGTTGAACCAAACCGCCAGCCATGTCACGCGCCTGCGTTGCCGAACCCTGCTGAAACGCAAGGGCTGGTACGGACTGCGGTTTTCCGGGCAGGTCACGATAGGGCAAAACGGCACCCTTTGGCTGGAATCGCGACCCGCCAAAACCCTGCGCGGCGCGGATCCGGCAGAGACCGAACGATATGGCGCCTTGCAGATACAGCTTCTGTCAGCCACGCTGCGGCCATTGCATGTCTGATTTGAAAGCAGCCTGATGGCATCGCGCAAGCCGGCGGTCCAGACGCGCAGCATTCTGCGCACCGGCAGGGGCACCCCGCCGACGGGGATGGAGCTGCTGTTGCCGATCATTGCAACATCATCTGCCGTCAATGCAATCACGGCTCGTCCGTCATGGTGAAATGGAATTTGCAGGCGCCAGATGCCGCAAGGGATCTGGGCCTTCTGGCGCAGCACTATCGACTTGCTTTCGTAAAGTATATCGGTGGCGTACCGCTGCAGCACCCCGATCCGCCTGCCGTCCTGCGTGCGGGCCGGGCGGCAGAGCTTGCCGATCACCGTCTTCTGGCAACCAACGACCCCTTTGATGATTGCAAGACGCCAGATCATCGCCTGACAAGGAGCGGCCTGAAAGAATGGCTGATGCGGCTGGGTTATCGGCCCAAGCGGATGTGCCGGGCCTGGCTTCGCAGATTGGACGGCTGACGTTTCGGGGCTTGCTACCAGCGCACGCGCCAAGCACTAGTGCGGCTGACAGATTGTGGATGCCGGGTTCGAATGCGCCAGAAATCAGCCGCCTTTTCCGCAGGCTCTCCCGGTTTTGCCCGCGTCACCGGTCATTTCGGAGAGCTGTTGCAGGGCCGCCTTGGGCCGGACGGGCCGGTCGTTCTGGTCACGCTGCCCTGTCCGGTCCTGGCCGCAAGCGTTCGGTTGGTGCCGGGCGGGCCGGGGTTGCATCAACCTGACGGACGGGTTCTGGGACTGGCGCAGGCGCGGCGATTCCTGAAGGCGCTGGGGATTTCACCGGCCAGCCGGGCCGTCTTGCGTCTGACCATGCCGCCGGGGGGCGGAGCAGGGGCCTCGACCGCCTGTCTGGTGGCGCTGGCAAGGGCCTTTGGCGCAGCCGAGGAGCAGATTGCTGCTGCCTGTCTGGCGGTTGAGGGCGCAAGCGATCCCTTGATGTTACCCCAACCCGGGCGGCTTTTGTGGGCATCTCGTCTGGGCAGGGTCGTGCAGCGGTTTCTCGCCCTGCCCGCGATGGAGGTGCTGGGCGGCTTTTGCGGCATCGCGCAGCGGACGGACCCCGCCGACAACGGCTTTCCGGATATCGGAGCTTTGGTGCAGGATTGGCAGGCGGCATCCGGCGATCTGGCGCGGATGGCGGCGCTTGCCAGCCAATCGGCCCGGATGACGCTTGCCTTGCGCGGGCCGACTGGGGACGGAACCGACGAGATGGCGCAGCGGTTGGGTGCGCTGGGCTTTTCCATCGCGCATACGGGATCGGCGCGGGCATTGCTGTTCCCGCCCGGTCAGGTGCCACATGGGGCCGAAGGGGTGTTGCGCGCGGCGGGCTGGCGGCAGATTGTGCGGTTCAGGGTAGGGGGACGGGATGCTTGATCACGGCGGCAACATGGATGCGGCGATGGCGCGGTTCGGGGGCGGTTCGGCGGATTGGATTGACCTGTCCACCGGCATCAACCGTGTGCCCTATTCGCTGCCCGCTTTTCCTGCCCGTGCCTGGACCGACCTGCCGACCCGGGCTGGCGCGGCTGGTGCTGGCTGCGCGTGCGGCCTGGGGCATCGGCGGCGCGGTGTTGCCCCTGTCCGGTGCGCAGCAGGCGATTCAACTGATCCCGCGCCTGACGCAGCCGGGTCTGGCGCGCGTGCTGTCGCCGACCTACAACGAACATGCGGCCTCACTTGCAGCAGCGGGCTGGCGGGTGGAGGCGGTGGCGGATTTGGCCGCGTTGGCGGGCGCTGATCTGGCGGTGGTGGTGAACCCTAACAATCCCGACGGCCAGCACTATGATCCGGCAAGCCTGCTGTCGCTCTTGCCCAAGGTTGGGCAACTGGTGGTCGATGAGAGTTTCGCCGACCCCACGCCCGAGATGTCGCTGGCGGCGGAAACCGGGCGGGCGGGCCTGTGGGTGTTGCGGTCCTTTGGCAAGTTCTATGGTCTGGCCGGGCTACGGTTGGGCTTTGCCCTGGGGCCGCAAGATGCGGTGGACCGGCTGGCCGCCCTTGCCGGGCCATGGCCGGTCAGCGGCGCGGCGATAGAGGTGGGTTGCACGGCGCTGGGCGACCGGGCGTGGCAGGCGAAGACCACGGCTCGACTGGGCCAGGATGCGGCGCGGCTGGATGCACTGTCGCCTTGGCCTTTGGTTGGCGGAACCGTGCTGTTCCGCCTTTACGATACGCCCGATGCGGCGATGGCGCAAAATCTGCTGGCGCGGCATCATGTCTGGAGCCGCATTTTCCCGTGGTCGCCCCGGCTGATCCGGCTGGGCCTGCCTGCGCCGCAGGAATGGCCACGGGTCGAGACGGCGCTGGGCGCGGCCGGTCAATGGAAGGGGGCTGCCGAATGAATGTTCACGAAATCGGTCATGTCGCAGGTGTGGCGATCGAGGAGATCACCCTGACCGGCCCCGGCGGCCTGTCTGCCCGCATCCTGACCTTTGGCGCCCGGCTTGCGGCGCTCAATGCGCCCGACCGCTCTGGCCGGATGGCCGACATCGTGGTGGGTCATGACCGGCTGGAGGACTGGGTGGCAAGCACAACCTTTGCCGGGGCGACCTGCGGGCGGTATTCCAACCGGATCGGGCAGGGGCGGTTCGTGCTGGATGGTCGGGTGGTCAATCTGACGCGGAACGAGGGCGAAAACCAGCTTCACGGCGGGCCGGAGGGGTTTGACCGCAAGGTCTGGCGGATTATTAGCGCCAGCGACAGGGCGGTGACGCTGGCGCTGACCTCGCCCGAGGGCGACATGGGCTATCCTGGCAGGGTTGAGGCGCGCGCGACCTATCGTTTCGATGCCGAAGGGCGGTTCTGGATCGTGATGGAGGCAGAGACCACCGCGCCCACCGTCGTGAACATGGTGAACCACGCTTATTTCAACATGGCGGGGCAGGGCGCGGTGCTGGACCAGCATCTGCGCATCGCCGCCGGGCACTACACGCCGGTTGATGACAGGCTGATCCCGACCGGAGAGGTTCTGTCGGTTGCAGGCACGCCCTTTGATTTCAGCCAGTTGCGGCCAATCGCTCAGGCCCTGCCCGGTCCGATGGGGTTTGACCATAACTTCTGCCTGTCCGAGCCGCTGCTGCCAGTTGGCGACGAGTTGCTGCGCCCTGCGGCAGAGGCGGTTGATCCGGCCAGCGGGCGACGGATGGAGATTTGGACGAACAAGCCGGGCATCCAGTTCTATTCGGGTGGCTATCTGGATGACAGCCTGCCGGGCAAGGGCGGCCAGCCTATCGGGCAGTTTGGCGGCTTTGCACTGGAAACCCAGTTCTTCCCCGACAGCCCGAACAAGCCGCAGTTCCCCTCGGCCCGGCTGGAGCCGGGACAAAGTTATCGGCATGTCATGGCCTTTGATTTCACGCCTCTCAGGCCGTGATGAACTCTCGTACAAACTGGCTGGCCGGACGGGCGCGGATGTCGGCGGGTTTGCCGATTTGCTCGATCCGCCCCATCGACATGACAACAACCAGATCGGCCAGCTCCATCGCCTCTTCCTGATCATGGGTCACAAAGACCGTGGTCAGGCCGGTTTCGTCGTGAATGTCGCGCAGACCCTGCCGCAGTTCCTTGCGCACCTTCGCGTCCAGCGCGCCAAAGGGCTCATCCAGCAGCAGCATCCGCGGTTCGATGGCCAGGGCGCGGGCAAGGGCCACACGTTGCCGCTGGCCGCCTGACAATTGGCTGGGATAGCGGCTGCCGATGTCAGGCAACTGGATCAGCTCCAACAGCTTTTGCACCCGGCGGGTCACCTCGGCTTTGGGCGGGCGGCTGGCGCGGGGGCGGGCGTTCAGACCATAGGCGATGTTATCGAACACCGTCATGTGGCGGAACAGAGCATAGGATTGGAACACGAAGCCTGCCCGACGATCCTGCACTGTCAGGCCGGTGGCATCCTGACCGTCGAACAGCACACGGCCAGAGGTGGGAAACTCCAGCCCCCCCAAAATACGCAGAAGCGTGGTCTTTCCCGACCCGGATGGCCCCAGAAGGGCAACCAGAGCACCCGATGGTATGGCCAGTGATACCGGCGTAAGGGCGGCGGTGGTGCCGAACTGCTTGGAAATCTCGTCGATCTCGATCCGCATGGTCGGTCCTTTCAATGACGGTGATTGGCGGCCAACGCATCGGCGTGGGCAATTTCAAGCGCGGTTTTCAGCGCCAGCGTGACAAGCGCCAAAAGCGCCAGCACCCCGGCCAGCGAGAAGGCGGCGACCGAGAGGTATTCGTTGTACATCATCTCGATGGTGATCGGCATGGTCGCGGTCACGCCCCGGATCTTGCCCGAGACCACCGCGACCGCCCCGAACTCTCCCATCGCGCGGGCATTGGCCAGAAGGACGCCATAGAGCAGCGCCCAGCGGATGTTGGGCAGGGTGACGGTCAGGAATACGCGCCAGCCGCTGGCCCCAAGGGTCAGCGCCGCTTCCTCTTCGGCTCGGCCCTGCTCGATCATCACCGGAATCAGTTCTCGCGCGACAAAGGGGAAGGTGACGAACAACGAGGCGAGAACAATCCCCGGCAGGGCGAAGACGATAGGATAGCCCATCCCCACCAGCCAACCGCCAAAGGCGGTGTTGGCCCCAAAGGTCAGCACGATGCACAGGCCCGCCACCACGGGTGAGACGCTGAAGGGCAGGTCGATCAGCGTGATCAGGAAGGCCTTGCCACGAAAATCGTACTTGGTGATGAACCACGCTGCGGCAATGCCGAAGACTGCATTCAGCGGCACGGCAAGGGCCGCCACCAGCAGCGTCAGCTTGATCGCCGACAGCGCCTCGGGGTTGGCCAGCGAGGTGAGGGCCTCTAACGCGCCCTTGCGCAGGGCCTCGTAGAACACGGTGATCAGGGGGGCGAACAGCAGCACCGCCAGAATGCCCAACACCACGACGATCAGCGCGGTGCGAAACAGGGGTGCCTCGGTCGTGACGGGGCGATAGCTGCGCAGCGGGATATCAGACATAGCCAATCCTCCGGCGGCTCCAGACCTGAACCGCGTTGATGACGAACAGCAGCGCGAAAGAGATCACCAGCATGGCAAGGCCGATGGCGGTTGCGCCGTCATAGTTGAACTCTTCCAGCTTGATCACGATCAGCAGGGGGGCGATTTCGGTCTTCATCGGCAGGTTCCCGGCGATGAAGATAACGCTGCCGTATTCGCCAACCGCACGCGCCAGTGACAGCGCAAAGCCGGTCAGTGCGGCGGGGGCCAACATCGGCAGGATGACCCGGCAGATGGTGTGGGCGCGGCTTGCGCCAAGGGTGGCCGAGGCTTCCTCGACCTCGCGGTCGATCTCCTCGATCACCGGCTGCACGGTGCGTGTGACAAATGGCAGGCCGACGAACACCAGCGCGATGAAGATGCCAAGGGGGGTATAGGCGATCTTGAAGCCCAGATCTTTGGCCAGTGCGCCAAAGGCACCGTTCGGGGCGTAAAGCGCGGTCAGGGCGATGCCGGCAACGGCGGTGGGCAGCGCGAACGGCAGATCAACCGCCGCATCGATCAGGCGTCGGCCCGGAAAGCGATATCGCACCAGAATCCAGGCCAATGCCACGCCGAACACCAGATTGAACAGCGCCGCATAAAACGACAGCCGGAACGACAGGAACAGCGCACCCCAGACGCGCCTTGTGTTCACCTCGTGCCACAGCACGTCCAGACCGGCCGAGGCGCCCTTCAACAGAAGGGCGCCGATGGGCAGGAGGACGACGAGGGAGAGCATCGTCAGGGTGATTCCCGCACTGACCCCCAGACCGGGGATGGGGGATCGGTGGATCAGCGGTCTGCCCATCAGGTTACTCACGGTGCGGTGTAGATCTGGTCGAACACGCCGCCATCGGCGAAGTGCTTCTTCTGTGCATCCGCCCAGCCGCCGAAGTCGGCGATGGTAACAAGATCCAGCTTGGGGAAGCGCGCCACATCCGCCGGGTCAGCCTTCGACGTGTCCCAGCCGCGATAGTAGTCCTTGAAGATGATCGCCTGCGCTTCTGGGGTATAAAGGAAGTTCAGATAGGCCTCGGCCAGCTTGCGCTGGTCATCGCTGTGAATGTTGCCTTCGACCAGCGCCACGGGCGGCTCGGCAAGGATGGAAACGGTGGGCACAACGATGTCGAACTGATCCTCGCCCAGCTCTTTCTGCGCGAGATAGGCCTCGTTCTCCCAGGCCAGCAGCACGTCACCAATGCCGCGCTGGGCGAATGTGGTGGTGGCATCCCGCGCGCCTTTGTCCAGCACCGGCACATGGGTATAAAGCGATTTGACGAACGCCTGCGGGTCTTGCCCGTTCTTTTCCGCCCAGGCCCAGGCAGCAAGGTAGTTCCAGCGCGCCCCGCCCGAGGTTTTGGGATTGGGCGTGATCACCTCGACCCCCTCCTTGACCAGATCGCCCCAATCCTTGATGCCCTTGGGGTTGCCCTCGCGCACCAGGAACACGATGGTCGAGGTATAGGGAGAGGAGTTGTGCGGCAGCTTCGATTGCCAGTCCTTGGGCAGTTTGCCTTCCTTGGCGATCTTGTCGATGTCGGCGGCAAGGGCCAGCGTCACAACCTGCGCATCCAATCCTTCAATCACGGCACGGGCCTGTGCGCCCGAACCGCCATGGCTGGCCTCGATCGTCGCCGGGGCGTTGCCCTGCGCCACCCACCAGTCGGAAAACGCGGCATTCAGGTCGCGGTAAAGTTCGCGAGTCGGATCATAGCTGACGTTCAGCAGCGATTCGGCCTGGGCGACATGCGGCGTTACCAGCGAGCCGGTCGCAAGGGCCAGGGCAGCAAGGGCGGTTCGTGCAAATGCCAGATGTTTGGGGAGGCGGGTTTTCAGCATGGATATCTCCGAAATCTTTGCCCACGCGGGCAGGAGTGGGGGAATGGACTAACGGGCCAACTGTTCGATGGCTTCGACGCGGGTTTCCCAAACGGCAGGATCCCGCCCGGCCATCAGCTCTGCCGCGGCAACCTGTGGCTTTCGCGTCAGCTTCATCAGCGGACGACCGTTCACGCGATGCAGGCTGCCCGTACGCCGGTCGATCAGTTGAACGGCACAAAGCGCCTGATGTCCCGATCCAATTGCTTCGACAGGTTCCGATAATGCGCGGCCGTTGAAACGCGGGGCGAAAGTCATGGCTCTTCTCCTGTGCGGTTTGAGCATCTCCATCTCCATTAATATCGACAGATTATATCGAGTATTGCAAAGGCGAATCCGCAGCGTTTTTTGGGGCCGTTTTGGAATATTCTTCTCCTGATGCCCGCAAGAAGCCGGATGGTGCTGTTAGTGCCCTCCGACCGGGGCATTGCTTCATCGGGGTGCCGACTCTGCGGACATGCGGCCACACCGCGCTTGGGGTGCCGGCAGGACGGTTGAACTGGCAACGCCACCGTGCGTTCGCCAACGGTTGATGTGCGGGCAGACAGCCTCCGCGCCTTTATGCGGATGCAGTCGTCACGCGCGCAAGTTCGCTAGTCGAGGGCACCGGAGGGATGAGCAACCTATGCCTTTCCCGGGTCAACGCCGCTCTTTAATCAAGGCTGCTGCGACGACTGGGTTGCCCAAAAGACGGTCTGCGATGTGTGTGAAACTCAAGGCTACCCATCGGGTGATCCAATAGTTCATTGTTTTTGATATATAATTACTCGACGCGATCTTTGATGGCCCCGAGGCGGGCCTTCTTGCATTTGCCATTTAGATTATGATATAAATCTAAATGAAGTAATGGAGAAGCCGCCATGCAGAGGGTCGTCATCACGGGCATTGGAGCTGTCAGCCCGCTGGGTGCAGGCGTTGCAACCGCTTGGGAGCGCCTTCTCGCCGGAGTTTCTGGAGCGAAGCGCCTCGCGGAAGGAACGGTCGATGGGATTGCCTGCAAGGTCGCCGCACCGGTGCCGGACCGCACGCAGGATCCGGTGGGCGGCTTCGATCCGGATCTGTCTGTCCCGGCGAAAGACCAGCGGAAGATGGACCGTTTCATCCTGTTTGCCATGGCAGCGGCGCAGGAGGCGCTGGCGCAAGCGGGCTGGGCGCCGGAGACCGAGGAGCAACGCCAGCGGACGGCCACAATCATCGCCTCGGGGATCGGTGGGTTCCATGCCATCGAGGAGGCGGTTACGACGGTTGCCGAGCGCGGGCCCCGGCGGCTGTCGCCCTTCACAGTTCCAGCGTTTCTGGCCAATCTCGCCGCCGGGCAAGTTTCAATACGCCACGGGTTCAAAGGTCCGATTGGCGCACCGGCCACGGCATGCGCCGCCGGAGTGCAGGCCATCGGCGACGCGACGCGCATGATCCGTGCGGGCGAGGTTGACGTGGCGCTGTGCGGCGGAACGGAGGCTTGCATCAGTCGCACCGCGCTTGGCGGTTTTGCTGCGGCGCGCGCGCTATCGACCGGCTGGACCGAAAGGCCGGATCAGGCCTCGCGGCCCTTTGACACAGGCCGGGATGGCTTTGTCATGGGTGAAGGCGCGGGTCTTTTGGTGATCGAGGCGCTGGACCACGCTTTGGCAAGGGGGGCCATGCCGATTGCCGAGGTGGTGGGCTATGGCACCACCGCCGATGCCTGGCACATCACCGCAGGCCCCGAGGATGGCAGCGGCGCCCGCCGCGCCATGGAAATTGCCATTGCACAGGCCGGGATACGGCCGGATCAGATCGGCCATCTCAACGCCCATGCCACCTCGACCCCGGTTGGTGATCTGGGTGAACTGGCGGCCATCCGCACGCTGTTCGGCGGGCGGCCCGGCCCCGCGATCAGCGCGACGAAATCGGCGACCGGTCATATGCTGGGTGCCGCCGGCGGGCTTGAGGCGATCTTCACCGCGCTGGCTCTGCGCGACCAGATTGCGCCACCGACCCGAAACCTGACCGACCCTGACCCTGCGGCGCGGGGGCTTGATCTGGTCGGCCCGGCACCGCGGCCGATCACGACGGAATTCGCAATCTCGAACGGGTTTGGTTTTGGCGGGGTGAATGCAAGCCTTGTGCTTCGGCGATGGAAGGGCGGGTAACGCATGGGATCGCGCAAGACCGCCCCACGACACAATTTCCCGAAGGAATCCATCCCATGACCCAATCCGACATCATCCTCGCCGCGCCGGTCCGCACCGCCATCGGCACCTTCAATGGCAGCCTTAAATCCGTCCCGGCGACCGAACTTGGCGCCATTGCCTTGCGCGAGACCCTGTCGCGCGCGCGGGCTTGATGCCGCGCTGATCGGTTCGGTCACGAGGGGGAATGTCATTCAGGCGGGCAACCGGATGAACCCGGCCCGGCAGGCGGCCATAGGCGCCGGGTTGCCGGTCTCTGTTCCGGCGTTGACGGTCAACCGTGTCTGTGGCTCGGGCGCGCAGGCCATCGTCAGCGCGGCGCAGGAAATCGGCGCCGGTGTCGTGCCGGTCGCCCTTGCCGGCGGGATGGAGAACATGGACCGCGCGCCCTATCTGCTGCCCGAAGGCCGCTGGGGCTATCGCATGGGGCCGGGGCATATCCTCGACAGCCTGCTGACCGACGGGCTGGATGATGCCTTTTCCGGGAAGCATTCGGGCTGGCATACCGAAGATCTGGTCAGCCGCGCGGGCTTGTCGCGCGAGGCGCAGGACGCCTTCGCCCTGCGCTCGCAGCAGCGGTTCGCGGCGGCGCAGGCGGCAGGG
>APMI01016137.1_pt1 | contig 25390 bp, 21 predicted proteins | sample 667938 | NCBI WGS metagenome assembly APMI01 (sample SAMN01084076, study PRJNA167559) | wastewater metagenome | biome: Wastewater | place: Denmark: Ejby Moelle, Odense | collected 2011-11-28
TGTTTTCTGATATTCAAAAAAACAAGGGTAAACCCATTTCACAGCCTGTCAAGAAGGCCGGAAAGCGAGGAACTTTCTTCCTTTCTACAAAGGTCGGCAGGGAATTTGGTTTGAGAAAATTTGATTTTTATGATACCCTTTTAAAAGGGTATCATAGTCAGAAAACATTTTGCGGGGGTACGGGAAAAATACCCTTTACATAGTTTACAGGCAATAATACTTTTGTCTTAAATCAAATAAGTTTTCCCGACTATCTCAAAATTTAAGCCAGCCGGGGGATGGATAAAAAAATAAAAAGGAAAGCAAAATGGGTGCTTTCCTTTTTATTTAGACCAGCCTTTTAACTACTCTTTAATGAATTGCCTATGTGCCCTGATGTTTCCTTTATTGTCCTGAAGGGATAGCAGATACATACCGGCAGGCAGGCTGCCAATATTGATGCGCTGATTGCCTGCATTTAAAGTGGAAGCTTGCCTGAGCACTATCCGCCCGTTAGCATCAATAAGCGTTATTTGCTCCGCGGCGGGGATGCCATTGATCCTTACATCTATGTAAGTACCAGCAGGGTTGGGGAAAATTTCCAGTTCGTTGTCCGAAACCATATTGCTCACAACTGTAGGATCATTGTAGTCTTCGTAATAGAACGCATTCCTGTCATAAGGGGCAGCAGCATATTGTACGCCATCGAAGTTTATTCCGCGTACTTCATCAATGAAGCCGTTGCCGTTATATACGGTATAGTCTTTTTCGAGCAGGGACCATGTGCCGGAATTATCTACGTATTGATAAGCGGTGTCCCAATTCTGCTGGGCATTGAAATGGTATTCGCACTTTACAACCGGCGTCCAGTCGTTGAAAGCTGTAGACCAGGTATAGTCGGAAAATGAGGAATAGATGGGATTGCTGCCGGTATAGCTAAAAGTATCGGTTTTGGCATATACCCATGTACTCCCATTATAGGTACTTTTTGTTGCTGAAGTGAGTAAGTGATTTGCATTGTAGGTGTAGTCAAATTTTATTTTCGTAGCATCAGTGGATTTAACCTGCTCCACCTTCAGCAGGTCGTTCGAAGCCGAATATGAGTATGTATTGAGTACATATGCGCCACCTATAACATTGTAAACACTATCCTGCACCAGCCGCGACTGGGCGTTATATACGAGGTCGCCTGCCTGGTTGGCAGTTGGCGTAACATAAGTAAAATGGTTAAGATCGCTACCGGTATAAGCCATGGTCATTGTTAAAGCAGTGGTATATGCAGCGGCCGCGGCGTTGTAGTAGACTGCCCCGATAGCATCATTATTGGCGTTGTAAGTATAGCTGGTCGCCGTTATCTTTTTGAAAGGGCCGGTTGAGTTATCCCAATGCACAGTAGAGTCGGACTTAATGTTCTGGATATTGTAAAAGTAGCCGGGATACGAACTGAAATTGCTATAGAAATTACCGTAATCGTAGGGGACATACTTATCGAAATAAGAATACGGATGCGGGAGATCGGTACCACGGGTATTGGAGCCAAAATAGAAATGAACAGAATCCTGCAGCACATTCTGGTTTTTGTAGCTGGTTGCTATCAAGCGATGTTTCAGTGCTGTCGATTTCCTGACAGGGGCAGCTGCATTAACCTGGTTGGCCAGGATAGCTGTTGTCAGGGGATCGAAGGATGTATTTGCCGGGACAAATGACCTGCTTGTTGCGGTACGGGCCGAAAATATTGCGCATACGATGATGCCGCAGATAAAGGCTGAGGTTCTTTTCATAAGGTTTTTATTTAGGTGAAAAAACAGGCGTAAATATAGTGGTTTTTATGCAGCGGCGGATCAGACATTAAACCTGAAGTGCAGCACATCACCATCCTGAACCACATACTCTTTGCCTTCTATGCGCAGTCGGCCGTTGTCGCGGCAGGCTGACTCGCTGCCATACTTTACAAAGTCGTCGTAGGAGATGGTCTCGGCTTTGATAAAGCCTTTTTCAAAATCGGTATGTATCACGCTGGCGGCCTGTGGTGCCTTCCAGCCGCGATGGATGGTCCATGCGCGCACTTCCTGCACACCGGCTGTGAAATAGGTGATGAGGTTAAGCAGTTGGTAAGCCGAGCGTATCAAACGGTTAAGGCCGGGCTCTTTCAGTCCGTACTCTTCAAGGAAGACAGCTTTATCTTCTTCGCCTTCCAGCTCAGATATCTGTGCTTCAATCGAGTTGTTCATTACAATAACTCCCGCGCCTTCGTCGGTAGCGGCCTTTACAAGCGCTTCGGAATATTTGTTGCCTGTGTGTATTGCAGCCTCATCTATGTTGGCTACGTATAATACGGGTTTCTGCGTAAGCAGGAATATGTCTGCAATTGCCTCGAGGTCTTCGCCCTCCAGCTGCAGGCCGCGAATGTTCTTGCCCTGGGCGAGATGTGCCTGGCATTTCAACAGTGTATCCAGCACTCGTTTTGCTTTGGGGTCGTTCTTTGCTATTTTTTCGGTTCGCTGAATCTTTTTCTCTACGCTTTCAAGGTCTTTGAACTGGAGCTCGGTATCTATGATCTCTTTATCGCTTACGGGGTTTATCTCGCCTTCTTCGCGCAGTATATTGTCATCATCAAAGCAGCGTATCACGTGCACTATGGCATCCACCTCGCGGATATTGGCAAGGAACTTATTGCCAAGACCTTCGCCCTTGCTGGCACCTTTTACCAGGCCTGCTATGTCCACAAATTCTATGGTAGTAGGCACTACACGGTCGGGCACCACAAGCTCAGCCAGCTTTGCCAGCCTTTCATCCGGCACATCCACCTGGCCTACATTTGGCTCAATGGTGCAAAAACGATAGTTGGATGCCTGTGCTTTGGCACTATTGCTAACTGCGTTAAAAAGGGTTGATTTACCTACATTGGGGAGTCCTACGATACCTACTTGCAAAGCCATATCTTATTCAAAAATTTGCGCAAAAGTAGGGGAATTAATGTGAAAAATGTGCAAATGCGGCAGTGTGCAAATGTGAAATTGGGTAATGTATCAGGCTTTTGCCTTTACCAAAGCTTCTGACATCACCTGATGCACTTTTTCTTTCAGGGCAGGCACATCCTGCAGGGTGAGGCCGTCTACGGATATGGGATCGAGGTATATGGCGCGATTGCGACCGGGCCATACTTTCCACCAATGGCTGTAATGCCAGCGGTCGACAGTATCGGGGAAGATCATAGGGAAGATGGGGGTTTGGGCATTTATTGCCAGGCGGAAGGCACCATCGTAGAATTCCTTGAGGGGCTTTGGTGATTCGTTGAAGGTGCCTTCGGGGAAAACGAGGACGCTGCTTTCGTACTTTACAGCCCGCCACATGAGCCGCATGCTACGGGCACGATTGTGAGAACTATCGCGCTTTACCAATATTACAATCTGCTTGTAAACATATCCCAGCAGGGGCATTTTGACCATTTCTGCCTTGCCCAGTGCACGAAAATAAAATGGGATAGCAGAGAACACGACTACCGTATCCATATAGGAGATGTGATTTGCTACTACTACGTAGCGCCTCTTCATTGGCTTTTGTCCCTGTATACGCAAGGGCATACCGATGATCCAGAGCCATGTTTGTGACCAGGGACGTATGATGCGCCATATGGTGCGGCGCGACCAGGCATTGTTTGCAATGCTGACTGCAAGAAATACAGGAAAAAGCAACAACAGGCCTGCTACGAAAGTCAGTATAATGTATACTGTATAAAAAGGCTGCAATAGTTTCCGCACCATGAACTAAGCTGACATGCCCGGGAACAGCGGACGGGCTATTTCGCGGCCCGGCCATGGAATCGTAGCCAGTATGATGATCAATGCGATGAATGTGTACCAGAACAGGCGCTTGAATTTGGAGCCATCGGGGATGTCTTTTTTGGTATTGGCGTAAGCAATGTGGATAAGGATGATACCTATGAGCATGCCTATTGTATGCTCGACAGTGAAGTAGCGATTGTAATTGCTGGCCATAGCTGTACCACCTATGAGTACAGACCACCAGCCTTGTAATACATACAGTACGAGGCCTAGTAATAATTGAATATCACAACAGATCATTAGAAAGAGCGCGATCTTTTTGTCGCCTTTGCCAAAGGTTTTTTTGCCACTCATACCGGTAACACCTTTCACAAGTGCAAGCACTGCGAACAATAAAATTAACCAGCGCATTACATTGTGCAGATCAAGAAGGCCTTTTTGCATAATTCAGAATTTGATACTAAGGTAAGGGGTTAAGTCAAAATTCAAAAGTCAAAAGATAAAAAGGCGGGTTTACCAGCCCATTCTTTCTTTTAGCTTTCTTATATGCTCAAAATGATGGCGGCTGTGCCATGCGTAGAGAGCAACAACCTCCCAAACAGGAAAATTGCGCTGGCTTTCAGGGTGGAAGTAGGTGCGTTCCCATTCTGCCTCGGTCATAGCTCGCAGTAGTGCTACCCACCTGCGGTGGAGGGCGTGGAGTAAGGTGATGGAGACATTAACCGGAACCGTTTTGGTATCAGCCAGTTCGGCCCAAAGCTCTTCTTTGTAGGGCTTTACCTGCGGGTTGTCTTCAGTGAGTGCCAGTTTAACACGTATGTAAGCGTTCATGTGACTATCTGCTACGTGGTGTATTACCTGATTGACAGTCCAGCCCCCGGGGCGGTATGGTGTTTGGAGTTGCGCTTCGTCGAGGTTCTCTATCACAGTATCCATCCATGATGGCAAAGCTTCCAGTATGTTTAGCCATTCTGCGCGTAACCCGGGCGTGTGGGTTTCCGGCCTGTGGTATTTGCCTACGGGGTAGCGGAGTAATTCAAGTTCATCTGTCATGGTAATTCAAAAGTTAAAATTCGAAAATCAAAAAGGGAAGTTACGAATAAAAAACGTCCCGCAGTTTTTGCTGCGGGACGTTTGAAAGGCTATTTAGCTGCGGTGCCAGGTTCGGGAGATCCCTCTCTTCGCTCCGCTTCGTTCGGGATTATTTCTACTATGGCACTTCCACGACATTAAGTATCTCGTTGAGGATGTGCTCGCTGGTGATGTTCTCGGCTTCGGCCTCGTAGGTAATACCAATGCGGTGACGCATTACATCGTGGCAAATGGCGCGGATATCTTCGGGTATCACATAGCCACGGCGCTTAATGAAGGCGTATGCCTTTGCGGCAAGGGCCAGGCTAATGCTGGCACGTGGCGATGCACCGTAGTTGATAAGCGGCTTTAATTTGTTGAGCTTGTACTCCTCGGGGAAACGTGTAGCGAAAACGATATCGAGTATGTACTGTTCAATTTTTTCGTCCATGTATACCTCGCGCACCAGGTGGCGGGCATTGATGATATCTGCGGTAGTTACTACCGGATTTATTTTGGGCATACCCTCGGGGTTCAGATTGTAGCGGATGATGTTACGCTCATCTTCTTTCTTTGGGTATGTAATTACCACTTTCAACATAAAACGGTCTACCTGTGCTTCGGGCAGTTCGTATGTACCTTCCTGCTCTATGGGGTTTTGCGTGGCCAGTACCAGGAAGGGTTCTTCGAGCTTGTACGTATTATCGCCAATGGTTACCTGCCTTTCCTGCATGGCTTCCAGCAGGGCGCTCTGCACTTTCGCGGGAGCGCGGTTTATTTCATCGGCAAGGATGAAATTGGAAAAGATGGGACCCTTGCGCACAGCAAACTCGTGAGCCTGTGGGTTGTAGACCATGGTACCTAGTACGTCGGCAGGTAACAAGTCGGGTGTGAACTGTATGCGTGCGAAACGTGCGTGAATGGCAGAGGCCAGGGACTTGATGGCGAGTGTCTTTGCCAGACCCGGCACACCTTCAAGCAGTACGTGACCATTAGCCAGCAGACCAATAAGCAGGCGCTCTACCATGTGCTTTTGCCCTACTACGGTTTTGTTCAGTTCCATCATCAGCAGGTCGATAAATGCACTCTGCTGGTGAATGCGCTCGTTCAATTCGCGAATGTCGGCTGAAGAAGAGTTTATTTCCATGTTTTGTTGAATAATAAAACCAAAAGTAAAAACTGAAAGTCAAAAAATAATTAAGGCAATATACTTTTAACTTTTTTTAAAAAACACATTAATATTGGAATGATACAAATGTGATGAAATGTCGCGAAGTATAAATGCCTTATTTTCGCAAAATAAACAGACACAGACGGGATAATGGATAATATGGAACAACGCTGGAAAGAAACGGAGCAAATGCTGGAGGAGCGCTTTGGCAAAGTACCCGATATGGAGGGTATCCTGTTCCTGATAGGGGTTAATGAGCTGGGCAGCCTGCCCAGCCGCAAATTCTCAAAGGAACAGAAGCAGGACCTGATGCATATTGCTGTTTGCAGCCTGCTAAGCCAGGCCGGATACTACGAATTTGAGGGTAGGGACCAGGATGGCTGGCCCCACTATAAGGAACTGGAGAAAGTGCAGCTGACGGGTATGGCTGAGCAGGAAGAGCTGCTTAAGGCCTGTATCATCGAGTATTTTGCTTAGGCTGCTTTAAAGAGCGCACCACCATATATTACGGGTAGCCATTTTGCCCCATTGTTTAAAGCTTTCCTGCAGCACGGTTACCATTTCCTTTTGACTGGCTTTTTTACCTTTTTCAGCCAATTCAAAATCAGTTTCTTTAGGTACGGTCAATTCCACTTTGGTAGCAACCCATGTGGTATATAAGCGTGGCACAGCAAGTTCCAATATCATGCCGGGCAGGCCGCTGAACATTTCGGGGCCACCGCTTACTACAATATCCTCGGTATAGAAAGCTACGACGTATACGGAATCGCATATTTTACTTACTGCTTTACGGCATTTGTAATTGCATATGGTACGTATCTCATCAGTGATCTTCCACTTTAACACCCGCATACTATCGGTTATGTAAAACTTCTGGTCGTATACCTGTTTATTTGCCATTACTTTTTGGCTATTGAAGTCGGTAAGGACCGTATTTGCGGCTGCAGGACCGCCGCCAAACATTTTGAACTGCTGGTCGGATTCGCGGCCGGGTTTGTAAATGACCTTATTGGTATTAAAGTACAGATCGAAGTAAGAAGTGCTGAACTTGGGTGCCTGGGATTTAAAGCGTTCAACCCATGAGGCATTATCCGACTCGGCAGCCATGTCATCCATCTGGCGATGGATGTTCACCTTGCGTTCGAATTCTATTTTGCCATAGCTAGTGAATTGCGCCTTTGCAGCTAGTACAAAAAATAATATTGTTATCGTTAATAGTAGTTTCCTGGTCATAGTTATTTTCCGATTTTTATGCCACCCTCATTTTCAGGAGCAGTTACGCCTGCAGCTGTCTTTGTAAAGTTCCATATCAGGCTGATGAGGCCATAGCGACGCACGGTGTTATACCTGTTCTCATAAATATAGTTGCTTTCCGCGTACCTGCTGAAACCGATATTCTGGTTGAGGATATCGAAGGCAGCAGCGCGCAGTTCAAGCTGGCTCTTTTTCAGGAACTTTTTGCTGACATATGCGTTCCACTTAAAAACATTGTTGTTAGTAGGGAACACCTTAGTTTTCTCACGGATATACCAGTCAATGTCTGTTCCGATCTCGAACTTGAGGGGTAGCTGCACCGAACCTGACAGGCTAAGATCAGTTGACCAATAGCTAATAGCATTTGCACTAATAGTGGACTTGTTGTCGTTGTAATTAAGCTGCGGGTTAAAGGAGAGCTCGAATTTATCTTTTTTGTTGTAGTCGAGGCGTGGGCCTAAGGTATATACGTTATTGTCGCTTACATTGGCCTGCTTGTTCACTTTCGAGTTGCTATGTGCAAGATTTACGCTTGACCAAAATCCTGCCTGGATATCTGTTTTAGGTATCCTTGATCCGTAGCCGGCGAAGAGCGAAGCAGCATAGTTGCCGTTCATATTTTCATAATGGTATATCCGCTGCGTGCCAAACTGAACGTCATCGACCCGGGTAATAGCGTTTTGTATCAGGTTGAAACTGCCACCCGCCCAGATATATCGGCCGCTAAGTACTTTATAACCATTATAATGCGCATTGAAGGTGTGGCGAAACTCCTGCCTGAGATCAGGATTGCCGGTCGCTATATTGTTGGGATCGGTATTGTCGAGCAAGGGTTGTACTTGCTGCAATGTAGGTTGACGCGTACCGCCTGTGTATGAGAAACTCAGGGAAGCCTGGTTCTCAAATTTGTAATTAAAATTTGCCTTGGGGAAGAAGTTAAGGTAGTTGTAGTTGTAGGCAGTGTCGTGGCGCAGATCCTGCTGTTTATAATCCGCGTTCGACACGGTGCCCCCGAAAGAAAAATTGAATTTTTTGTATACGAAACGCAAGGCTAAAGCTCCTGAGTTGACCAATACGTTGTAGGCATAATTACTGGTGTACAGGGTGTTGGTATCGGTATAGCTGCGGTCGGTATTGTTAGTGTCAAGGCTGGTTTTTGCTGCTGCGCTATTGTCGACCCTGAGGGCATAGCTGGCATCTATATATGCCACCTTAGACAAAGGCTCTGTGTATTCCAGTTTGCCGCTGAGTGAAAAGGTGGAGCTTGCATTTATCTTTTCCTGGTTAGTAGGCATTGTAAAATTGCCTATCGTATCGGTATAATAGGTATTGGAGGACTGGAGGAAACTTGTGCTATTTGCCTCTTTGTAATTCTCTGTCACATTAACAGATATCGTGCGGCCCTTTTTCTTGAAACGTTTGCGATATAAAGCTTCTATATTTTCTTTTTTTGAAGTAGCATCTGTGTTTAGTGAACGTGTCCCATTACTTCTAAGCGTATCACCATCTGCGGTACGGGATTCATTTGTGTAGTGAGAACGGGTTTGTGTATTGGCATAGTTGCCCCCAAATGTTATTTTGAGGCTCGATGATGTATCTGGTTTCCACTCGTAAGTGCCGCTTAGGTTGTGGCGGATCGCATTGCTGGAGGAGCTATTTGTTTCTTTCGTAGTATAAGAGGATCCGGGCACAATATATTGAGTGGTAGTATTGCCCCCACTTTCTACGTTTTGCTTTGCAAACCGGTAATTAGCATTGATATGACTTTTATCTTCGTTCCACTTATTGGCGAAGTGCGCCCCGGCTGTCCAGGCGGTTGGCAGACCCTCGCCATTGTAAGTTCCGTTCCAGCTTATATCATCATCATTTGTTGAGTAGGAGTAGTAAAAACCATCGTCTGACATTTCACTGTTGGTGGAGGAAGTGCCGTATTTGTCGGCGTCATTCCAGCCAAGACCTACACGGCCGGTGTTAGACATAACGCCAAAAACAGACATTTGCATTTTACCTTTGAAACGGTTGATCATTGCCTGGTTCTCATAGTATCCTTTATTATTTTTCCCTGCACCGTTGTCCCCGGCGCCGCCTCCGCCAATCACCTTTCCGAAATAGCCCTTCTTTTTATCTTCTTTCAGCTTCAGGTCGATGGTCTTGATCTTTACCCCATCATCAATACCTGTGAACTCGGCCTGGTCACTTTTTTTATCAAACACCTGTACTTTATCTACGGCATTTGCCTGCAGGTTTTTGGTAACTACTGCAGGATCGTCGGAAAAAAACTCTTCGCCATCTACCAGTATCTTCTGCACTTTTTCTCCCTGTGCGGTCACCTGGCCGTTCTTGTCCACCTGCATCCCAGGTAATTTTTTTAACAGGTCTTCAACCGTTGCATTGTCCTTTGTCTGGAAACTGTCGGCGACGTATTCTATCGTATCGCCTTTTATTTTAATCGCCCCCCTGTTTTGCTGGAATACAAATTCTGTTAGCAGGTGGCTGCGCGTTACCATAGGGATATTGCCCATGTCCTTTGTCTTGCCGTCTTTTACGGTAATGATATCTACATAGTCGGCAAAGCCGGGATAGGTGATCATGATAAGATACCTGTCGCCGGTAGCAGTATGCAATTCAAAACTGCCATCGTCTTTGGTACGTGCAAAAGTTTCCATTATGGAATCAGCTGCATGCACCAGTGTTACCGCAGCATGCGGCAGGTACATTTGATTCAATGTGTCCTGGACCTTACCCTTGATGATACATTGCTGCGCGTATGAAAAGTTGGCGCTAAGTATAAAGAGTAACAAGATAAAGGATAGGCGGGTATGCATGCGTGATATTTGGAGATGTGTGTGTGAATGATTGATGCAGCAAAAATGGGAACATTTGCTCAAACGAGCAAAATTCACATGTGTTAAAGTTCATTAACAATACTTAATTCACCCTTTACCTGACCTTGCCCACTTCTTTTTGGTAAAGTTCCTTCCTGTTTTTGTTTTGTGGCAATCCAAGCGATTGGTATATGTCGTCTTGTGCCACGGTCCGAACGCTGAGGTGATTTATTTTATTGTTATCCGCTGAAGGGCACACCCTGTTGGAAAGGAAAACAAATACTACGCCTGTACCTGGATCGGCCCAGGCGCAGGTGCCTGTGAAGCCCTGGTGACCAAAGGTGGCACCAGTGCAGTATGCGCTGGCAGGGCCACCATCGTCTTTATCAGCACTGGGTTTGTCGAAACCATAGCCACGCCTGCTGATAGCTGAGTGGTAAGCAGTGAAGAGGTCCACAGTTCCTTTTTTGAAATAGTCCTTGCCATTGTAACTGCCTTTGTTGAGCAGCATCTGGAATATGGCTGCTACATCACCTGCAGTGGCAAATATACCCGCATGGCCCGCTACACCGCCAAACATCGCCGCCCCGGGATCGTGCACATAGCCCTGCAATAGCTGGTGGCGGAAAGCCTGGTCATTTTCGGTGGGCGCTATGTCCGCGGCATCAAATTTTTTCAAGGGCAGGTAAGTGATATTTTTCAAGCCCATGGGTTTATAAAACTGTTCGTCCACGTATCGATCGATGGTTTTGCCTGTTATCTTTTCAACAACCGCAGCAAGGAAGTAGAAGGCAAGATCGCTGTATACGTACTTGCCTTTGTTTTCAAGCGGGCTGCTCAGTATACGTTCCCATACCGTATCAACATAATCGTTACGCAGGTATAAATTCTTAGCCACCTCTATGCTAAAGTTTTTGCTGCTTTGTTTTTTGTAGAGCTCGCTACGTGGCTCGCCGTTTGCGTCAACTGTTTCTTTGTAAAAAGGTATCCAGCTTTTAAGCCCTGCCTGGTGCATCAGCATGTCCTTTATGTGTAATCCGGCCTTGTTGGTGTTTTTAGTCCATGGCAGATAATCGCCCAACGTTTTATTGAGATCAAGCTTTCCTGTTTCATAGAGTTTCATTACTGCAAGTGTAGTTGCCAATACTTTTGTAACCGAAGCGACGTCATACAAAGTATTATCATCGACAGCCTTGGTTTTTGTGAAAGTATAATAGCCAAAGCTTTTGTCGTAAAAGATCTTGCCGTTCTTAGATGCGAGTATACGGCATCCAGGGAAAGCGCCATCGACTATACTACGCTGTATGAACATGTCCAGGTTTTGCAACATATCCGGGTTCACGACACCTGCATCTTCTGTAAACTCGGTTTTTACTATATGCTTCACACGTTCAGCAGGCCTTGGTTTTACGGTTTCATGTACAATAAAATCATTAGCAGGTGCCTTCATGCTGGCGCAGGGCGAAACAGGCAGCATACCAACGATATTTTTTTCGCCCAGCAATGCGCGTGCCATTGAGCTTTCGGAAAGCGTATCGTCCTCATAGGCAACTATGGCGGATTTTGCGTCACATATTTTGCCGAGCAAGTAGGGATTGCCCATGTGTACAATGATCACATTTTTCAGTCGCGCAGCTTTTTGAACAAAGTCCATCTGTTGTTCATCAAGGCCGTAAAAGCCTTTTGAAGTTGGGTAAATACCCGTGTTATGTATTGCTACTACTGTTGCATCGTTCTTGCCGATGCTGTTTAGAATAGCTGTACCCTCCGTGGTAGAACTGCCTTTGGGCAGCCAGTCTGATTTTACATCCTGCAGCGCTGCCTGCAAGTCTTCGTAAAGCTTCGTTATTTTATCTGCATTTACACCCACATAACCGATAGTTGTGTTTTCCGCTGCAATTTTATCCAGCATTTTATTTTTGTCGGTTACCAGCGTTATTGCTTTATTGGCAACCCTTGTTCGCAGGGTGGCAACCGCATCGTTGAGGTCCTGCACTGCATATTCGGGGTTTACACGTTTCACGGTTGTTAGTCCCACATCGTACTTTGCTGCCAGTATTTTCTTTACGCTGCTTTCCAGGTGCTCTTCGGTTATCTCTCCTTTATCCAATGCCTCTTTTATTTTAGCGATACCGGCAGGTACATCTTCGGGTATCAACAGCATATCATTACCTGCCATGAAAGCACGTAAGGCCACTTCGCCGGGTCCATAATATTTAGTTACACCTTTCATGTTCAAGGCATCGGTAAATACGAGGCCTTTGAAGCCCATCTTTTTCTTCAGCAGGTTTGTAATGGTATTTTTCGAAAGTGTAGTAGGCACATGAGGCTCAGTTTCCAAGGCCGGCACTTCAAGATGGGCCACCATCATGCTTTTAACACCTGCGTTCATTAGTTCTTTGAAGGGGTACAGCTCAAGTGCTTCCAGCTGCGCCATTGACTTTTTTATTACGGGCAGGTCTTTATGAGAGTCAACATCGGTATCGCCATGTCCCGGGAAATGTTTTGCACATGCAATGATACCCTGGCTTTGCAGGCCATTCATATAAGCAATGGCCATCCGGGCAACCCGTGTTTTATCCTCGCCGTATGAGCGAGCGTTAATAACCGGATTGCCCGGGTTATTATTTACATCCACAACAGGTGCAAAATCTATGTGCACGCCAAGGCGCTTGCATTGCTTACCTATTGCCACACCTACTGCGAAAGCCAATGCAGTATCCCGGGTAGCGCCCAACATCATTTGTTTGGGGAAGTTGCCTACGCTATCCAGCCTCATGCCCAGTCCCCATTCTGCATCCATAGCTATAAGCAGTGGTACCTGTGCTAAATTTTGATACTTGTTATTCAATATGGCCTGCCTGGCGGGGCCGCCTTGCATAAATATAAGGCCGCCTACCTGGTGATCGTTTATCAGCTTAGTGATCTTATCCTCGTTGTAATCAGGGCCGCCTGAATAAGCAGATACCATGAATAGCTGGCCTATGCGTTCTTCCTCCTTCAGGCTGTTGTAGGTGTCATCCACCCAGCGCTTTTTTGCATTTTCATCTCGTTGAGCATTTGCAAGCCCTGCCAGTGATATAAACAGAATACTTAGTACAGATATCCGAAAACGGGTAGTAACCATAATAACAAAAATAAATTTTTAAGACCAGTATCAGGTATAAAATATATCGGCAGGCGTATTTATCTCTGCCTTGTGCCCTTTTTCAAATATACCGTATACAGCGCTGCCACTCCCAGTCATAGACGCATATATGGCGCCTTGTTGATATAATGCATCTTTTAAATCAGCGATCTCCGGATGTTGTTGAAATACAGGCCTTTCAAAATCATTGGCAATATATTGCCTCCATTCGGTAACAGGCAGGCTGCTTATTTCGCGTAAGTCAAAAGATGCCGGTTTAGGTGTTATGAGCTTAAAGGCTTCGGCCGTGCTCACATGCACACCGGGACAAAGCACTTGTATGCTGTATGCGGACAGATCAATTGATACAGGCTGCATTTGCTCCCCCCTGCCTTTTGCAAATTGAGGAGTATCATAGATGAAAAAAGGACAATCGCTGCCCAGCTGCAAGGCAAGGGCAGTAAGTACTTTTTGGCTGAGTCCCAGTGCGCAGTAGTCGTTAAGTAAGTTCAGCATATAAGCGCCATTCGAGGAACCTCCGCCAAGGCCCGCACCCATAGGAATATTTTTGAGCAGGTGAATATCAAGCGGGGGTATTTGACCGGGGTACTGCTCCTGTAGCAGCATCAATGCCTTAAATACAAGGTTATTTTCGCTGCTGCCATTCACCGGTCTACCGTGCGGGTGCATTCGCGTATGCTCAGCTGGTACTATTTCCAGCACATCTTGCCAGGGCAGTGGATAGAATACCGTTTCCAGGTTATGATAGCCATCAGTGCGGCGTTCCGTAACATACAGGCCCAGGTTTATCTTACAATCAGGAAAACACAACATAAGCGAAGCGTGAAATTATGTGTATTTTTGATACACACAACCGGCGCATGGAAGAAATAATAAGGCTTAATGATATAAAAAAGAGCTATTACCTGGGTAAGCAGGAATTACCTGTGTTGAAGGGTATAAACCTGCTGATAGAGCGCACTGAGTACGTGGCGCTTATGGGCCCTTCGGGCTCGGGTAAAAGTACCCTGATGAATATATTGGGCTGCCTCGACTCACCCACCAGTGGCGAATATATACTTAATGGGAAGAATGTAAGCGCTATGGAGGACAATGAACTTGCAGATGTAAGGAATACAGATATCGGCTTCGTGTTCCAACAGTTCAACCTGCTACCCCGGCTTACAGCATGGGAGAATGTAGCGCTACCTCTTATATATGCCGGAGTGAGTAAAGCCGCCCGCGAAGAGCGCGCCCGAGCTATGCTGGACAAAGTAGGCCTGGGCGACAGGGCACATCATAAACCCAACGAGCTATCAGGCGGGCAAAGCCAGCGCGTAGCTATAGCAAGAGCATTAATTAATGACCCTGCGCTTATCCTTGCTGATGAACCTACAGGTAACCTGGATAGTAAAACATCCGTAGAAATTATGGAGCTCTTTGGTAGAATACATGAACAGGGTAATACCGTGGTATTAGTAACGCACGAAGAGGATATTGCAAGGTTCACACACCGGGTGGTGCGGATAAAAGATGGATTGGTTGAAACCGATACCCGCCAGGCACCCGAAGGTGGCACAGTAAAAGCAGGGCAGACGGCAATCAATGGCTGATTATTTATAAATAATACGCCCCACCGGGCTTAGGATTTTTATGGCATTCAAAATATATACCAAGACAGGAGATAAAGGCAGCACCAGCCTCATTGGCGGGGTACGCGTACTTAAAAGCCATATCCGGATAGAGAGCTATGGCACTGTAGATGAGCTGAACTCTTACCTGGGCATGGTAAATGATATGGCCGCAAATGCAGAAGTAAGCGAATGGCTGCGAGAAATACAGGATCGTCTTTTCACGATCGGCTCAGAGCTGGCGACGAGGCCTGATAAGGAAGTGAAAATGAAACTGCCTGACCTGCATGACGCTGACATTCAATGGCTGGAGGATGGTATAGATAAGATGAATGAAACATTGCCGGAGATGCGTTCTTTCATCCTTCCGGGTGGTAACCTTGCGGCCTCCACCTGTCACGTAGCACGTTGCGTTTGCCGCAGGGTGGAGCGTATATGCGTAGCGATGCAGGAACAGAATGAAGTTGTCCCGGAACTCATTGTTCCTTATATCAACCGCCTCTCTGATTTCCTGTTCGTACTGGCACGTTACATCGCACATATCAATGGTGCTGAAGAATTGCCATGGCGCGCAAGGATATAAATGATTGCACAAATAAAAAAAATCCCCCGGTCCAACCGGGGGATTTTTTATGAAAGTTATCAAATGTTATTATCGCAGTAAGGTGACATCACCGGTATACAATTTTTGCGTACCGTCGGGCCTTGATACGCGGATCACGTAGTTATATACGCCTGCATCGCAAGCCTGTCCGTTATAGTTGCCATCCCATCCTTCGTCAGCATTGATGGTTTCAAACATTTTCTGGCCCCAGCGATTATACACCCTGAATTCGAGCAGACGCTGGTATTTCATGTTAACCAACTTGAACACATCATTCTTGCCGTCAAAATTCGGCGTGAATGCAGATGGAATGAACTCGGTCATCGAGTAGTCAATATCAACAAAAACGTTAGCCGTGTCTCTGCATATGCCTTCAGGACCCATAGCGTACACGGTAAACTGCGTAGGTTCATCAGGGTTAGCTATCGGATCTTTGATGTTTGCATTATCAAGGAAACGCGATGGTGTCCAGAAGTAGTAGTATGCTCCATTTGCATTCAGGTGAATGCTGTTACCGTACAATATTGTAGTGTTTGGCGTAACGTTTATATGCACCGGCGGTGATGTATAAATCATCGCATCATCCTCTGCGGTACAACCTTCTATAGAGGTAACCAACAAGTGCAACCAGTTATGAGCACCTTCCTGCGAGAAGAACATTGGTTCTCTTTCATTAGGATTGCCCAGGAAGTTTGTTGGTGTCCAGCTATAAGTATATGTACTGGCGGAATCTTCCGGTACGATACCTACGTATAACTTCATTGAATCCGTAAGACACACCGTAGTGTCACTGATGTGGATATCGGCAGTTGGTACTGTATATGTTTGTATGTCTACACTGTCCGAAGCTTTACAGTTATCAGAAGTGGTCACTGTCAGCACGTAGTGTGTGAGGTTCACATCGTCTGAATGATACGTAGGTTCCTTTATCGTTGAATCGCTCAAATAAGTACCAGGCGTCCAGTTGAAGTCTGTGATATTCAATGGGAATGAGTTAACCCGCATAAAGTGCGAGGTATGTGTACAGAAGCCGGCATAATCCTCGGTTATGTCAACTGTAGGTACGCGTAGCGTCCTCACCTTGAAGGTATCGCTTCCCTGGCAATTGTGTATTGTTGAAACCGTTAAAGTATAATGGTATACCCCTAGCGTATCATCATGGAAGGTCGGTTGCAATATCGACGTGTCATCAATGTGGGTAGCAGCAGTACCGGTTGTCCACGCATAGGTATATGGTCCCGCCGGCGGATCGACCGTAGCGGTGATCAGCAAATTATCATAAGCGCATATCGCAGTATCAGGCCGTATATTCACAATAGGCAGTGGCTCGATCGAAACAGTAGTGGAGCGCGAAACAGAGGGGCAACCCGGGTAACTTGCTGTAACGGTGTAGGTAGTTGTTTGTGTTGGCGGCGGGCTGGTGAAGGTAAGCGTATCGGTAGAATCTACTACGCCTGTCGCCGGAGACCAATGGTAGTCATATGCGGTATCGCCCGTAGCATGCAGCATAGTTTGCTGGGCATGCATAGCACAGAAATAAGTATCCGGTGTAAGCAATTGCATTTGCAGCGAATCCTGTATATGCAATACGACACTATCTATAGGATTATGTGTACAGCAATTAACACGCCTGATGATGACGGTTTCGACCGGCTCGGTCAAGGCATCAAGCAAGGGCGTAACTGTTACCGTGGTGGATAAAGTATTAGGCAGTATAATAACAGTATCTGCTATGAATGGGAAATCGACCCCGTTGGTTGATGTACCGGCAACTTCTATACATATCTTTTTTCTTTGCGGAAGTGCCTGGTCCCGTGCAAATACTATGCCTGTTGGTGTACAACCTTCAACAAGGTAGCCACCATTGGTAGGAATAAAACCTGATGCAGAAAAGCTGACAGTATCAATTACAAAGCTATTTTCTTTCAGGAACACGCCGGATTGGTAAGATTCGTCATTTACATTCGCTATAGCCAGTTTGATGTGGTAAGTGTCACATGGCTGCAGCAGCGCCTGGGCATCCAAAACGGTTGTAAATCCGTCAAAAGCAACTGTCTGGCCGTTGTTGTTGTATATAAAGTATTGGGTGAATGGTGAGCCCGGACCCATAGCATTACAGGCAGCCAATGAGTAGCTGTATGGAGGGCCGTTAATACTGTTGATAGCAACAGGAATATTGGTATTGGGTACAAGTGCAATATTTTGGTTGGGGGTAAAATTAGGCCCTGTTATCATGAACGCGAATACGTCATTAAAGCCGGAACATGCATATTCAGGGTACTCGTCAGAGCCGAATACGTACTGGAAGTGAAGCATAGTAGCCGTGTCGATATTCGGGACGAAATTGAAGCTGAGCGCACATGCATCATGTGTGTTCGGGTTACCTATTATTTGATTCAGGTCAGCATCGCCGGGGCTACCGGGAGCGTCCTGGTTTATGTTCGACCCAAAATTCACCTGGGCAGGACCTGCAATTGGTATTACCGGGCCGGAACTTAATATTACGCCACCGGGCAAGCCAAGATTACTGCTAACAGTGGTAAACTCGCCACTATGGGTAGGGGGGCAATTTAATGTTTGATTATAAACCGTGACACCCGAACCAACAAATCTTGAAACAAGTTGTGCTGCGTTTGTATTATTTGAAATGGTTAACTGCGCCGATGCGGTATTTGCAAATAGCAGTAACAATGTAACGGCCGATAAAGACCATTGTTTGCAGCGCGATAGCAGATTGTGTTTGTAAAATATATTCATAATAGCGTAAGTATTTTAAGACAGCTTTATAGTTCACAAGAACTAATTCGAAGTTTATAAGACGACAGCTTAGCCCCTGAGAATTGGCAATAATTGTAAGATATGAAAAAAAGGTTGTTAAAAAAAAGCATATACAAACATTTTTTATCCTGTATGGAAAACCCGCAATATATACATTAACAATACATGATATATATGAAACATGTGAATTTATAGCATTCGTTTGGCAATGCTAAATGTGATCGTTTACTCTAAGTTAATTTTTGCACGAGGGAAATGTCTTTATTGTGAGCGTTTTAACGCCCTTGCATGCTCAGGGCAACTATGATAACGTTATTTTGCACCGTAATCGTTTTCTATGCGTCATCTACGGGCCGGAGCGTTATTAGCCTCAGTCATTTTCATCTTTGCGGCATGTGGTAGTTCTAAGCAGGCATCAAAAGCAGAACTTATAGGTACCTGGCAGGCTTCATCTATTGTTATAGACGGCGACAGCAAAGACTGGCCTGCACCTTACCCCGCTTATGATGCGAAAGCAAAAATAGGTTATGCGGTGTCAAATGACAGGGATAAGCTATACATCACAATGGAGTGCGGGGACGTGATGACGCAAATGAAAATATTGCGCTCAGGCCTGAAAGTATGGATAGACACAAGTGGTGGTAAGAGCCAGCGTATGGTGATCAACTACCCGCTTCCTGCCGAAAATGGTGCCATGCAACAGGAGTTCATCCACGAGGAACAAGACCAGCAAAATAATAATACACAAAGCCTGGACAGGGAAAAGCGTATGCAGCGGAGGGTAAGAAAAGGGCTGGATGATGCGATACAACTTTCATTTGAAGGATTTGCTGCCTGCAACGGAGGTTTCCTGGTAAAGCAAATAAACAGCTGTGGCATTAATGTAAGAATGGGAATAGACGAGTTCAATGAAATGATATGGGAGGCAGCTATTCCTTTTAAGATGTTGTACGGCAAGGATCACATTGATAAAAAAGATGAAGGCCGGCCCCTAAGTGTATGTTTCCAGGTGGATGGTATCAAAAAACCTGAAAAGCCGAAAGATGCATCGGGTGGCATGAATGAAGGCGGTGGTGGGGGAATGCATGGTGCTGGTGGCGGAATGAGAGGTGCCGGTGGGGGAATGAATGGGGGTGGCGGTAAGGGCGGCGGCGGACAAGGCAGTGACGGCAGGGAAAGCATGTTTGAGACCAGCAAAACATGGAAGCAGTTTGGCATCGCATTTAAGGAGCAGTAAAATTATTTGCTGTCCTGCGGCTTAAACATTTTTTCAAGGAAATTATATATTTCGGGGTGTTGTTCTTTCAGCTTTTCCGGCTTCTCAAAAAAATATTCAGACACAACGGCAAAAAATTCAGCATCATTAGTTGCACCGTATAAGTCGATATCGGAATGTTCATGCGTCTTCATTTCAGCTATTGTTTCGCGCATATGTTTCACCCAGGGAATGATATATGGTTTTGCAAGTAAGTACTCAGGTATGCCATCCACAGCCCCATCGGCCTTATCGAGCAGGTGTGCGAATTCGTGTATCGCTGTGTTGTGTCCGTCCTCGGATCCTTGAAAGCTGCTCCTCAGTGCAGGTTGCGACAGTATCATTTGCCTTTGCATAGCGCCATCACCTACCATGCCGATAATATTCCGCCCTTCACCCTGCTGGTATTCATGATCGAAAGCACCGTTATAGAGTAGCACCTCGTTTATATTATTATATCGCCAGTCGGGGAATGAAAAGATGGGTATGATGGCTGCAGATGCCACCAGCATTTTATCGAGATCGCTAACTATTACTCCGCCTACACCTGTTATGGCCGTATGGAATAAAAAATCTTTGGTACGCTCTTCAAATGCTTGTCTCCCGGCATCATCGAGCTGATGGTAGAAGGGAACATTTGCCAGTAATAATTCCTTTGCCGCTGCGGGGAACTTAGCGTCAGCTCCTCGTTTTTGCTTCTTTTCATATCCCCTCACTGAAATGATCAATATCACAGCTGCTATGCAGAAAACAATAAATCCGGTTGTCATGGTATAAAGGTAGGGGCTAAGTAAATAAAAAACCGCCCTGTGGGGAGCGGTTTTTCTTATGTATGCTTAAAGATAGTCTATTAATGATGGTGGTGGTGCGCAGCATGTGCATCCGGCAGTTTGAAGAACTCCTCTTCGCTTACTTCCTTGTCCACTATATTGAATTGCGTGGTCAGGAATATGAATAACTTGTCGAACAACAGGCGGCGATAGGTCTCGTCCATTGTTTTTTCGTCTTTGGCAACTTTGGTCATATAACTTTCCATCCATGGAGCGTCATCATCTGCAGCCATACCGAAGTAGTTGAGCACGCGCGCTTTGATGTCATTATTGACTTCTTCGCGGCTTACTTCAATTTTGTTGTCAGTTATCAGCTTGTCGGATATCAGTGTCCAGCGCAACTGGTGTTCAAAACCGCCGAATTCATGCTCCACTTCCTGTTCGCTCTTTGGTTTTTCGCCGCCTTCCTTCATCCAGCGCTTCAGGAAGGGCACAGGTAACTGTATGGGGGTATTGTGTACCAGCAACTCATACATTTCGTTATGCAGGCGATCGTTGGTAATGCGATCGAACTCGTGGCTCAGTTCCTGGCGGATACGTTCTTTAAAATCTTTTTCTGTTGTAATAGCATCGTTAGGGAAAACCTGCATGTACAGTTCGATACCAAGTTCAGCGGGTATCAGCAGGCCAACTTTAGTTACTGTTAGTTTGTAATAGTTGTCTGCAGCTTCAGCTGTTTCTTTCAGTGGTTCACGAAGGAAAGCGTTTAGCTCATCACCACTGGCTACGTCTGCCGGGCGGAAAACAACTGTATCACCGGCTTTCTTGCCCATGATCATTTCCTGCAGTTTTCCAGGTACTTTCTCTACCAGTACGGTTTCTTCTATCTTCGTAGCACCCTCAGCTACATTACCCTCAGCATCACATTCTTCGTAGTTGCAGTATAGTATATCGTCCTTGCTGTTTACCGTTTCCTGGTCTTCCACTTTGCCGTAGCGGCGTATGATGCGTTCTGTTTCATCATCCACCATCTTATCGGCTACTGCAACTTTATAGCGTGTAAGGTTGGTTTTATTTTTAAGGGGGGTAATTTCAAAATCAGGTTTCAAACCTATTTCGAAATGGAAATCCACATCTTCCGGTTTGTTCATGTCCAGGTGGATGGGCGTTTCGTTGGGCAGTACCATAGGCTGTGCGAAGATGGCTACCTTTTCCTTTCCCAGGTATTCTTCAAGCTGGCGGCCGGCAGTGCGTAATACCTCATCGCTGAAAACTGACTGGCCATACATTTTGCGCAGCATACCTGCTGGCACCATACCCTTGCGGAAACCGGGTACGTTTGCAGTTTTTGCATACTGCTTCAGTGTCTTTTCAAAGGATGGCCAATAGTCTTCCTTTACCAGTTTTACCGTTATCTTATCATGCAGATTGCCAATATTTTCGCGACTTACTGTAGCCATTTTGAAATTCCTTTTAAGTTAAAAAAAGCCGATACATGTATCGGCTGTTGTATTTTAGTGCGGGTGGAGGGACTCGAACCCCCAAGCCTCGCGGCACTAGATCCTAAGTCTAGCGTGTCTACCAATTTCACCACACCCGCTTTTGGGACGGCAAAGGTAGGCAAAAATCTTAATTGAGCAATTGTAATTACAATGTGAATTATATAGATATGAACCTATTAAAATGCAATGATTCGCTTTCAGCGCCTATTTTCTTATTTTCGTAACAGAACATTAGCTGATCGTCAGATTAATTAATTAGCTAATTAATATACTATGGCCAAAGAAAAGAAAGCATCCTTATTAGTTGTAGAAGACGAGGAAAGCCTGCGCGAAGCCCTGAAGCTGAACCTGGAACTGGAAGGTTATGAGGTAACAACGGCCGACAACGGTCCGATAGTACTGAAACTGGTTAAGAACGAATATTTTGATCTCATCATACTGGACGTAATGCTACCCGAGATGGATGGCATTACCGTGTGCGAGACCATACGTATGCAGCATAACAATGTGCCTATCCTGTTCCTATCTGCACGCAACTCAAGCATCGACAGGGTGGAAGGCCTTAAAAAAGGCGGTGACGATTACCTCACCAAGCCATTTAACCTCGAGGAGCTTTTACTACGCATTGACAAGTTGATCGTAAAGAACAAAAAGATAAATGAGCCGCAAGGTGTCGCTAATCTTTATGAGTTCGATGGTTGCAAAATCGATTTCGACGCCCACGAATGCATAGATATAAACGGCGATAAGCAGGAGCTCAGCAAAAAGGAAGCAGCACTCTTAAAGCTGTTGATAGAGAACGAAGGCGATGTGGTATCGCGCGAGCATATATTACAGGTGGTTTGGGGCTACAACGTTTACCCTACCACAAGGACCATTGACAACTTCATCCTAAACTTCCGTAAGTTCTTTGAAAAGGACAGCCGCAACCCAAGGCATTTTCATTCGGTACGGGGCATAGGCTATAAGTTTACGAGGTAGTATCTGTAGTTGCTGCTTCAAATTTTTTCTTAATCCAATCGTAGTCATGTACATATGGCCACCTTATGCCCTTACTATAGTTGCCCAGTATATTAACCAGTATATAGTTATCAAAAAGCAAAACAGTCACTTGACTGCCTAAAGTAAATCCAAGGCTTTTAGGTGATGCTATTAAATAGTCTTCGGTCGCTAATGTAGTTTGCCAATATTTATTTGATTTTAGTAACAATATAATGGTGTTAAAAGCTTTGTCTTTTGGAAGGCCTGTTTCTATCCGCAATAATTTCCTTTCAGGTAGTTTAGTATATATAGCATAGCCTGCAAAAAAAATAATAGCTGCGAAGAGAGCGATAATTGGCAGTTTTTCGAGTTCACTTTTTTCTCGTATTGAGTAAAGTGCAAATGTTAGTCCTCCAATAATTCCTGCTAATAAAGAATAGGAAATAACAGACTCAATGCGCTCATCAAAATAACTTTTGAATACTAGGCGACCCTTTTGCAGTGTCTTTTTGTAATCTATGTCCATCAACTAATCTATCTTACTCACCATATCCCCATTGCCCATATTCTTTTGCTGCACCATTTTTTGCAGGCCGTTGGCTATTCGGTCGGCGCCATCCACATTCAGGATGATGATCGGACGTTTTTTCTTATCGGTGAAGCTGATGAGTGATTCGCGCTCAAAGCGCTTAGTTCTCAGTTCAGGAAAGATCTCTTTTAGTATGGCCAGGTCTTCACTATGATTTTCGTGGATAATGAACAACTGTGTACCCGGCGATTTCTTTATCAGGCCAACGGTCTGGTTGTCCGCTATCGGGAAGGATGATGAGCAACTTGTAATACGATAGTACTTTCTCAGCGTTTTATTGATCCATTGAAACTCATCCATTGTAGCCGCATCAGTATACAGCGATACCCTGTTAAGCAGGTTATTGTAATCGCTTATCGCATCAGGGAAGCGTCTCTTGAACAAGCTTATAGCGTTCTTAATAAAAGCGGCGTCTATCTTCTTACCGCTGTTGATATATTCACGCGTCATGGGGTAGATGGCCTTGGCATATCCGTTTATATAAGTATCGTCATACCAGTCGCTGGCATCTATATGCCCGCTCAGGTTCTCATATGCCCAACCGTTACCGCAGGCTGTGGCAAGCGCCTCATCAAAATAACTATATGCATACTTTGCGTAGCCGGAGCTTTTGGCTGCAAAAACCGAGTCTTCTCTCCATTGCGTTTTGAAAGGCTGCTTATCATACAGCACATGGCACATCTCGTGTATGGCCACGCCCATGCGCATTGCATAATCCCGTTCACCGGTCAGCACTGCCAGCACAAGGCTATTCCCGTGCGGTGTAGCCGTCGTATGCCCGTGTGCACCCGGTATCGGGTATATACCTATTTCGAAAGGCACATGGGCCGGCCAGGTACTACCGTAAAAGCGTTTCAACTTCACGAAGATCACATCAGCCCTGCCGGAATATTTCTCCAGTTCTGCCAATTGCTGTTCGGCAGCATTTTTATATTCATTCCAGATAATATCATTGTAAAAAGGCTCAGCTTTAAGCATTACATCGCGCAGAGTTTGCAACTGCTCATCGGGCACGTTACCCGATATATTCTGTATAAACTTTTCCGTGTACTTAGACCTTACAGCGATGCCTTTGATAGCATTATAAACAGACTTCGGTTTTTGCCTGCCCACAGGTGATGCAGTAGAAGAACTGTAGGTGGCCATATTCAAACCCGCGAATTGGTCGACAAGCCTCGCAAATCTATCCCTGTCCTCCGGTGCTAAGTGCTTATAGATGTAAGTGGAATAAGTGCGCGATGCATCCCACTGTTTATTGGCCGCCTCAAGAAATGTAAGCAGGCATAGCGGCTTGCTGATCCTGAAATGGACAATAGACTGCGCCAGGGAGATAGTGTGGCTGTATAAAACAAGAATAAGGGCAAGCGAGCAAAATCGTTTCATATAACTGGAGGCAATATAATGATTACCAGCCTAATTCTTCGTCCTCTTTGCTCAAATTTGCTTTTTTGAATGCTTCCCTGCTTTTGATCTTTTGCAGTTGGCGGTCGTATACCAGGCGGGCTATTTTATGGGCCACATCATCTTCGTTTAAAACGCTGTTCAGCTTCTTCTCAGATATGTCCAGCCGGTACATCAACTGGAAGAAAGCTTCCGGCCCACGCTCTATCATTGTCACTATCCTGTTGGCAAGATGTTGTAAGATGGCCTCCTCCGAAATGCTTTCCGGCAAGGCTAGTTCCCAATCCCGTTGCAGCACTTCGGCAATCTCCTGTGTGGTCTTATCCTCCATAAAACAAATTTGCCGGTTTATCACCGGCAAATTACATAATTCATATTATTATTTTCTTAAAAAGCCTTTATCTTATCGAGTACTAATTGCTTTACTGCCGAAATGGGGATGCGCTCCTGCAGCATGGTATCGCGGTAGCGTATAGTCACAGTCTGGTCGTCCTTTGTTTGGTGGTCTATCGTTACGCAAAAGGGTGTGCCGATCGCATCCATGCGGCGGTAGCGTTTGCCGATCGTATCCTTCTCTTCATAGAAGCACTTGAACTCAGGCCTGCATTCATCCATCAGTTCGCGAGCTATATCTGGCAAGCCGTCTCTTTTGGTCAACGGCAGGATG
>APMI01021492.1_pt1 | contig 25376 bp, 19 predicted proteins | sample 667938 | NCBI WGS metagenome assembly APMI01 (sample SAMN01084076, study PRJNA167559) | wastewater metagenome | biome: Wastewater | place: Denmark: Ejby Moelle, Odense | collected 2011-11-28
AATTCCAATGATATTCCCATTCCACCCGTCTCCATATGAATCTGTCATGTTAACAGTTAGTGTTATTGTGGAATTATCAGGAGTAGGTGTAGTGCCACTATAAGCAACTCTCATTTAATCGACCCAGGTGTGCAGATTGCAGTCTTGAGATTTATTGAGATAATAATAATTAATTGAGATAGCCATATCCACCATGACCCCAGCCAGTTCCCCATGAATTCTTAATAAACCAGTGAGTTTCATTATAGCCGACTAATAGTACAGCGTGGTTAATGCTAGTTGAGGCATCACAGTTGATCAAGCCTGAGTAGCCAGAGTATATAAACTTGAAACTGCTGGCGTTCACGGCTACGGAGAGAGGACCATAAGTTACTAAATCTTGTTGGATCTGCTCAGTTGTCAAAGTTGTATAGTGGGTGATCGAGCTAGCTGGCTTTCCTAATTTAACGGTATTGGTTTCAGTGCAAATTCCGTAACCTAAACTTTTATAATAGGAGCTCGTTGCATTATAAGGGTATTGAGTCTCTAAGGGAATACCAGTATTGTTAAACAACTTTAGGGCTTTCCATGGGTATCCTCCATTACATCCCAAAGAGTTTGTCTCACACTATACAGCGTATTGCTCAGCCAAATCATACAGGGTTCCATTAGTTTAGATGGCCAACATGCTTTCATATTGGGCAGTTGAAGAGAAGGCCCAGCAAGAACCGCATGATCCCTGATTCTTAACGCTCGTAACCCGGCCCATAGCTCTCCAGTCGAAGCTCGGAGGTGAGGCGAACAGTGCAGAACTCAAAAGCGGTCTTGAGGAAACTGGGATATTTAATTTCGAAGGATCAAATGTATTAAAACCTAAATAAGAATAAAATTACTCCCAAGTTGATCTTCATCCCAGTCAAGGAAATTATTCACAACGAGGTCTTCTCCACCAGCAACTAGGTCTTTTAATTTTTGATAATTTTTATTAAAAATTATTTAGTGCTTAGTCTTTTCTGCACCGGTGTAAGTGCGTCCAAATTGTTGCATGAACGAATCATAGTTGTAAGTGGGGTCGATGTTTTGAGCCAAGGCAGAGCCGATCAAAACAAGAAAGATGATTTGAAGAGTGTATTGCATTTTATCTTCTTTATTATTATAGAGAGTGTAAGTTAATCCGCACTTAAATAATCTATCTCTATAAATTCTGGCCTTTATATTCAGTCAATAATTGGTTAACAGAGTCTTTACAAAAGATTCTTGTATATTTTGTTAATTTAATGAATTTTACAGCATGAAGATAAATTTATATAACTTCTTGATGAATACTAGAAGTTACTCTCATAAAATTAGCATAAAACGTTAAGGTTTGACCTAAGTGTTATATTGATTCTATCTTATACAGTTATTGATTGACTATCATTTTTAATGAGATAATGAAAAGACGAAAGTTTATTCAAGCATCACATAATTGTAGAGTAAATCATTAACTAAGTATAAAAAAGTATAGTAGTCTTAAAACAATTAACAATATGCTATTTCAACTGAAAAAACTGCAATTGTTGTATAACTGGTATTGTGGCTTTCAGTTATGACGTCAAAATTCAGAGTAAAAGATTCAAATTCAAAACTAATATAAACAGCAAGTTTATTAGTATTATTTACAACAAATTTGTTTAATATTTTGATATTACTGTAAAATTGCGCTTTAGTGCTATACATGATACAAAATGTTTTGCATATAATAATTTGATATTATTTAAAAATCGATATTATAACTATAAAGTTGTTAATATTGTAAGTTACAACTAAAAAGTATCATTACTTAAGTCTATAACTTAAAGATCAGACATGTTTATTATTTAATCACATAACAATATTTAGACGTAATTGTTTTTCGTCGTTGTCCGGTGCTTTGTTCTTCATCATGGACATGAAGGACTTATCTGAACGATCACTTTTCCTCACACCAGAGATGATCTTTTACTTGAGTTTTTTCATCTGCAATAGTTCACTCATGTTCCTCATATCGAGTTAAAGGTGCTATATTTAAGGCATGCCTTACAAGAGGGTTGAAATCAGTAGATACATTTTGTCGTGGAACTCAATAACACTTTTTGGGAAATCTTGATTTACCATTGTTCCTACTTTGTAATTTTGCCTTACTGCCTTCGAAATTTGCTTAAGTTAGTCCTCAGTGGCATGATAACCTAAGAATAATCTGGCTTCTGCTGCTCTGTACCACCACCCAGAAATCTATATTCTTATGTGCTTTTCATAAAGAACCTGCATTTTACTAGCTTGACTCTCACTTAAGTCTTGCAATATTTTATGAAACTATACCCATTGCGGCTGTCTGTTTACAAAAGTCCAATTAGCGCACTGTAGAGTAAAATCTTAAAAGTTTTGATTGTTTGAAATACCTAATCCTGAAATTAGTGTAAATAGTTTCTCAAAATCGGAAAGAGTCATTCCGCTCAGATCTGAAGTACAAATGCTGCAAGTTTTGATGAATTAGGCCATTTTTGTTAAGTTTTCACAGAAGCGCTATATTTGTTTATTGCCATTCTGGAACTCAAATCCATTGAGTATGATTTTGAGGGTATGGATGTTACTTCTTTTATTTTTCACCACCTGCTCAGATAGATGTTTGAAAAATTTAAAGAACTAATCAAGGACATCGGCTGGTTCTATCAAAGCATAGCCTTCACATTATAATTGGATACTGGTCACTTTATCATCGATAACGCATTAACAATTCTCAACAAAATCTTTGGTTTCCCTAATGTATATTTTCTACAGCACTTTCTCGAGCATATTCTCAACTAGCCCTCCTCCGATCATTTTGTATTTATTTTTTAATTAGTATAGCCGAGTGTTAAGTTATAATAAAATATGCAAATCACATAACAATATTCAAGTGCAATTATTTTTCAGTCTCATCTGCTTGTACATCAACTCTCTTTGACATTATTGATTTTTATGAGCGATTGTCTTTTGTAATGTTATCCAGTCTCTTCTTTAGATTTTTCAGCTTTAAAAACTCGTGGGTATTTCTCATATCTAGTTATAAGATTTAAATGTTGTCCATTACAGCCAATAGCTCTTTCACTAATCTTTCCATATCAACAAAATATTTTTCAAGCTCTTTTGCGAATATTTCTTCCTTGAACTCATTACCAGTAGTGTACTGGCCTCTAACTTTTTCAGGTAATTTTTTAAGATCAGCTTAATCAAGACGGAATCCCAGAAATGCTTTTGCATCATGGATTGTGTAGTACCATCCTGACATTTCCAGCCTGAATCTCTTGTTTAATATTTTAGTGATATCTGCTGAATCGACAACTAGGCTAGTAAATATTTCCTTCAGTTCTGCGAAAGTGGGTTGATTGGGACTAAATGTCCAGTTTGCGCATTGTAAACTAAAATCTTAGAAGTTGATATCACTCAAATGATGAGATAATCTCAGTAACTCGTTGAATTATTTCAGCGTTACGTTCTTTAAATTAGACGTGTGGATCCAAAGAACTGATAAATTGTCTTTGATTCCTGGAATTTCACTCGCGAGTTTGAAAAGCGTTTTCTCTGCAGGATCAAGCGTGAACCCGTTAATTATAATTTTTAAGCTCTTAATCGAAGAAGCCGCCCTAAAGAGTCTCAACAGATCAAGTGTGTAAACAATAAAGGCATCGAAAAGCTATTTTTGTTTGAAAACTCCATAGCCTAAACATTCAAGTTCAACATCAACGATGTCCTTGATCTTGGTACGATCGATATCTTCATTGACTGATTTGTAGTTCTTGAGGAAAAAGTCAGTATTTCTAATCAAGATTTTCTTCTTCATTTATTCGGAAACGAACGTCATTTTCAAGTCTGTATTTATATTAATGATAATAGGCTCAACTATAATAGGCTTTATACTCTAAATTATAATAGAACTTATATGCAAGTTATTAAGATAAGATAAATGGGTCTTTATGTTTCACTTCCATTGATTACCGAAATTCTTTACTTTTAGTGTCGTAAATTTATCACAAAACCCTGCTATGTTATAAAGAGGAGCAGGCATGGATGCAAAATCTTTGTTATATGTAAAATCTGACCTTTTTCCATGACTAAAATTTGACTTCCGCGTTTATCTCAATATCTATTTCTCTTTTATCAAATAGTTCTGAGGGCCAGGTTCTGCTGCGACTTGATGTGCTCTCAAATCTGTGAACATCATTAATCTACCATGAATTTAATTTTTCTGAGCACTTTGACCTGTTTCTTGCGCTATTTTGTACTTCAAACCAGGATTATGTCTTGTTTGTTCTGGACAGTGAACCGTACTTCGATGGGGAGCTCTGACCATAGAGTAGCTTCGCCAACTTGGCCCAATCGTCTTCCCATATCTGATTGTCGCAGAGTGACTTCTTCTCAAAATCATATCATCAATTTAATAGAATGGCGCATTTATGCCCTCGGTGTTCAGGTTATGCCTAAACACTTCAGGAATGTCAGTTCTTCTGCCAAAACCAAAGTTAGTAGCTCTTGTATTTAGTGTGCTTGGATATTTTAATTTTTGATGATCATAATAGTTTACTTTCGGCTACTTGAATCTTTTCTCTTTGGGAATTGTGTAGAGACTTGTTGAATTTCTAAGTACAGCACTAGATGAGTTCCATTGAGGTAAATCTTTGGTCATTGGCAAGTGGGCATATGAACAATATTTTCCTGTTTTTTAATAGTCTTGTTCAAATTGATTGTCAAACAGCCCAGATCCTGCAGTGGAGGCAAACGCACTTATGTTCTTCATTTTTTGTTAAGATTCACTAATTCTAGGATAAAATTAGTAGCCAATAAAATTATACAATTAAATAATCGAAAATTAATTAGAACATTAATCATCCAATAATAAATCACCTAGCCCAAATAAATTATTAATAGAACATTTTAGTTTTACTTATCAAATATTAGTATTTTTAACATTAACTATTAAAGTTTGATTTATACATGAGTATATAATACATTAATATTTGAAGAATGTACTCAGACAACTTCGTACAGCATATGTTTGAAAAAACTAACGAACTCATCTCTATTGAAAGGAAGTAAGATTATTTCTATGTTAGCAAACGAATTCGCGCACATGATAAGCTTGACTACAACTTAAAGCGCATGCTTGATCACTTGCCCCAATAACTAAAAGAAATGAAAGTAGAACAACTGCTACATGACTTCAATGGTGACCTCGATGCTGCAGCCGACAAGCTCGTAAAAATATAGGCACCGATTTGTGAAGATAAGACTTATCACTCCCCGCCCAAAAATCAAAGTAAGAAGCGAAATCTGAAAAATAAAGTTACCACTAATTGAAGAGTTAAAACTATCTGATAAGTCTTATGAAACTTATTGATGTAAATGATTTTCTCATTTAATATTTGAAAATAACAGATAATAGATTTCATCAATTTGAAATGAACACACACAAAAAGAGACTATATGAAATTCAGAATGGGTCTACACAGATTTTATTGTCTATACTAATTTTTAGCTTTATAAGATAAGTATAATTGTTTAGCTTAGCCAATCAGCATGACATTTCAAATCTCGGACCAGGGCATTTTTAACATCTCTAAAGTGCTGTATGCCTAATTCCTGAGCGAGAAGAACCTGAAGAAGCTTGACTTAGACAACTTGGACCAGTTCAAACGGTTATATATCAAGCCACTATATCCACACAAGGAGAGTGTTGTCAATGGGCAGCAAGTCATATAAAAGTACGACTGCGATTAGTATTGCTGTTAATTCGGACCAGGTAGTTTTTGCTGCTGTAAAGCCACTGCGCCCAGCAAGGAGTACAAATAGTTCGGACTTGGAGTGTGCCTTTACGTTAATTTCATCAAGCATTTGTCAATTTTCTTATTTTTTGTCTCAATACTGGCTTTAATTTCGGTTGCAGTCTACGAGATAGTATGCATTCAGACTGGTTACGATGTAACACAAAGCTACTATACTGCCCTTTTCTCAACAACAATCGGCACACTTTCCTCACAATTGAGTCGGTGTAGCTATGCCCAGATATCTACAACAAACACTGCCTCATTCAACTTAAAGTGCGGAGTTGGTGAAATACTTGTTGGTGTACCAGTCCTGACTGTGGAGACGTTGTCAAGTATAGTCAACTGTAGGAAAGAGAGAGCTAAAGCGGACTATCAGACCTATATTCCAGATTACGCGATGATCAGTACAAACAGCAGCACTACTGAAGCGAATGTGAGCATTTTAATAAACTCGGCAGTCTACAATGCCACATCTTATTCTTATATCGCTTACAACTTCCAGTGTCGTAAGTCGGTGTATAAACTTAGTACACTTTCAGTTCCTGAACAAGCTTTTCTCTACGTTGTAGTCGGAATTGATCTAGGTATTATAGTGTTCTTCATGTTTTTCCTAATATCAGAGCACAAGGCTGAGACTGAGGAGACATAGCAATTTAAAATGCAGGAATTAGCAGTCAATAATTTTACTGTCAAGGTCGGGAATTTTAGATTAACTCAACTCGAACAAGATCTAGTTAATTTCATCAACGACTACAATGTTATCAGGGATAGAACAAAAAGGGACAACTCTTTTGCCAGTGACTTCATTAGCAATATTGTGCAAATTAAAATACCTTAAGTTGAATAAATTAAGTAGGCACAAGAAAGTCGGAACTAATTTTATGAGAATTTGTACAATCTAATGGATGAATGTTTCTTTGAAGATTCAATCGATCTGTACAGATACAAAGATGCAAATGATTTCATCAAAAAGTGCTATGGGACAAGAAACTCACCTTAATATCATGAATACAGAAGAGTACTTTCCGAGAACGTGTATAAATTCATGGAGTCAAGGAAAGTCAACTTTTACGATAATTAGATAGAGATAAGTTTAATGATGGTTTTAAGCAACCCTAGAGACAAAAAGCTGATGATCAACAATGCCAAACACGGATGTTTCGTGAAATCTATAAAGACAAAACACAAAAAACACAGTGTAAGTTAACCTCCAATTGCTGATATGGTAATTTGGTAAAACCAAGCTAAGTACACATGTTTACGAGTCTTATTAGCCTGGATTATTACACTGGGCATTTGTTTGTGCTCATATTTATTGATCGCCTTCGCTACTTTTAAAAAAGAAGAATCGTTGGTCAATAATAAGTTTAGTGTGGATTGCAGTATGTTTTATAATGAAGCTCAATTATTAACTTGGCAGTAAACTTTGTATGTCGCTAACAATGATATATACATGCAATGCTACTGTGATAAGAACTACTTTACTTTTACATACAAAGATGCTAATATGAGGACTACATGCTCGAAATGGTTTGGAGATTTCTTCATCTACTCAGCTATACCTATTTTAATTTCTCTTGGCATTGTCATCTATAACATGATTGTGGATCGTATTTTTAGAGTGTTATCCCGATTTGAGGCTCATAATGAGCTCTCAACTGAACTTTACTCATATATCATCAAACGCTCCTTTATTTTGGTAATGAACATGGGTCTAATAATTATTCTCATAAAGCTCAACTACAAAGCAACTATCCAAATTCGTGATCTTTCTTTCTTATTCCAAGGAACCTACAACGATATCACATCGGATTGGTATCAAGACATAGGTGTCATTATAATTCTGACCTTAGCCTTCAACATTGTCATTCCCATTCTCGATATGATATTTGTGTCTTTCCTTAAACAAATCAAAAGATGTTTTGATAGGAGATGCTACTGTGTAAAGACTTCAAAGAAAACCAAGAAATAATATATTGAGTTGTATGCTAGTGAAGTATTTCCTATTGAAAGCCGATATTCTGAATTTATTGCTATGATCATCATCACATTGGCATTCAGTGCTGTCATGCCTGTACTTTATGTTATTGCTTTTCTCTCTATTTGGTTCATGTTCGTGTGTGACAAACTGTTGTTGTTTAAAGTCTACCAGAAGCCCATAAATTATTCTGAGAATTTACAGAACAAAGTGTTCAAAATAGTATACATTGCACTAATGATCCACTGTGTGGCTTCAGCATTTATACTTAGTTAAGTAAATCTAATTACAGTTGGAGGTTTTGAAAAAAACATTTCAAGATTTGGGATCATTATTACAACTCCTTACTTGATTCCATATGTGGGCCTCTTTCTTCTATTGGGGGGCTGGGGCCTATTTTATTCCACTATTGTTAAATGCTGCACTTACTGTATGAAGATTATGAGCGATGAAAGAAGTGTCATTTACAAAACTAGATTTAATCCCAACTTTTTCTCCACCCTCAGTAATCTTCAAATGAACAAGCTAAAAATGTCTCTGGAGATGCAACTCAATAACTCGGTGAGTCACAATGGTTCAAGCAATCAAGCAAGCTGCATAAAAATCATTTGTGAAAATTCTTTAAATCAAATTAAAAACTTGCAAAAAGCAAATAATGGTTTGAGTTCTAATAATCGAGCGAATGTGCGCCTGATTGGAAAAGCAGGATATGATGAAATTTTCGACGATGAAGTTTTCAACAGGGAGAAGAAAATTAAGTCAATTGACTATCAGATTGAAGACATTCTGAAAATAGAAAGAGCTATGAAGAGAGAATCTCCTGGGTATGAGCACACTTTGGCTGAACTCAATTTAGATAGATGATAATTCAATTATTTTTTTAATCTTAGTATATACATACAATATCATCCAAATCTAAAAGTGTACGACTGTCCATTTTTGCCTCCTCCACCGTTGGTAAATCTGCTGAAGTTGCTATTTCCCATGCCACCCATACCGCCTCCGAAAAACATTTGGAAGATATCATTGGGATCCATGTTGGCTCCTCCTCCACTACCTTCGTCACCATCGTATTACATCTGGCCTGAGTCATACAACTGCTTCTTCTTGGGATCCGTCAGCACTCCATATGCTTCGGCAATTTATTTGAATTTCTTTGATGCATCGTCTTGTTATGCCTGAGATTTACTACTATTGCGGTCTGGATGGTATTTTAAAGCTAATTTTTTGTAAGATTTTTTAATATCAGCTTCACTTGCATTTCGTTCGACTTCTAAAATTTTGTAATAGTCTTTCTTCTTCGCTTATTTTTATTTCTTCTTTGCTTACTTTATTCTCTCTTTTAAATTAGCAGTTGAGTCTAAGCTCTATATTTTTGAGAAATCCATAATAGCAGCTGTGTACTACCCTCTTTCCATATTAATTTCGGCTCTTCTCATCAAAGATTTCGTATACTCAGGATTAAGCTCTAATGATTTGTTAAGATCATCCAGTGCTTTCAAGTTTTACTTTCTCTTAGTCCAAGTTAGTGCTCGATTTGAGTAAATAACTGAGTTCAACTTTTTATTAGCAGGATCTAAATTAATAGCTTCAGTATATTTTTGATCTGCTTCTTCGTACTTTTGATTTTTAACAAGTTAATTGCCTTCCTATTTGAGCTGCTCGCATTTTTTAGCACGTAACATTGAAGCTCTACATTTTATATTATCAGGATCAAGTCGCATGCCTTAAGCGAAAAACTTTTTAGCCTTTGCACTGTCTCCTCCGTACAACTCTATAATTCCTTTAAGATACCAAAAATCAGGATTCCCATTGTGAGCAATAGTTATAGTTTTAAGTAAAGTTTGTGCATCTGCAGTATCGCCTGTTTTAGCTAGGCATTCAACTTTGTACATTTTAAGTTGCTGGTTATTGGGAATTTTATCCACCAAATAGTTTATGCATTTGAGAGCATCATTGTATTCGCTTTTATCCATGTGAGTGAAATATCTATCGTAGTTAGATTTATAACTTTCAGCTGCTTCCAGTTAATTATTGATGACTAATTCTTTTTCAACTTCGTACGCCTTTGAAAAAGATGCTATAGCTTAGTCAAATTTCAAGAGTTCAACTTGTGCCATCCCTTTTCTACGCAAAGCCTTAGCAAAAGTGGGGTTATATTTCAAACTTTAGTTGCAGTCATTAATACTTTCCTGGTAGTTGCCTAAGTTGTAGTGACTGATTGCACGATTAGAGTAAAAGCTATGGTCTTCAGGGTTGAGCCTAATCGCCTCAGAATATGCCTGAATTGCTTTATAATACTGTTTCGACTTGAAAGCTTCATTCCCTTAAGCTTTCCATTGCTATGCGGTTTTTATTTCTGGAACTTATTCGTTCATGAGTTGATTATAATTAAACTAATATGAGAATTGCCTTAAAATACTTATATTTGTTCTAGACAATTCCATTTAATAGTAAGAGCAGTAGATGCGAAAAATAATTTAATACACGATGATCACTCATCAAATTTATCGATGATACGATTGGATGTGATAGACACAGGTACACCTTTATACCCAGTTTTGACTTGCATTTTCTGCAGGTGTTGGTAGTGCCTGACTCCTGCGCAAACTGTTACACATGCCATGAGTAGCACACCATAGCTGATGAGACAAAGCATGATAGTGTTATACTATATTGATGTCAATAATCCGACACAGACTGAGTCTCTCAGTTCGACAATACTTTATCCTAATACTCTGCAGTCAAGTCCATTGAAGGATCCTGTAACAGCATTGGTCTGCGAGTTAAAGTTTTGTATTAAATTGGACTTGAATGAGTTTAGGTTACCTTGAATTGTTGCTACTTTAGTTTGATATGTATTTGTGTTCGTTTGAATTCCGTTAAGATTGGTCTGCACAGTAGCCAAATTTGATGTCTTTGGCATTATCCACTGTTGCTGCAAGTCTATGATATACTGAGCATAATTGCATCCTGTTCCATATCGAGTGCCTAAGTGAGTTGCATATGAAGCTGAATCTCCAGCCGGAGTGTTAAGTTATTAGTAAATCTGATAACACCCAAGCGGACATGTGACAGTATTAGATAAATCATTGCATGCATTCTGAGCATATGATCCACCTTGACAGTTAATAATCGCTCGAGAAGGAACCCAAGAATCTCCGTTAATATTAGCCTGGTTTGTGCATAGGACTGCATCTTTAGTATACACTTTATTGGCCAATGCAGTTAGAAAATTAAGTGCTACTGTGTCTTGTATTTCCAGTTTCACTGTTGTTTTTACATCACTTATTACTGATGTAGCCTGAGTGAACGGTTTCTGGAAATTCGTAGTTTGAAAGTTAGGGATTAAATCATTGAATTTTAGTGTATAAGCTGATATTAGTACAATTGACTGGAAAGATTGATAGAATTAACTGTTTAAATGATCTACGATATCGCCAGTGCCCGATGTTGCTGAGCACTTAGTATATAACGCAGCCGTACTGTTAAATTGCAAATTTGTTAGCACATTAACTAGTCCGTCTTAAGTTGTCATTCTTCTATCGATAAGAGCACAAGCCTGACTAACATTAGGCAGAAACGCCCCAAACACAATGAGCATACAGAAAGTAATAACAGCCATGAACATAAGTATTGCGCATGTGAAATATAGCACCATACGAACCCGTACAACTGTACAACAAGTAAGCACAATGACTGCAATTAACCCTAGCACAGCAAAAGCCAGCACAACACCATAGACTGCCCGTATTGCATTATTTATGGAAGTGTAATACTGGTCATTTGAGAAATATGCGTAGTTGTTTATTGTAGCACTCAGCTGTAACTCATGGGCTGCTATCTTCGCAATTGTGTTACTTATATATGTGGATACTTGGGCTTCACCTTGAGCTTACAGATACACCCACGCTGATATCATCGGATCCAATGCTGTGTTTACTTATGTGAATAAGGATTATAGTTGAGAGTTCATGTTACCCAATATTTTAGTTGTGTCTGTCACTGGGCCATAGTACATAGTCTTGAATTGTGAACTAACTGGTGCGTAGGTTAGGCCATCAGATTGACGAAAAGCGTTATTATATATTACATTTGTGTATGAAGTGTACTCAGAAGCAATCTGACCTTATATTCCTGCCTGTTGTAATCGCACTGATTGACTTGAGTTCAACGAAGAATTACTCTGACTGAAGAAAGTGTTCAGTTTAGAATTAAAGTCTGTTAATTAAGATTTAAGAGGCGAGATTCCTACAAAAAATACATCGCTATTGGAAGGACTTATTCTGCCATTGAGTGTATCATCTGCTAGAGCAGTAAGCCTACATCCAATATCATTGACATGATTAGTGATATCAGGCCCTCCAGCTAATGCAGCAGCAGAGCCCACACAAATGGCCAAGTAGCATAATATTGTTACATAGGCGGGCCATTTTAGTTAAATTTTGGTGTACATTTAATTCTCAGGCTTCCTGCACATCTTACATACTGGATATTTCTCAGGTCTAGCACAACAGCAGATGAGGCCAGGTATCATAATGATCAGCACTACAAGACTGACGGCATGGGGCGCAACTATTAGAAAAGTCTGTATTGCTGGCTGTGAGAAATCTTGCTTATACAGCATCGACTCAATTTGACTATCAGTAAGGTAATTATACGAAGCGATGAGCTTAAGTGAGTGCTGACGATCAGCATCAGTGAAATTACCATTGTAGAAGTTGCATATTGATGTACGAAGTGAGTTTCTAGTTGTCGATATTTTAGTCAGTGTGATGTCCACGCACTGAGCAGCGGTTACCAGAAGGATTACTATAATAATGGGTCTAGCTTACTTCATTTTAAATTAATTATCCATGCACTAATTTATTATCCCGTTATATTAATGATTATATCATGCAGCTATATTCAGCTGTGGAGGATTTATATTTATAAATATTTGCTATTACTTATGAAGATTGCAATCTTGATCTCTCTGCTCTTGGTCTTTTGTCTCGCCACTGTCGTGCCTAGAGTCACTCCAGTGCACAGCCATATTCCCCTTGTGTATAAAATTTCACTTGATGATCCTCCATAGAAAAGATGGGTCCAACTTGCTAAAGATTACGCCGAACCAATTAAAAAATTTATGGACTATTTCGATATGCTTCCTATTCCTGAATCTTTCTTGAAGGATGTGGAATGGTATGCTAAGAATGTGTATCAACAAAAATAGTTTGTTGCCGAAGTAGAGGCTCTTTCCAAGATCAGCGGCTACCCCTTTGAGAAGATATTCTTCCTAAACTTCATGTATGAATACTCAACTATCCCTGCCTGCACTGGTATATTGATCAGAACGGCATAGGGCAAGGTCATGCATGGTCGTAATTTGGACTTCGAAATGTGGGGTCTGCTTTCCAACATGGTAGCTAATGTCCAGTTTTACAAAGGAGGCAAGCACCTATTCACTGCCGACACTGTTGTTGGTTCAGTGTTCGTGCTTACAGGCATTAGACCTGGAGCATTCGCAGTCAATGTGGATACTAGAACTGCTAAACATTTCTATGATGATCTCATCAGCGTTATGGTCGACAACGCTATTCCCACCTGCTGGTTATTGAGAAAAATATTGGAAGAGGAGACAAGCTATCAAGGTGCACTTGCTAGACTAAAAAAAGAGAGAATTAGTGCGCCAGTCTATTATATATTATCAGGCGTTGGACCTAATGAGGGAGCTGTCATTTAGAGAGAAGTCAATGGAGTGCATGCTTTCTATGAGCTCGATGACAACAACTGGTTCATCATCCAAACCAACTATGACAGAGACTACCCTGATCCTCTTCACGACCCAAGAAGAATTCCCGTGTAAAAAAGAATGAGGGAAAGAGGAAACCAAAATTTCAAGGAACAAACATTGTTGGATGAGTTCATGTTCGTTTGGCCTACTTTTAACATCGCAACTATAATGTCGGCAATTATGGTTCCCGCTTAAGGCTATCACAATGTAACCATTTGGTACGGACAGAACCCAAAACCTCAATAAATGGTTGATACTTAAATTGTAGCAGAATGAATTTGATCAATCATTAACCTTATTAATTTTATGATATCGTAAGTTAAAAGTGAAATTTTTAGTAATCAATAATTTTGCAATTGCACAACCTCTTTAGGTTAGCAGGAGGCTCGACAGACAGGGCATTATGGTCGAGTGTTCAAATATTTCACGATGCAATCCCAACAAAATATGTGTCCACAAGATGTCACACTTTTGCTTTAAATTTGATCATAACAAATTCTACATAGTTATGTTTCACCTTCTTATTTTTAGTTTCGTTATTTTGAGGTTTTCTTTTAGATTGATTCCGTTTTTTTCTTAGACTGTAGTTGCTTGTGTGAATTAATTGCAAATCTGAGTAACTTAACTATGAAAACCGCTAGCAGCATGTAGCCTTATATACGGTAGTCTACTTTAGTATGATTTTTATTTTAGAAAGTATATGCATACTAATTCTTTAGTATAGTATCGACTAAATTAAAATGTTTATTCCAGCCAAGGACGAACAGCATAAACATAAATAATCTACCTTACTAAATAAGTCCATCAACTCCAACACTGGTCAAATCTCTTAGTATTTTCCATTTTCCTCCGTGTTATATTTGCGCTTCCAGATGCACCCATGCCTTTTTGAACAAATACTTAAGCAGGTGTCTTTGTGATATCTATAACACAAACATGAGCAGTCTAGTCTGATGGTTCACTAGCACACCTTCTTGTTCGTAGTGTTATGGGTTGTACATAGCAACATATGTGTACTACTAACCAAGCCGGCGTCTACATCTGCAGATTGTGGTGTATGTGTAATATATGTCTCCTAGTATCGGTAACACTGGCCATATTCGCGCTGGCAGCCACTCCTGTCCCACATTTGCAAACTAGTTTATATAACGGGTTCTCTCCGCATGTTCAAGTTCGTGCAATCGAATTATCTCAGGTTTACGGCTCAGTGGCAACATAGTAATTAATAATATTGATACAAAATAATAACAACATTTGAGTATGATAAGTATTGCGTTAATATTATTCAGAACATTTGCATAAAAATCTACAATCCTCCGCCAATTTAGAACCCAGCCACTCCCACATTGATAGACTCGAAGTATCGCAGTCTAGAATTGAGGAAGTGCAGACATGGGAAATACAGAAACTCCATTTTGTTTAGGTAAATCATGCACTCTTCGATTTCTTAATTCCAGTGCAGGTATGCTTGTTTTTCGTCTTTTAGTTTCTTCAAGAATTATTATCCTGTTATCGGGTCGTATTTGCCGTATAAGGCTACAAAATAACCATACAGAGGAATTGCCTAAGTAAATTATCAATTACCATGATTAATTTGGGAGTAAGTTTGGCTTTCGAATACACATCGCAGTAAAACTCATAGTTCTATTTTATCCAGTTCATTGGACTAATTGGAATGGTGACTCCTTAGTTGCCCTTAGGGTAGTCATAGTTTGTCACAATTACACGGTCGACTAAGTCAATTAACTCTCTCGCTTTCTTTTTGTTTATTTTGCGATCTGGTTTGGGATCATAGCCTTCAAGCCCAATAAATAGAAGCTTGCCTTTTTCATCGGCAGCTTATCTAATCTTCTTCAGGATGTTTCTCATGCTGAATGGGTATTTATGGTTGGGTGTCATAAAAGGAGATGCAAAGAAGACTCCATCGTAAAGCTCGTTAGCAAGTATTTCCTTAAAAGTGTCGATCATGAACTTTTATTGCTCCTCTTCAGTGCTAACAAGGAAGAACACGTCCCCTTGCATTCCTTATACGAAAACTCTGGGTAGTATCTTGACGTTAGGATTGGCTTCCTTGGCCCTGCGCAAGTACTCTTCACTATATTTATCGCTTGTTTTTAGTTCAATGTGCTGATTAGGTTGATTAACTTTGACGAAATCGTAGAAGCAGGGTACAAAGTAGTCAAATTTCTTCATATACGTGATAGACTGCTCAATGCCAGCTTGTCTCCTAGAATAAAACAATTATTACCATGGAGCCATGAAAAGTACTGATTCACCCTTGAAATTCTTGACATCCTAGTTTCCAAACTTATCAGCATGATAGTATTTCAGGATCTAGAACCCGTATGAAGACTTAAGCTCTCGGTCATATAGTGACTCAAAGGAGACAGTAATTGCTTGTTGAATGAACACCGCGATGAGGATGGTTAGCAGTAATTTATTTTTTTCCATGAGATTAGCTACCATATTATATTCTCAACGTGTGTATTCTGTTATAATCGATCTAGTTCAAATATAACTCATTGAATAAATATATATCACTTGGCTGATATCTCATCGGAGAACAGCCTCTTGAAAGAATAAACACTGCTGCGGTGACCGTCAGACCAAGCTACACCAATCGCATAGTTACCCTTCTCTTATATTTTGACAGGGTACACTTAAGGATCTATATCCTTAGCCACTACTTTGGATTAACCTGTCGTTTGGTTAATGCATTAAATACACTTGCACTTGAATCTGAGCACAACAGGATCTATTTTCTTCTGTTTCTTTTCCTCCTACACGATCACCAATCTCTCCGCTGTGCTGTAAAATGCACCTATTTTAACCTTTGGCTTCAGTAGCTCTTTGTGAACAGCTGAACAAATGTTTAAGTAAGTCTGTTTAACGAGATGATCATCAGGCATTTTGGTAACAGCTGGAGTACCAGCATCAGATAGTTTGCTTATCTCGCTCATCAATGGCAGTCTGAATGAATTCTATATATTATATGGAAGGTACTTCTATTCCAAATTGATCAAGGATGATCTGGCTGTGACCTTTCCCAAATATCTAATCTGCGGTCGAGCACTTCGAGCAGGCATAGTATGACATGTTTTCCACAACAGCCAGAATTCTGACTCGAAGTTACTGAAACATCTGAATTCCTTTCAGCACGTCAATAAAGGCAAGACGTTGAGGCGTAGTCACTATTATTGCTCCATCGAGCTTTACTTCCTCGCATAAAGATAAATTAACATCTCCTGTTCCTGGAGGCATGTCAACAACGAGGTAATCAAGATCACCCCATTCTGTACTTAGTATTAATTGTGCTATAATTGAAGATGCCATGGGCCCTCTTATTGTTGCCGAGTGATTTGAGACAAATCCAAAGGACATGCATTTTACTTAGTCGACAATTTTAGGTTATATATTGTTTGAATTTAATTTTGATGTTTATACTTTTTCTCCTTATTTTCCGATTAATGTTGGTAAGGATGGTCCGTAAACATCAGCATCAAAGATACCTACTTTAAATCCTCGTTTTCTTAAGCCAAAGGCTACATTTACAGCAATCGAGCTTTTTCCGACTCCTCCTTTACAACTGGAGACAGCGATTATTTTCTTTACATTAACTAAATTTCCTTTACGAGAGAACATTTTGCGACCTTGTTATTGTTCCAACAAGATATCAACATCATTGAAACCCGCTTGATTCAACTTCATTTTGATTAAACTTTTCAACTTAATGAAATTTTTAGAAACATTAACTCCAATTAAAACTTTGTTCGCTGAAGTGATTGAATAGCTCTTAACAATACCAGCTTATATGATATCCTTATTTTTGTTATCGACTTCGACAATCACAGACTTTAAAGTTTACTTAATTTTCTATTTATTTTATTGGTTAGATGAGAACGTATATAAACTACTCATCACTATGCCGTGTACTTATGTAGAGTTTCTCATTCTAAAATACGATCCATTTATGACAGTTTGAGAGCTCAACAGCTTCCGGATCATTAACCCTCAAAGATTGTTACAATAATTTACATGATTGATTTATATAAATATCCTCATCACATATTCAAGCGTTGACATAAATTAATTAAATAAATAGCACTATTCTAGATTATAAAAGTAGAAAAATTATTTATCTATTATTAAATTAAATCATAATTTAAATATTCTAGAATAGTTCTGAAAATATTATTAAGAAGAGAAGTATCACAATAATTTTTATTTTCATTTGGCTAACTTTATTACTTGCTTATACTAATAGATTTTGTGCTCAAATGAAGAAACTGTCGAGATGGTCTTGCTCGTATTATTCTTGAAACATATCTGCCAGGATGTTCATCTCAGTGCAGCTTTTTGATTATTTTAATGAGCTTGCTGCGAGACCAAAATCCTCATAGAACTGATCTTCTTCTAATTAAGAAAATTTCTTAAAAACTGAATTTTTTGTATTCTACTATTAATCTCTTGAGGTTTATTTTCCTTAACACAACATTATGCTATCCTCAGTGCCCTTTTGTTAACACTCTAGCTTTTGTTTCTAAACATTTTCTTAGGTTGGTTGATCATTTTGGCTTTTCTATTCTACTTTAACCAGAGAGACGTTGTCAGAATTTTCCACTTCCGAGTGTTTTGACTTTTTTGGTTTGTAGCTTCTGGTTTGAAGGTTAAATTTGTTGATTTTTTCAGCTAATTGCTCTAAAAGCTCATTATCTATTAACTTCTACGAAAGAGTAACCTGAGTAAGTTTTAAGATGCTTTGTCGAATTTCAAAACTCTGGCTTTTGTAGTGCTAAGGTAGGTCCAAAAAACATTCATAAGCATCCATGATTCTAATTATTGATTCATATCTGATTTCCTTCTTGTATTTATTTTTCCCAGATTTCAGGATGGTGTTCATTTTCCTGACAAACTTTCTCAAGCTGCAGTAGAATTTATTCTTTGCTATGTTTTCAGATCTTCATAAAATGGATGAATACTTGTTGGAAAGCGCATGAGCGATGAATGTCCATCGGGAACCGTGCATTTCGTACAAATTGAAGAGTTTCTAGACTTCGGGCTCAGTCCATTCGTTTGAAAATGGTCTTTCTGAAGGAGTTACAGCATGGTTGATGAATCTTTCGCGACATTGCTTGGCCGTTCTGAGTTCACTTCCAAGTTTTTCATTCATTTCCTTGGCAATTTCAACCCAATTTTTCGTTTCATTGAGAGGGACCAGCTGTCTTAACAGGTTGTCTTCCTAAATGACTTAATTTTGTACCTCAAGTGTCCAGTTGCTCTTTGAGTTCATTGATCTGTTTGCTTAAATATTTATTAAGAATTGATTAAAATTAACACTTAATCGAAATTCTGATCAATTACAGATGAGACTAAATATAGAAATCCTCCATAAAGATCTACGCAACAATTCATATTTTATAAGAAACTGATATCTGTCGTACAATTTTTAGAATGTTAGCATTTTACGTCTAGCGTTTTTTAACTTGTTATCTCTGTTTAGAGTTTTTTGAAATACAATTTGTCTACTGGCCCCTACATGAGACAACCTTCTTAATGATACTTGATTGCGTTCAAGGGATCAATTTTTATCATCGTGTGTTCTGGAATATATTTTTCACAAAACCAAAATTAAATAGTAAAAAATACAGCTTTCGTCGTGAATGATTATATTAACCCTAATTAAGAGCCATCCACTTAAAAGTCTGCTTAGTAATAGAAAAGGAGAGTAAAATATTTAATAACATTATATTCTACTTACAAAGAGCGACCTCCATTTTGAGTTCCATTCTGCATCTACCAGCATATTGAACATTTATATTTGTGCATGACATCAATCCGATATGGATTTCAGAAGATATCGTCGATTAATAGTAGTACTTTTGATTGTAGGTTATATAATGTACGTAATAAAGTCATCAGAAATATCATAGAAACTATTCACTCTCCACAGAAAGTTTAGTCAGCTTAGTGGATTGAAGAATAAGTCACAAGGTTTATCATTGTTGGCAATAAACTCATTATTTTTAATAAATATGCTGAAGTCAGCGTGATAGTCTTTGGCAGATCTAGAATGTACTATCATATAGTGGAATTAATCAAACAAGAAATATTATCAATTTCTTATACCATATGCTGATAGTGTTGAGTTGTGAGGGCTTTAATATTTTTCAATGCTCTCATCAGGCAATCAGGAAAGTAAATCAAATGCATTTTTAAAGCTCAAAACTACCTGGCTTCAAGTTGAAGTATTTTATTACAAAATAGAGCGTCTTTGAGCAAAGCTCAGCCTTGCATTTCCTACTATGGTATTTCAACCATGAAAGTTTAATAATAGTTTCTAAATTATGCTGTTTTTAATGCGAACTTTAAAATCGATATATTTTATTTATACTATGCTGTTCAAATATTTAAAAAGACGGCCAATTCTTGAAATAAACCTTTTTACTTTAAACTCAACTATTATAAAAATTGAATAGTTCTAAACATGTTCTAATATAAAAATTTTTTGAGAAGAGTAAAAGAACTTTTTAACATTTAATTATGAAAACATACAAGAGCTTGAATTAGATCTGCTTTCAAAACGGCAACAAGTGCGAATTAAATAGGTATCAGTAAAATATAAAATCAGAAGAAATATTCTAATTGCCACCAATTCAAGGATCTTCATTAGCTTGCACTTCGCTAGCTTTCATTGTAAGCCATCGTAGGAATTCTCGAGTTTATTTATGTCCCACTGGCAGCAGACTCATAGGAACTACTTTCAGTATTTGAATTGTCTGGTTCAGTTTGTTATTAACACGATGGAGATGGAGATGCCAGGGAATGGCAAACATCACAACTAATAAGAAAGCATTGAAAAAGAAGAGCATAGTCACCTTGAAATTAACTGAAGAAACTAAATCTTAGTTGCTGGTTAGTAAATTGTTTAGAATTTTAAACAATGATGGTGCTATATAATCTCTTAAGGAAATCTACAGTTAAGATAAAAGGGCATCCGAGCTAATAAAGTTCATTATCTTTATTGACTCTTTGAGCATAGAATAGCCTCCTTTTAGCCTGCCTCCCAGCAAACTGTCACATTACCCAGTGCGAATTGTTTGAAATTGAAATTGGCATATGTCCGAGTATTAAAAAGTTATAAGGTCTGTAATATTTCCGAAATCTCCCGATAATGAGAGACTATTAAATGTTAGTTGCCAAAATTCAATATTTTTTTGTTGCACTTCTAGAAAATTTTATTTATTTTTTTGTTCCAAAGAATTAATCGTCTAATTTGAAAAAATAGGCCATAATTTTTTATTTAAGTTTTGTTAGTTTTTTATTTTAATAACCATAGCTAAAGAGTGAATCCAAATATACTCTCGTACAGAAGTTTGAGTTGCTGTCATCACTGTTGAGTAGTTGGATTTTATTTGCGAATTGAATATACTTATCAGCACAATAAAGCAGGTCAGCACAACCAGAATGAATAGTTTTGAGAACTCTAGTATAGAAAACTGTGATAGTAAACCCTGTTTTCTAAATCTAGAAATAAGCATTTGTCTATTTTTAAAATTTTCAGCTTTTTAATGATGTTCACCTTTCTTCTCATTTGGAGAATTTGAGGTCTTTATCATCTCTTCAGGCTTATATTATTCTACGTAGAATTCACTTTCATCAATTTAGACTTGTTCAGAAAGTTAAGGATTTCCATGCTTTTGAATTTTTCTATATTTTTGTAAAAATTGCAGGCATTGTTTTTATGCAAAGTGAATATAGTCAAAAGGAATTTCTAAAAACCATATTAGAACCCTATAAACTTTGATATTGATTCTGAGTGACCAATAGACCCAGAATATGATACACATGGCAGATACGACAAATATTAATGCAAAGTAGATATTAAATTGTTTAAGCTCTGCATCATGTGCTGCCTCAAAGTCGCTAATATTGTAACAGTCAGACAATTTTTCAACAATACTCATTAAGTAAGAATAGTATACAGTCTGTAAATCTGCAGAAATTCTTTATTCTGCATTATTCTGACCATCTATACTAATAGACTCTGAATAGCGTACAAGATTTGCTTGAATACGCAAAAGTGCATTTTGAATGTCAGTCGATGTCTTTGAGTAATTTCGCAAAGTGAACTATACTAATGGCTCGTAATCTTCAAATTAAAACAAAATAACATGTTTTTTCAACGTATTAAGTGCTTAGTTATTAATTACTCCATTGAATATACTTTAGGATAGGCCTGAAGTTACAAATTTAATATCGTCAATATTGTTTTTAGCATAGCTTATTTATTAAAGTCTATGACTCACATTGTACTGCTGATAGTGATTAAACAACAAGCACATAAGAATGAAATATGCTCCAAGCAACGCTGCAATAGTCAAACAAAGATTTGTGACTTCAGGATGATAAATAAACGTATTTATTGCTTTTTTTATCTTTGATTGATACTATGATTTTTTTAGCTTCTCTTTACCAAGTTTGGCTTACAAATCAGTGATTTTTTATTCGTAATCGTAATCGCTTTCATCTTCAAGCAGATTATCAAAATATAATCGCTCAAAATTATTTCTGAAGTACCGAAATGTTTTAATTTGCATAAACTATCCATCATTCCCTTCGTATTTTTCATAATTTTTAAAGGCTCTATATGTAGCTGGTACCTACTCTGCCAAAGATATCTTTAAGCAATTAGATTATTCAGCTGTTGATAATTTAATTCCTTATTATTAGTAATAATCATCAATTATGGTTGTTAACCTTCCCATCATGTTAGTTCTTTTTGTCTATTTAACGATATCTTGATATGGAGCATTAGAAACCTGAAAGCTACTAGATGGAAAATGAGTAGAAAACTTATTTTTGTTGCACATCGTAACGATGAGACCAATCTTCTTGATGAAATTAGTCTCGGAAAAACTGACATTAGGGCTCGCTTATCGATTGCAACCTTCACCTTCTTGTTAATCTGATTTAAGCTCAATTTACAACGAATCGAAAACAACTTGAAAACATTTCGATTCTAAGTTACTTGATATTTTTAATTTAACTGACGTTTAGAAGTGCTTTTTTTGAGACTTTATTAGTGAACTGATAACATCTCTTCCCAGTAAATCCTACAATGAAAGTGACTGTTAAATAGCTGGTAGTTTGTACATAGTATTTTGTGTGATCTAAGTGATAATGCCATCATTGTCACACAACATTACTATGTCTTCTCCTTCATAAGCTTTGACCTCGGCTATTAACTTTCCATCAAGAGGCTCATAATGTACCTCGTATTTAACCCTTTTGACAAAATCGTTTGCAAGCCTTATATATCCAATCCGTTATGATCCTATGTATTTTTAAGCTGAAGAATCATGCTCACGAGAGTTGCCTTCTAGAACAAACTTATTTTCATTGCTGTCATTTTGAGACTCACCATCTTCATGAACTTCAGGAGCATAAAAGAGCTAACTGATTTTAAGATCGTGGTAATTTTCAAGCATGTGAGGCAATATCCTTTAAAGCTTGTTGCCGATAAGCACACTTTCTTGGTACTTTGTCAATTATAAAAATTGACGGTTAATCTTTTTTATCACACACTAAACAGTCTAACTATTTTCTTTCGGCTGAATTTAGCAAACAAGCAAGCATTTACGTGTATTTAACATTTCTAGTTCCTTATTTTTTACCTTCTTTTTGCTAGCCTTTCGCTGCTTTTTTTATTTAAGCTCTCGCTTTTACTTAATTTTTTCCATAAGCTGCCTCCCCTATAAGATTTAGTTGCATACCAAAAGGAGATAGAGAGCGTAACTTTGTTGAAGCTCAAGAACTGAAATGCCATCACCGCTTAGTCGAACTACTTCCTGGTAATTCTCTTTCACACTTTGGCAAGTCTCTATTATTTTAGCTCCGATTACATTGAGTCTGTTTAAATTAGGAGACTATTCTGCGAGTTATATCCAAAATTCTCGATGCAGTTTACTTGAAATTAGCATACCCTCTTAACACAAAAACAAGTGATTGTCAAATCTGATGAGCTCTATTAAATCTCTTTCGTCACTTTCTTTATCTTACTCCAGTTTTTCGCTGATAATTTTGGTAAATCTGTATATGATGAACTGTTATCCAAAAGATGGATCAGTATTTAGAGCTTTTGTGAAGTGTTAATACGCTTTGACTGTATTATCCTCTTTTTAAAGATAAAAGAATGCAAAACTGAGCCTCAATTTAGTGCACTCAGGATATTTCTTAATACCGTAAAGAAACATTCGTTCAATTTGCTTCAATAGCTGTTTGCAACTGTGTTCTTACTCATCTTTGCCTGATGAAAATTTTGATTTATTATATTTCAAAGGACAGTCTTCTTCAAGACAGAGCTAAATATGCTTTTCAATGTACCCAAGCAAAAGCATATAGGAGTTTTTATCTTAATTACGGTTATGGTGAAGTTGAAGCACATATTTGAGATGACTTTCGAGTTCTTCACCTGACTTAAACTTAAGACTGGAAGAAAAAAGAGTGTCGATGTTTGATTTCCTTTAAAACAGAATAATGAGACCAATAAATATCATCCCGCATATCCAAATAACAAGTCCGTCTTGAAAATTGAAACCACTAAGCAGTTGACTGGCCAGAAGCATGAGGTTGGTCCAAAAGTAGTAGCTGGAGCAAATTCGAAAGAACTTAGATGCATTCTTGTCATAGCATGGCTGGGCAATATTGTACGCGTAGTAGAGCCAGCCCGAGAGTACAAACAGCAACAAACAGTATGGCAAGGTGGTGACAAATGGTGAAAAACTGAAGATAAATTGACATATAATTTTATTGATAATGAAAATAACCTCACCGTTTGAATTCTGTCTAGCTGTCAGCTGATTAGTTGTCATCCTAGGCTCGAACAAAGCAAGTGCTACAATGCATGAGATAAACACAAAAGCACATGAGAATAAAAGGGTCACAGTGGTGTGAAATAAATGCCAGCCCTCCCAACAAATTACAGTTGGAAACGATTGTAGATACTGATATGTCCCATCATTTGAAGTGTTGCAATTTACCACTTGCAAGAGTGTCTCCATGATTGGCAAGAATAAGACAGTTACAAATATTGGTACGACTTTAGCCATGAAAATCAATGGAAAAGTGAAATGAAAACGCTTCTTTGAGAATGAATAAGCGACATATACGACATCAATGATTACGACCAGAATAACAGCTATAAGAGCATACATTAAAGCTAAAAAAGTGGTAAAACTTACTCCTGGTAAAAAAGTGCTTACATTGAAGTTATTGAAGAAGTTCGTAATTCCATTCAGAGTTGAGTTTGCATTCCATACAGTGATGACTACTGAGTTGAAGGGAAACGCCATCATCTGAAGATAGTCGACCCCGGTTTCTGATATTAGTCCAAACATAGATCCCTAATTCTCACTGTTGTCAAGCAGAACAAAAAGCACATCAAAAACTGAGTTCTTTAATTTTTTCCAAATGTGCTGACAAGACTGTGAGCTTTCAAGATCTAAGCCTTGGCCTGACTATTGATCTTATTATTATTTCATTTTTGGAAATGTACAGAATTATATTATCACGTATTATAAACTAAACGATTCGATCTCAAACCTGATTAAATAAATAAAACAACATAAGTAAACAATATTTGAGTATAAACACTATCTTACGAACTTAAATCAGAAATTTTTTATTCATATGAAGATTAAACTTAATAAACACAATGATGCGATTTATTAATTAAATAATCTAATATTATAAAAAATAAATAAAACCATCAGAAATTTTTAGGATGCTAGAATTACTTTTATCCCCAATTCTATTTCCGTAT
>APMI01022235.1_pt1 | contig 25354 bp, 20 predicted proteins | sample 667938 | NCBI WGS metagenome assembly APMI01 (sample SAMN01084076, study PRJNA167559) | wastewater metagenome | biome: Wastewater | place: Denmark: Ejby Moelle, Odense | collected 2011-11-28
AATTTTTTTATGTAAAATTTATAAATAATTTATTATTTGGAAAATTTATAAGACAATCCCAATTGAAGGCTTTTTACAAAACTTTGATAGTTCAATCCATTGCTTATGTAGTAAAGATTATCTCTTTTCACCACTGTTTTCAGGCGATTTTGGTCGGTGAAATTTATAATCGATGCAACAAGGCTTATGTTCTTTGAAACATTATGCTGATAGGTGAAATCTGTGCGATAATAACCCGCCGAATATCCCTGTGAATCATAGATGCGACCGCGATAAATTACTTTTAACTGGTATAAATCGCCTTTTAAATCATTGGCACGATTGGGGCGTTGATATTCAAATAAGCTATTACCACTTAAGCCATAAAAATCTTTTACGCCGCCGCTATATTGTGGAACTTGGCGATAATAAAGATTGAGATTGGTGGAATAATTAAATCCTTTAATGATTTTATCTAATGGGGTCTTAAGGTTAAACTCCAAACCGCCTGAAGCAAGCTGCCCATTATTTTCAGGGCGGGTAACGATTATACCGTCAGTATCAACGTATGAATAATCTGACTTATAATCATAAGTCTTGCGATAATAAACCGTGGTTTCATAGTTAAATTTATCCTTGGAATAATTATAATTAATTTCAAAGGAATCAGTATCAGACGGTTTAAGGTTGGGGTTGCCGGTTTGCCTTGTGGTTGCGGTTGCGCCAATAATCCCTGGGTCATATTCATATATTTCTGGGCGATCAACGCGGCGGGAATAGCTTAGCTTTAGTTTTGAATTTGCACCTAAATCATGACTTAGGTGCAAAGATGGATAAAGGCTTGTTTTATTATGGTCGGTCGATAATCCGCCGGAAGCCGCCTTTATTTCTTCATTTTCAATCCTTAACCCAGGAAGTATTGTCCATTTACCGATGTTTTGCTGATAGGTTGTATAGAAGCTAATTTGTGCTTGCTAACCATTAAATTCGTGGAAGTAGGTGCCGCCATATGGACCAGTTATACCGCCAATATCAAAATAACTGCTATCTTGGTTGCTTTTTACATTAAAATATTCAAACCCCATGCTTAGGCTATTATTATCTGAAAAATTACGTTCAAAGTCAGATTTTAAATCATTATAAACAATATGGCTTTTGGAACTTAAACCGTAATTGGAAATGTCACCGTCAGCATAATTATTTATTGTTTGTGAGTAATTGTGTGGGTCATAAACATCGTGCGTTGCGTCTATGCTAAAGCTAGTGCCGTTATTTTCATTGTTGAAATTGTAAATTCCTTCTATACTTTGTCCTTGATAATCATCGCGTGAAGTTATTTTTCCATCATAATTTGTTATATCAGAAGTATAATTATTTTTATTGTTTGTTTTTCTGACTGAATTAAACCCAATTGCTTTTAGGGTAAGGCTATTATTATCATTAATTTTATAATCAGTGGTCATGTCAAAGCGACTGCTATCTATTTGACCATCTGATTTAAAAGAAGATTGTGCCACAAATGGGCTTATATAAATTTTACCACCATCGCTCGGCAGTGGTTCATGACTTGAGTTGATAATAGTTTTTATAGTTAGGCGGTCGTATTTAAAATTTAATTGTGCCGAACCATTTCGTTGCCCAAAGTCATTTCCGCGAATATTTATATTGCCGGAAAAGCCAAGTGGCAGATGCTTTTTTGTGATGATATTGATAATTCCTGATGTGCCATCAGGCGCATATTGTGCGGATGGGTTTGTCATTACCTCAACCCGTTCAATATCGTTGCCGGACATTGATTGTAATGCCTGCTGCCCATTGGTTGGTGCCTTGCCGTCAATTAAAATTGTAACCCAAGGGTCGCCACGTAGGCTTACCCTACCATTAGCATTAACCTGTACCGATGGAATTTTATCCAAAACATCAAGCGCCATTCCAGTTTTGGAGGCGGGGTCGTCTTTTATATTGTAAATGCGGCGGTCAATTTTATTGACAACATCTTTTCTTTGCCCAGTAATAATAACTTTATTATCGGCATTTTTATCATTTTCAGATTGTCTTGGGGTATTTTGTGCGTATGCGGATATCGGCGCAGCAATTGCCAAAATTGCAAGATATAATCTTTTTACCAATATCTAACGCGACCTGTATCAACATGCACAAAGTCGCTAGCGGCGTAATAGCCAACACCACCAATTTTCAATTCCTTGGCAACGTTCCGAAGGTGTGAAAGTTCAATACCAGGGACGCGGATATCAATTGCCTTGCCCTGCATGTGCATGGAGTTTTTGGCAACGCCGCCCGAACGCTCCGCAAGCATGGCATTAGTTTTTGGTGAACGATAGCCAGATATAACGTTATAAGGGACGCTAACCTCAAGTTTGCGGGAAAGTGAATCCAGCAAATCCATTAATGCGACATCCATTTGGGTTACATCACCCGTGCGGAAATCGCGAAGAACATAATTAATTTCTGATAGAGCGTCAGAAACAACCTGTCCTTTTTCTTTATAGACAATATCTTTGGCTTGATCGCCGGTGTGAAGGTTATAAAGGCTAAGGCGGCGTACTTCCGGTTCTTTGCCGCCAAAGAAATCCGCCTTTAATTCATCTTCAAGATTGATTTGGCCAGGGAAATTTTCAACGCGCACGGGTTGGGCAAACGCATTTTCAACAAGACCGGCACTTATTAGACTGGCTGCCCCGATTTGCAAAAGTTGTCTTTTGTTAATCATCATAATCCTTTGATAAATTATTTGCCGAAAAATACCTAATTAAAAAAACGTCACAGACATTAATTTACTAAGGGGCCGCAGTGTCAAACTTCTCAACCACTACTTGGTTTGTAATTGCATTTTGATTTTCCGCTTTGGGCGCAACATCATTTTTTGCAATCTTATCCGTTTTTGGTTTCTTATTTGTTACCACTTTCTCAGCAGCATTTTCATCAACACTAATTTTGCCCCCATTAAGCAATTCATCAAGTGCCTTATCCCATTTATAAGGGTCGGAAGTGAAATAAACAACCTTTTTGCCGTCAATTTCATCAACAAAGGCAGTTCTGTATAAAATTAGCACAGGGGTTTTTACGTCAAGCCTAACCGCTTGTGTTTTTACCGTGCTTGTAATTTCATCAATTCTTTCGCGGGTAAAACCTTTATCTTTAAGCAAGATAGCCGCCAAATCTTTGGGATAATGAAGGCGAACGCAACCATGGCTAAAGGTTCGATTGCGTACGTCAAACAAGGCGTGGTTTGGTGTATCGTGCAAATAGATTGCGTGACCATTTTCCATATCAAACTTCACACGACCGAGTGAATTGCCGGGGCCTGGGGGTTGAACGCGCACGCTTCCCTTAATTGATTCAGGCTTATACCATGGTGGATTAAATACAACCGCACGAATATGATCGGCAAGGATTGGGGTTTTGGTGCTGTCTTTGCCAACAATTGCCGGCATTTCAATTCGCTTTATGCCATTATCCCACATGATAACGCGTTGGTCTGCGATGTTTGCCTCGATGCGCACGGCAGGGTTTTCACGTGGCAACCAACGCTCACGCTCAAGGTTTAAATCGATTTGTTTAAGGCGATCCATAGCACTTACATCAAGTGCTTTAAGGGTATTTTCATTTAGATCGCCAGTAATTTTAAGATTATGGCTCTTTTGAAAATTTTCGAGTTGTTTTTTAAGGCCTTCATCGAAATATGTTGGTGTTGTGCTATTTAGTGCCGTGAAATCTTCTTGTGCAAGGCGATTGCGAAGTGTGCCGACTTTTTCATCGGTCATCCCAAGTTTTAATTCTGGGGCGTCGCCAATTTTTATAAACCCGCCATTTTTTACAATTGCAGCATATTTCGTGCGCATTTCAGTCAAAGACGTATATGCATTATGAGTTGGGGCGAGTGAATTTACAAATCCTTGCAGATTATTATTGGCAAATGCCGCGTCAAATTCGGCGCCAAAATCACGCGCCTTGGTGCGCATAAGCCAATAGCCAGAAACTTTTTTCCACGGCACGCGGCCGCCATTCATGTTATTGCCGAATTTTACCAATTCATTTTTAAGGAGGTTCTTATCCTCTTCGGTAATTTTCTCGCCTTTGTTAATTTTGGCGGCAAGTGCGCTTAGATCCGGCTTGTTTAAGCCATGCGTTTCTGCACTTTCTAGGAAGTTTATAATCATTGTGGCATCGGCCTTTTTCACCGCGCCATTATCAAGACTTAGAAGTTCACCAATTTTGTCAGCAGGATTATTTTGCGAAGTCTTTGTCGATGCTGAATTTCCAGTTGGAGTAAATTTTCCAAGTGAAATTAACCCCTTGTCTTGCAACTGGTTAAATACGACAAATCCTGCCCCAACAAGGGCAATAGTTCCAGTTAATATTTTCGCAAAATTTTTCATTAACTGCTTGTTATCCAAATATTGTAAAAAAGCAATTAAAGTTAATAAAGTTTAATGAAGACTATTTAAATAATACTTACGGTTTAGTACTTTGAATATTAAAATAGAGTGACGTTTTTACCATCTTTATTAAAAACATGAATATGGTTTAAATCAAAGCTAAGGCTATGATTTTTACCAATTTTCGCATTAAATTCTGGTGCAAGCTGTAGGGTTATTTTGTCTTCACTATCTTTATCATCTGCGGTTTCAAAATAAGCATATTTTGCATGCCCTAATTCCTCTACAAATTGCAGTTTTGCATCAAGCAACCCTTTGTTTTCAGATATAAATAAATGCTCAGGGCGTATGCCAACGGTTACATCGTCACCGATTCTTAAATCAGAATTGATTTTAATGGTAATTTCAGAGTGATTATTGATAAGAATTTGGGCTTCTTTAGCATTCGTATTAATAACTTTTGCTTTGATGAAATTCATTTTTGGTGAGCCTATAAAGCCCGCAACAAAAATATTTTCTGGGCGCTTATAAAGTTCAAGTGGCGCGCCATATTGTGAAATATAGCCATTATTTAAGACCACGATTTTATCCGCCAATGTCATTGCCTCGATCTGATCATGGGTAACGTAAATAATGGTTTTACCCAAGGTTTCGCCAAGGCGCGCAAATTCATAGCGCATTTTAACCCGTAAGGCGGCATCAAGGTTTGATAATGGCTCGTCAAATAAAAATACTTCTGGCTTGCGAACGATGGCGCGGCCAATTGCAACCCTTTGACGTTGACCGCCAGATAATTCTTTGGGTTTGCGGTCTAATAGGTGATCAATATTTAGGGTCTTGGCAGCAGCAAGCACTGCAACGTCAATTTCTTCTTTTGACCTGTTGGCAAGTTTTAGCGCAAAAGCCATATTATCATAAACATTCATATGCGGATAAAGCGCATATGATTGAAATACCATGGCAATTCCGCGTTCAAGTGGTGAATGATTGGTAACATCTTTACCGCCAATAAAAACTTGTCCTGCGGTTGGTGTTTCAAGCCCTGCAATCAAACGCAAAAGCGTTGATTTCCCACAACCAGATGGGCCAACAAAAACCACAAACTCCCCATCTTTGATGTCGAGGTCGATGTTTTTGATGACTTCAACTTGGTTTTTGTCCCCAAAGCTTTTTTTGATGTTTTTTAATTCTATGCCTGCCATTATTTCATCTCAACAATAGGTGCACCAAAATAGTAATCTTCTGCCTTGGTTGCTTGTAACTTGCCATTTATATAAAGTTTTTTACCCGCGAATAGTTTTTGCGGAATTATAAATCCGCCGATTGGAAATTCCGCGCCGGAAATTTTCAAATTAAGTTCAGTTTTTTTGTTGTCGCTTTTGGCTGCAATGGAAACTTTTCCTTGTGTGGTAACTAATCCGTCAATTCTTATGCCTTCACCTGATAACCAATTGGGGTTTACGCCCACCCCAACCACAATTGCCAATGTGTTTGCGTCTTCATAGGCAATACGGTCGGTGGCAGCGCGTATGAAATCACTTGCGACCCAGCCATGCGGCAAATCACCAAGGAAACGTGGGGTGCGAACCTCGCGCCCAACAACTTCGGCGAATGCATTCCACTCATGCGGGTGGCGGTCATTCATGAAGAAATTGCTTGCGCTTTCTGCGCGGTCAGATTGCCCAAGATGGCTAAACGCGCTTACGACCCGCCATTCATATGGGGTATAATCTTTCCATTCTTTATCAATGTCGCGACGTTTTATAAAATTATCCCAATATTTATCAAATGTCGCATAAAACCACTCGCGCGGAAAATATCTATCAACCCCAAGCAATAGTGCAATTGTGGTTGAGGTTGCATCAAAATCACCGCGATCTGCTGCACCGGCGATATATTTAAAACCATAGCGTTTTTGGGTTGCCATTATGGAGTTTTTTATATCGTCGGCAAATTGCATTTTTTCGTAATAAATCGCATCGTTTTGGTCATATTCTTCTGCTGCAAAGGCTATTGTTTGGGCATCTTCATAGCCCCTTAAGCCCCAGAAATTATCCCAATGCGAATAGGCGGGTTTATCTGAATAGCCTTCATGCGAAATGCTTGGTGGCAAAAGCCCATATGTATCAGAGCCAATCTTGTCATCCGTACGCTTAGAAAGCCTTTGATTATTCATGTAGTCATAGGCTGCTTTGACATTTTTCCAATATTTTTTGGGAATTTCAGAATCTTTGGTATAATCATAAACCAGTTTGACAAGGTGGATATATTCACCTTGGGAATCGTTTTCGGGGACAGGGTCAGAACCACGAAAATCAACACAACAAGGTATCTTGCCATTCTCAAATTGATATTTTGAGAAATAATCAAGATAATCAATTGCTTCCTTGGTATAGCCATAACGCAATAATTCCTCGGCAATCATTACGCCGTCTCTTATCCACGAGCGGGCATAAGAACGCGCACCGGGGCGCAAAATAACCCCATCACGCATAATAAGAATATTGGCGATTGAGGTTTTGATGGTGTTCGCCAAGTCTTGGTCGTTGCCGCCCAATTTTATATCGACATTTGAAAGGCGTTTGCGCCAAAAATCTGCTGTCTGTTTTAATGCCGCATAATCATCTGTTTGGCTTATTGTTTGCCCATTAAGTGGCGCATTAAAACTAATGCTTTTACTTTCACCTGGCATAAGCGTGATTTCATAAACCATTAGCCCTTGGGCTAGACCATTTTTATCTTGCGAATAGGCTGAGGTTGGTAATTCATTATTGGCGAGTTTTTCAATTAGATTGCCCTCATAAAAATCACTTGTAGCGATTTTTTTTGCGGCTTCTGAATAAATGACCTTGGTTTGGTTAATTAATGCGGAATCATAGGTCAAAGTAACTGAATTTATTGGCGCATAGCCGCCTTCAGTTGCCAGAAATTGCTTGGGCGAATTAACCTGTGTTGGGCGGGTATATAACGCAAGTTTAAGGGTTTTTGTTTGGTTTGAAGTATTCTTTAATTCATAAATTCCATGAACGAATGAATTTTCCTTCGTTCCCGAGACAAAGCCAGTGGTTTTTAATTCAAACCCATCACCAAACCATGTTGCGGTTGGGATTGGCAAATAATCATCCATTAAAGAATGGCTTATTTTAACGTCTTGATAGGTGAAAAGTTTGTTGCCATCCATGACAAAGGGGGCAATTGAAAAACCACCTCGACCAATTTCAATTGCGCCATCCTCGCTAATTAATGCGCCCTGATTTCCGCCACCATCAACGCCCATCAATGTCCAATATTCTTGTTGGTTATAAAATGCGCGCGGATATGCCCCACGAATGGAGTTGGCGGCAACATTATAAAGGAATGAATTGTAATTGGCCCCAAATTCAAGCGGCTCAATCTTGAAGTTTTTAACCGCAGCCGATTTGGATGTAATTCTTATAAATTTTGCTTCGGCTTCTGTGGTCTTGATTAAATCATTACCGCCATCAGAGTTTTGTATGCTTTGGACAGGGGTATATTTTTTTCCGTCAAGAGATGATGCAATATCATATGAAATATTACCAGTTTTGTCCCATTCAAGACTTATACCACCAAATTCGCGAACGCGCCCCAAATCAAAAATTTGGCTATCGCCCTGTTTTGAAATTTTAATTTGCGGTGGTGGGGTATTGTCGGCATCAAGTGGTTCAATTTTTAAATTATCAATTTCGACAAAGCCTTTGCCACCATTGCCCGCAGTTATTACAAATTCCAAACCATCAGAATGGGTAAGGGGGGCATCTTTCACAGGGCCCCAGGCGAATGAAACTTGGCGTTTTTTGATACGAATTAATTGCCAGTCATTTGTTAATTCAAAATCACGTTTTTGATTCCACCAAACCGTATCGCCGCTTGAATTTGATAATTTGAATTCGAGATTATTTTTCAAACCTTGCCCGCGAATATAGAATGAGATCACATAATTCTCGGGGTATGAAATCGGTAATTTACGGCGTACAAAGGCATAACCACCATGATTATTAAAATCATAATCAAAACGTATGGCCTTGCCATCAATCCCTTTCACAGAGGATTTAAGTGATGAAACCCCGTCTGATGCGGCGGCTTGCCATGCACCCAAATCCTCAAAATTATCGAGGTTTTGCGCATTGGAATATGCAGGTATCAAAAGCGTGGTGGTTAAAAATAAAAACTTTCTCATCCCTTCACACTCCCGGCCAAAAGCCCGCGCATATAATATCGTTGAAGTACCAAAAATAATAACAAAACTGGCAAAACCGTTATCACCGCCCCCGCCATCATTAATTCGCTATCTTGGACGTGTTCACGTGATAAAACCGCAAGTGCGACAGGCAATGTATAAGACTGATTGTCGGTTAAAATAATCAATGGCCACATAAAATCATTCCAACTTCCAAGGAAAGTAAACAAACCCAATGTAACCAAAATTGGTGTTAAATTTGGGATGATTAATTTGGTGAAAATCTGAAACTCATTGGCACCGTCAACCCGCGCCGCTTCAATCATTTCATCAGGAATTGATTGCGAAAATTGGCGTACCATGAAAATCCCAAATACACTTGCAATCCATGGCACTAATGCGCCGGCATAGGTATTCACAAGACCAAAGGTTTTTAGCAAAAGGAATAGGGGCATCATGCCAACTTGCGCAGGTATAATTAGCGCGCTTAGGAGGCTATTAAACATTGCATCCCGCCCCTTGAAACGCAATTTGGCAAAGGCATAACCCGCCATTACGTTAAAACTTAAGGAAAGAATGGTCGCGCACACTGCAAGAATTACGCTATTGAAAAAATAAACCTCAATATGGTTGCCAGCAAATAATTCATGATATGCGTTCAATGTCGGTGATTTGGGCAAAAGTGGCGGTGGGAATGATGCCGCTTCGCCCGAGTGCATGAATGACGTTGTCACCATCCATAAAAGCGGAAAGGCAACCAAAAACACCAAAAGCCAAACAATAAGATTAAAGAGAAGGGATTTTAATTTTTCCATTATTTAACCCCTTGTAATTTGGCAATTTGTCCTTGAATTAGGGTCATGACCAGCATCATGGCGAATAATACAAATGCCACAGCAGAGGCCGAACCCAAATTCCACCATTTAAAGCCTTGTTCATACATCATATAAAGCACGGTAACGGTTTGTTCGGCGGGGCCACCTTGGGTCATTACATATGGTTCGGCAAAAAGTTGGAAATAGCCGGTCATGGTCATGATTGAAACCAAAAGTATGGATGGACCAAGTGCAGGCAGGGTAACGTTTAAAAACCTTTGCCACGGGCTTGCGCCATCGATTTTTGCCGCCTCATAAAGGTCATTGGGAATTGAACCAATGGCGGCAATAAAAATCACCATATTATATCCAAAATTTTTCCAAACCGCGAAAACGATGATGGCTGGCATTGCCCAATGTGGATCACCCAACCAATCAATCGGATTAATTCCAAGTTTGGAGAGACCGAAATTTATAAAGCCATATTTGGTGTGCAGTAAATATTTGAATACAACGGCGGTGGCAACCAATGTGGTTACAACAGGCGCAAAGAAAATTGTACGAATAAATGCCTTTAGTTTAACCGAATTTTCCGTAAGCAATATTGCCGCCGATAACGATGCCGCCATTGACAATGGGCCGCCGACAAATACAAAAAACAAGGTATTTTTTAACGCCGTCCAAAAAAGTGGATTTGCCAATAATTCACTATAATTTTTTAAACCCACAAAACGAAGATTATTGATGTCTGCAAGGGCGTAAATATCAAAATCTGTAAAACTAAGGATAAAGGCCGCCAAAGCTGGACCGAAGAAAAACACCACAATCGCAATCATTGCGGGTGCAACAAATAAATAGCCAGCCAATGCAGTATTAAAAGGCGACTTATTCATGAATAGCCCCCCGTTTCAAAATCCAACGACGTTTTTCAAGGATGCGGTCGGCGCGTTTGTTCATTTCCAACACCGCACCATTAACATCAAATTGCCCGCGCAACATTTGTTCGGTTACAATTCGCATTTCTTGGGCAATTCTTTCCCATTCAGGGGCGGGTGGGGCAGGTTTTACGTGCTGTAATTGTTCGTAAAAAGCATTGGAATATTTATCCGTGTCAAGTTTTCCCATTGCCCATGATGATTTTTGTGCGGGCAAATCCCCGGTTAAATCATAAAATTCTTTCTGAACTTCTGGGCGTGATAGAAATTCAATCAATTTCCAAACCGCAGGTTTTTTGTTTGAATTTTTCATAACCACAAGGCTCGAACCACCTGCTGATGAATAATTAACTCCGCAAGGGCCAATTGGCATTGGTGTGGTTGCCCAATCATCCTGCATAGCTTCTGGCAGGCGGCGTTTAAACTCACCAATATTCCATGGGCCTGTGATATAAAAACTGAAAAGCCCACGGGCAAATTCATCATAAATATTTGAAATTTGGCTGGCATCCGTTAATGGTGCAAGCCCCTCATCAAAGAGAGATTTATAATATGTAAGTGTCTCTTTATAGCCCTTGGAATCAAAATTACCCAATGTAGCATTATCTTTTAAAATTGGGTCATCTACGCTTAGGGCGAGGTTGAATAAAGGCTCATATTCATTAAGCGGGAGGATTATTGCATATTTATCTTTGCCAACATTAGCCTTTATTTTGCGCAATGCGTTTCTAAAACCGTCCCAATCTTTTGGAACTGTATCAAACCCGGCTGCGCGTAAGGTATCTTTTCGGTAAAATAAAACCCTTGTATCAACATACCAAGGAATGCCGTATAATTTGCCGTCAATGACATTGGTGTCCCAAATGCCTTCAAAATAATCATTCTTTTTGATGTTTGAATTAGGTAAAAACCCATCAAGACGGTCAACCGCACCAATCGCCACAAATTCTGGAAGCCAACTATTCCCGATTTGTGAAATATCTGGCAACGTATTGCCTGCAAAAGCGGTCAATAGTTTTTCATGCGCCGCAGTCCACGGTAATTGTTGTACCTTGACCTGAATATCAGGGTTATCGATAAGGAATTTTGGCAATAATTGACCAACAACTTCGCCTTCGCGCCCCATGCCCCAAAAGTTTATAACATTGCCAGAATGGGCATTGGAATTGCCAAAAACTTTTGAACATCCGGCAAAAAGCGGCGCGCCAATCATTGTCAAAATGGTGTTGCGGCGGTTTATCATTTTGCGTCCAAATATCCGCCTTTAAAGCCAGCTTTTACAAGCCCGCGCCGCAAAACTGCATTATTACGCATGATGTCCCAAATGAATTGGTTTTTGTAATTGGCGATGCCCAACAGAATAGGGCCTTGATCAATTGCCAAATAATCACCATCAACCCAGCCAAAACCTTTTATAACCTTGCCATGTTGCACCGGAATATCATACTGGAATGATTGGTTGAAGCTATCTAAAAAGCCGTATTGTGAGTAAATATACTTGCCATGGGTTTTATACATGTAAACCGTTGCTTCTTTTACAATGTCTGGCGCAAACGGTAATGACGCGATGGCGGCGGTTGGTGCAATTGTGCCGTCGTCAAATGTATTTCTGCCATCAGGATAAAGACCTGCCCCGCGTCCAGCATAGGTAATAAAGCGGCGTTTTTGCCCCATATAATCAAGCTCTTTATCAATTGGGCCATCACATGCGGTTATACCCCAATTTTGCGCCGAATATCCCTTCCATGAAAGTGGGTTTTTAATTCCATATTCACGCTGTGCGTAGGTGGCACGACGGGTGTTTTCAAAATAATCCATGCCTTTGGCGCGGTTATAGTCATCCTGAATATTTTTGAAATCAATGAAAATATGGCTATATTGATGCCCGAAATGCGGTGCAAAAATCAAATGCTCATAACCATCATAATTTCCCCACGAATTTGGGTAAGTCTCCGACCATCTGCCCCATGCTTCTGCGGATAAAAAGTGATTCTCTGCACCCATCGCCATTATATAAAGCAGCATTGCCTCATTATATCCGTGCCAGTCGGAAACGATAAAGCCATCTTCTGGGTGCCATCCCATCGAAAGACGCCCGCTTTCATTTAACATGAATGACCATTCAACACGGTTAAATAAATCACGCGACAGTTTTCGTATTTCGGCCTCGGCATCATTATCGCCCGACCAATAATCGCCGGCAAAAAGCACGCCACCCATCAAGAGCGCGGTATCGATTGATGACAACTCACACTTGGCTAAACGCTCACCGGTTTTTGTATCAAGAAAGTGATAGAAATATCCCTTATAACCTGCATTGCCGCGTGGTTCAGGGCCTTGTTTTAACCCCCATAAAAAGCGAAGTGTTGTTAGGGTTCTTTCTTTTGCCTGATCTTGGGAAATATAGCCGCGCGTAGCCGCATATGGATATGATGCAAGCGCAAAACCAACACCCGCAACCGAGCTTGCCGAAGGGCTTGGGTATCTGTCAGGCGTTAAACCGGTTTCGGGGTTTGTCGTTTCCCAAAAGAAATTGAAGGTGCGGCGTTCAATATCGTCAAGGATTTTATCAAATTCATTATCTGAAAGATCTATTTTGTTTGCGCCCGTTGTGCAGGCAGACAAAAACACGGCTGAAGAAATTAAAAAATCCCTGCGTCTCATAACAAATCCCTGTAACTTACGCCGATATTTCGACAAATATTTTTAATTGGCAATCAGTCTTGCACAAATTTTTAATTTGCGCAAACGTTTACGCATAATAAGATGCAGATAATGTGGTTTTTGTTTTAATCCACTTATTTTATTCTGGCTTTATAGACGATTCACGCTCAAATAAATGTGGCGTGAAAACTACGAGCTTGTTTGTATCCGCGCTATTGGGCTTACCGTTCACCAATAAATTTAAAATTTCAACGGCCTTTTTGCCTAATTGCGACATATCAACACCAAGACTTGTAAGGCTTGGCGTTACGTATCGACCAATTGGTACGTTATCAAAACCAACAACACCAATATCGTCTGGCACTTTTAATTTTTTTTCTTTCAAGCCATTGATTAAACCAACTGCCATCATGTCATTCGCAACAAAAACCGCATCAATTATGCCAGCTTTAACATCGCTTGCTATTTGTTCGGCAATTTCAAAACCGCTTTCTTCGCGGAAATCACCCTCGTAAATTTTTTCAGGGCAAATATTTTTTATTGCATCTAGGTAACCGTTTAAACGTTCCTTGGCCTCCATATTTACTTTTGGACCGGAAAGGTGGGCAATGTTTTTATAGCTTTGCTTTAAAAGGTGTTCGGTGGCGATTTTTGCACCTTGGAAGTTATCAATTGCGATAATTGGTGTCCCACCATGATTATTAAGGCTGGAAATCTGAACAATGGGTGCGCCAATCACATCGGAATAGGTTATTTCACCAAATTCATAGGGGGTCATAACAATTATGCCATCAACCCGCCCGCGCATCGCGGCAATTGCACTTTTGGTTTCTTTGGCATCATTATGGTATGATGATAATAATATCTGATAATTTGATGCCCGCGCCGCAGTATCAACACCGCGCACCAATTCGGAAAAGAATTCGCCGTATAGATCAGGAAGAAGCACACCAAAGATGTCTGTCTTTTTGCGAATAAGCGAACGCGCCCCAAAATGCGGAACATAATTTAACTCACGCGCGGCGCGTAAAATCTTATCTTTTGTAACGGGTGAAATTCTTCCAACGCCATTTAATGCACGAGAAGCAGAGGCAATAGAAACATTTGCCGCCTTTGCAACATCTTTAATTGTAGCTTTTTCCAAAATATTTCCCTTGATAAAGACGCGCAGATATATGCCCCTTGTTGCGCAACTCTAGTTATATTTCATAGTTTTTCAATCGCCTAAAGCATATGATTAATCGGCAATATTAGCACGTTTTAACATTTGTATAGGCAAAGTAGTTGAAAAAAGCTATTGCAAGCGATTGTAAAAATGCGTAAACGTTTACATAATTATCATCACCCAATTAAAGGGCAACAAACAAGGGGGATTTATGCCAGAAGGAATCAAGTCAAACAAGTTTCAGTTTCCTGAAGGGTTTCTATGGGGTTCTGCGACTGCTGCATATCAAATTGAAGGGTCGCCTTTGGCCGATGGTGCCGGACCTAGTATTTGGCAAAAATTTTCGCATACACCGGGTTTAATGCTAAATGGCGATACGGGTGATGTTGCAACGGATCATTATAATCGTTGGGAATCAGATGTAGAATTGATGGCGTCTTTGGGAATGAAGGCGTATCGTTTCTCAACTTCTTGGTCGCGGATTCTTCCAGAAGGCCGGGGACGGATTAATCAAAAGGGCATCGATTTTTATTCTCGACTTGTCGATAAATTGCTCGAAAAAGATATTGAACCTTTACTCACGCTTTATCATTGGGATTTACCAGAAGCGCTTGATAATATTGGCGGTTGGCTAAATCGTGACATTGCCGATTATTTCGCAGAATATGCGTCTGTTATGTATAAAAACCTTGATGGCAGGGTTAAAAAATGGGTCACTCTTAATGAGCCGTGGGTTGTAACTGATGGCGGTTATTTATTTGGCGCGCTTGCACCAGGTCATAAAAACCGTGCTGAATGCCCACTTGCGTCACATAATTTGATGCGGGCGCATGGTGCAGCGGTTAAGGCATATCGTGAAATCGGCAAGCATGAGATTGGTTTAGTTGTAAATATTGAACCAAAATATCCATCGACTGATTCGCCAGAAGATATTGCGGCGACTAAGCGTGCCGATGCCTATATGAACCGACAATATCTTGATGTTGCTTTCAAGGGTAAGTATCCAGAAGAAATGGCGGAAATTTTTGAGGATGCGTGGCTTCCAGAGCAACCTGCCGAAGATTATGAACTTATTAAACAAAAACTAGATTTTGTCGGCATCAATTATTACACGCGTTCTGTTACTGCTTATGAACCTAATAATTGGCATCTAAAGGCAAAGGGTGTGCGCGTGCCACACAAAACCTATACTGAAACCGGTTGGGAAGTTTTTGAACAAGGTCTCTATGACACTTTGAAATGGTTCAAAGAGCTATATGGCGATACACCGCTTTATATCACTGAAAACGGCTCGGCATTCTTTGATCCGCCAAAAGCAATTAGGGGCAAGGTGCACGACCCGTTGCGTGTTGATTATATGCAGCGCCATCTTCAGGCAATTCACAATGCGATTTCTGATGGCATTGATATTCGCGGTTATATGTGTTGGTCATTGCTTGATAATCTTGAATGGTCTTTGGGTTATTCAAAGCGATTTGGTATTATCCATGTTGATTATGAAACATTGGAAAGAACGCCAAAGAATAGTGCGAAATATTACTCAGAAATCATTGCTACCAATGGGGCAATTTTATCAGAAGATCCATTTGAGGTTCTGAAAAAATACTAGCCATTAATATTTTGGTTACTTTGTCTTAATCAAATTACTTCAATTAGTTAAGTATTGAATTGTGTAATTAAAGATGAGTAACCAGAATCAAGATCAAGAGTCATTAGCTGTAAAGGCCACCGATGTGCATGGCGCTCGCGTTGGTATGCGCACCTTTATGCTTTTTGCTGCGCTTTGTGGCGTTATTGGCTTTTTCACTGGCGGCATCATACTTCCATTTTTAAAATACAAGCCGAAAATTGAAGATACACAATATAAAGGCGATTCCAATAAAGACATTTTGATGATCTCAATTGGTCCGCAAAACGTGCTTGCGACACCTATTGAAGGCGCACAACCTGTTGCAACTGGCTTAACCGTAGAGCGAGTAATCTCAGAGTATGAAGTAAAATCATCACAAGCTGGCTATAATTCCAATATGGAAGTTGAAAAGGGTGACGGTAAAATCGAAATCCGTTTTAATTTTGAAGAGCCATCACAAAAGCAAAAAGAAAGCGCATTAATTGCCCCTGTCAAAGATTTTCCTAAATCTGTGGTTTTGACATTTGTTGCATCAGAAGAGCCAGGATCAATCGTTCTTTCGCAAATTCGCCATGATGGTAAGGCACTTTCACCAGGTGCGGCATTTGTCGAATTGGTGAAAATGGATGGCAATCCACCGGAATTGGCTCAAGGGCAGTATCTGACCCGTGATGGAATTTTTGAAATAAAATCAAATGAACATGGCCTTGCCGCCTTTATTGATAACAAACAAGTTTTTCCACAAACTGCGCAAAACGCGCTTAATTTGTCTTTTAATAATGATAAAAATGCCAAGTCAGCCACAAGCAATGAAAGCATTCGCATTGTTGGTATAGAGCCAAACAAAGGCATTTTCAAAGACCGTATTATATTGGTTTCAGGTGCGGTAAATGCGGCACCGTGCACCTCACAAGCAATTATTGTTGATGTTCCGCGCCATAAAACCGAGGTTTTGGGCAACATGCTTTATGAACCAAGGCTTTACCTTGCTAATGGTAAAAAATCCTTTGTAATCGGTGGTTTTTGCGACAAAGATGATAAGGGGGCAGCAATTGCACCGCAAAACTATCGGGTTGAAGCAACATATAATCTGCAAACCGGCGAAATAATTTACAATAAAAAATCTGCTCAAGATGCAATACCGCAACTTGCCCCTACACTTGAAAATGTGGTTGAAAATAATGGCAATTGGCGCACAACTTCGCCAACACGTATTGCATCTCCATTGAATTCAGGGTCGCTTTTGGTGTCACTGGCTTGTAATCCAGCAGGTGGTGTAAGTATTTCAGTTTCAGGTTTGCCTTCACCATCTTCTGGTGAGGATACAAGGGTTTCGTTTGGCGGTGTTCATGCCTCTACATCTGCTGGCATGAAATATATTGCATCGGCAAATTCTTACGAAATGCTTGAGGTAAGTCGCCGGCTTGAGACTAAACAAGTTCTAAATGTTCTAAAAGGCGAAGGATCTATGAGTGTTTCGGCACTTGGTATAAAAGGTTCGGTTGCTGCACCTGGTGCGGCTGCTGTTAACACACTTGTATCGCGATGCGTGCCTTTGGCGGTTAAGCCAGCCGCGATTGACGGCGATGCGCCAAGTTCAACACCTGCTAAACCTGCTCCAGCAAAAACTGTTGTGGCAAAGCCAAATGCGCAACATGCACCATCGGCAAAACCTGTGACCAATAAAAACTAATTACAGATTACATTCTTTTAAAATGTGATATGCTCTGCTGATTGCTAATGGCATGATAAAAAGGGAGCGCAAAATGATAACAGATATAATTAATTATCTTGGCTTTGACGGTAATTGCGAACAGGCTTTTAAATTTTACGAGAAGGCATTGGAGGGCAAGATTACCGGTTTTTTTCGTTATAAAGATGCGCCAGGTGATTATCAACATTCCCCAGAGGCGGCAGAACGTGTCATGCACGTAACCTTGCAAGTTGGTGATAAATTTATTCAGGGCGGTGATGCCCCAATGGGAATGCACAAGGGGCATTCAGGTTATTGTATTAATATTGTCACCGACAATAATGAAGATGCAGATAGGTTTTTCGCGGCATTGGCAGAAGGCGGCACAATCAATATGCCAATTTCAGAAACTTTTTGGGCACACCGTTTTGGAATGTTGATTGATAAATTTGGTGTTCCTTGGATGGTAAATCACCCAAAGCCAATGCAATAGGTGTGATATGAATAAAGTCACACCTTATTTATGGTTTAATAATAATGCCCATAAAGCGGCTGAATTTTACCTAAAGATATTCAAAGATGCTGCGTTAACTGAGGTTAAAAATGGCCCTGATGGAAATTTTTTTGCAGGCACATTGGAATTATCGGGGCAAAAATACATTTTGTTTAATGGCGGCGATTATTTCAAACTAAACCCATCATTTTCATTATATGTTGATTGCGAAACTCAAGAAGAAGTTGATTATTATTGGGACGAATTCATAAATGATGGTGCGGTGCCAAGCCGTTGCGGCTGGCTTGTCGATGCTTATGGCGTCTCTTGGCAAATAATTCCCAAGATGCTTCCACAATTGCTATTTTCCGAACATGGCGACAAGGCGCGTGACGCCATGTTGAAAATGTCCAAAATAATAATCAAGGATATTGAGGAAGCGGTAAAAAAATAAATTGTGCTTTAATGTCGTGACAAAGTCATAAAACCATATTATATAGCAACTAACAGTTTATTCCAGTCATTGAAAAATGACTTGGGCGGCTCGGGCTCGGGCCGCTTTTTTATTTTTGGTTTATTTGGTAAAATGCTTACTACAACACCTTTTGAACAAAGCCTTTATGATTTGCTTGCGCCCGCTGCGCAGGATTTGGGCTATGAAATCGTTCGTATTCGCATGATGGGATCAAAGCGCCCAACATTGCAGATTATGGCAGAAACTTTTGATGGTTCTATGACCTCTGGCGATTGCGAAAAATTGTCACGTGGTCTTGGCCCAATTCTTGAAGCGCACGACCCAATAAGTGGTGAATATAATCTTGAGATTTCATCGCCCGGTATCGATCGCCCGCTTACACGTCTTAAAGACTTCGATCGTTGGGCTGGGTTTCGTGCCAAGCTTGAACTTAACCGCATGGTTGAGGGGCAAAAACGTTTTGCCGGCGTTTTGGTCGGAAGCGATAATGACAATGTTTCAATCGACCTTGATGGCGAAGAAGAAACCGCACTTATTCCATTTGCGTGGCTGCATAATGCCAAATTGGTGTTAACCGATGAATTAATTCGTGAATCTTTGTCGCGTCGTGCCAAGGATGACGAATTAGAACAAATTGAAACCGCCATTGATGATGGCAAAATTGAACTTGAAACCCCTGAAGATAGTGGAGATTAACATGGCAATCAGTGCCAACAGACTTGAACTTTTGCAAATTGCCCGTTCGGTTGCTGCTGAAAAAAATATTGATGAAAAGGTCGTTATTGACGCTATCGAAGGCGCAATTACCAAAGCGGCACTTTCACGTTATGGCGCAATCCACGACATCGTTGCCAAAATCGACACCAAAAGCGGTGAGTTGACAATTACCCGTCGTCAAACAGTTGTTCCAACTCATGACGAAGTTTTAAACGAAGCGCAACAAATCGCACTTGAAGATGCGGTTAAGTTGAAACCAGATGTTGAAGTTGGCTATGTATTCACTGAGCAATTGCCATTGTTTGACTTTGGCCGCGTTATGTCATTGACCGGTAAACAAGTTATCACGCAAAAAGTTCGTGAAGCTGAACGTATGAAACAGTTTGACGAATTTAAAGACCGCGTTGGTGAGGTTGTTAACGGCACTGTGAAGCGTGCCGAATTTGGTAACATCTTCGTTGATTTGGGTCGCGGTGAAGGCGTTATCCGTCGTGACCAAACTTTGCCACGTGAAACCCTTAACATGGGCGATCGCGTTCGTGCATATATTTATGAAGTTAAGCACGAGCTAAAAGGCCCACAAATTTTCCTTTCTCGTTCACACCCTGGCTTTATGGCGAAACTATTCACCCAAGAAGTTCCAGAAATCTATGATGGCGTTATCGAGATTAAATCAGTTGCCCGTGACCCTGCGTCGCGCGCAAAAATCGCCGTTTTCACATCTGATAATTCAATTGATCCTGTTGGTGCTTGCGTTGGTATGCGCGGTTCACGCGTTCAAGCCGTTGTTGGCGAATTGGGCGGTGAGAAGATTGATATTATTCCATGGTCTCCGGATCCTGCAACCTTTATCGTAAACGCTTTGCAACCTGCTGAGGTTTCAAAAGTGGTTCTTGATGAAGATGAAAACCGTGTTGAAGTTATCGTTCCAGAAGATCAATTATCACTTGCAATTGGTCGTCGTGGTCAAAACGTTCGCCTTGCATCACAACTTACTGGTTGGTCAATTGATATCTTGACTGAAGAGCAAGAGCGTGAGCGTCGCGAAAAAGAAACTGCAACCCTTGTTGATCTATTCATTAATGCACTTGAAGTTGATGATATGATGGCGCGTCTATTGGTTTCTGAAGGCTTTGAAAGTATTGAAGACCTTGCCGGAACTGAAATTGATGATTTGATGGAAATCGAAGGCTTTGACCAAGAAGTTGCTGAAGAACTTCAAGCACGTGCGCGTGAGCATCTTGAGCTTAAAGCAAAAGAACTTGAAGAAAAAATTTCCAGCCTACAAATCGAACAAGCCTTGCTTGAACTTGATGGCGTTACCCCACAAATCGCAATTGCATTGGCCGAAGGTGGCGTAAAAACTGTTGAAGATCTTGCTGGCCTAGTATCTGATGATTTACGTGGCTGGTTCGAAGTTAAAAACGGTGAGCGTGTTCGTGAGGCCGGTATTTTGGATAGCTTTAACCTTTCATCTGAAGACGCTGATGCAATGATTATGGCGGCGCGTGTTGCTATGGGTTGGGTAGAGGCTGCAACCGAAGAAACTGAGGAGGCGGCTTCAACCGATGGACAAGTATGAGCGGGGTGAAGGTCATCGCCAAGAGCGGCGTTGCGCCCAAACCTATGAGATAAAAACAAATGACGAACTTATAAGGTTTGTCGCGGATGATGTCGGGGAAATTTTCCCCGATGTTGCCGCACGCGCGCCGGGGCGTGGTGTCTGGGTAAGTGCTGATGCCGAAATTCTCGCCAAGGCGGTCTCTGGGAATGCATTTGCAAAATCATTAAAGCGAAAAGTGCTACCGAATGCAGATTTGGTGGCGCGAACAACTATTGCATTATCAAATCACTGCCTTGATTTATTGGGTTTTGCCAAACGTTCAAATCAGCTTATAATTGGCGCCGACAAGGCATTAGACTTTCTAAAAGACAATGATGCTGCCTTTTTGATTGAGGCAAGTGACGGCTCTAATGATGGGCGGTCAAAACTGCTTTCGCGTCTTGGCAACAAGGCTGAGCAAAAGCTTATCGGCTGTTTCACTATGGATCAGCTTTCGGCAAAATTAGGAGTGGCAAATTGCGCACATATCGTTATGCGACACGGTACATTTGCCAAGAATTACAAGGCACAAATATTGCGTCTTGGCGGTTTTATGCCGCTTTATGATGAAAATTGGATACGAGGACTAAATCAAAATACAACCCCTCATGAAATGCGGGAGATTTAGTTTTCAAATAAATATTGGTAAAATTGAATAACAAGACTTGATTTATTGGCGATTTTGATGGAAAAGCCCTGCAACGCCTAATGCAGGCAGATGGAACATAATGACTGATAATAACGAAAACGATCGCGGCGCGAATGCGCGTAAACCTCTTAGCCTTAACCGTGGTGGGGCTGCTGGCTCTACTGTGCGCCAAAATTTCTCTCATGGGCGTTCAAAGACGGTTGTAGTTGAGGTGAAGAAAAAACGTGGCGCAGATGCACCGGTTGCAACTGGTTCTGCAAAAGCACCAACCCCAGGGTTTGTGCCAAAAGCCGCATTAAAGCCAAGAACAATTACCCCAACTCAGGCTGAGCCAGCGCATAATAATGCTGCCGGAAGTCTTTCTGCATCGGAAATGAAAGCACGCCAAGAGGCATTGGAACGTGCACGCGAACTTGAACTTGAGCGTCAAGAACGCGAACAACGTGAGGCAGAGGCACGCGCAAAACGTGAAGAGCTTGACCGTATTCGCCGCGAAGAAGAAGAGCGTCTTGCACGCCTTGAAGCCGAGAAGAATAAGGCTGCCGCTGCTGCTGCAGTTGTTGAAGAGGAATTAGAAGAAACGCCTGCACCACAGGCTGCAAAACCTGCTGGCGAGCAGACTCAAAGCCGTCAAGAAGAGGCTCGTCCTGCACCTGAAGCGGCATATGAGCCAGAAGAGGAAGAGACTGGAAATTCACCTGATATTCTATCTTCACTTGGTGGTCGTGTTAAAAAACAAAAACAAGCACCTTTAAAAGTTGTTCCTGCGTCACGTGATAAAAACGCGGCGCCACGTCGTGCTGGTAAACTTACCATCACTTCTGCACTTGATGGTGATGGTGAACGTCAACGTTCATTGGCATCTGTTCGCCGCGCACGTGAAAAAGAACGTGAGCGTCGTATGGGACGCACCCACCAAGAGCCAACAAAACAATCGCGCGAAGTTGTAATTCCAGAAGCGATTTCATTGGTTGATCTTGCAAACCGTATGGCTGAACGTCTTACCGACGTGATCAAATATATGATGAAGCAAGGACAAATGATGAAGGGTGCGGACATGCTTGATGCTGACACCGCCGAATTAATCGTGGTTGATTTTGGTCATACTCCAAAACGTGTTGCTGAATCAGACGTTGAAATTGGTCTTGAAGGTATTGAAGACACTGATGAAAACCAATTGCCACGTCCACCAGTTGTTACAATCATGGGGCACGTTGACCATGGTAAAACATCATTGCTTGACGCAATTCGCCAAGCCGACGTGGTTTCTGGTGAAGCCGGCGGTATTACGCAACATATTGGTGCGTATCAGGTTCGCTTGCCATCTGGTGATAAGGTTACATTTCTTGATACTCCGGGCCACGCGGCATTCTCTGCAATGCGTTCACGTGGTGCAGAAGTTACGGATATTGTTATTCTTGTGGTTGCTGCGGATGATGGCGTTATGCCACAAACTATTGAGGCAATTAACCACGCCAAAGCGGCGGGTGTTCCAATTATCGTGGCTGTGAATAAGGTTGATAAGCCTGATGCAAACCCAGAAAAAGTTCTTTCTGAACTATTGCAATATGACGTCGTCACCGAGAATTTTGGTGGTGATACACAGGCAGTAGAAGTTTCGGCAAAGCAAAAGAAAAACCTTGATAAACTTCTTGAGGCAATCATGCTTCAGGCAGAAATCATGGAGCTTAAGGCGAACCCGAACCGTACTGCCGAAGGTATCGTTATTGAGGCGAAACTTGATAAAGGTCGCGGTCCTGTGGCAACTGTTCTTGTTCACCGTGGTACTTTGAAACGTGGTGACATCGTTGTTGCGGGTACTCAATGGGGTCGTATTCGTGCAATGACCGATGAACGTAACCAAGTGCTTGATGCCGCATTACCTGCGCAGCCAGTTGAGATTTTGGGTCTTGATGGTGCGCCGGAACCCGGCGACCAATTGGTTGTTGTTGAAAACGAGGCACGTGCACGCGAAGTTACCGATTATCGTATTCGCTTGAAACGTGATCGCTCACAGATCAAAACCTCTTCACGTTCTGGCCTTGAAACAATGTTGGCGAAAATCAAAGAGCAAAAGCTTAAAGAATTCCCATTCATTGTTAAAGCTGACGTTCAAGGTTCTGCCGAGGCGATTTCAGCATCACTTGCAAAATTGAACAATGATGAAGTTGCGGCGCGTGTTATTCACCAAGGCGTTGGCGGTATCACTGAATCTGATGTGCTTTTGGCGAAATCTTCTGGCGCGGTTATTCTTGCCTTTAACGCACGTGCGGCGAAACATGTGCGCGACCAAGCAGAGAATGAAGGTGTTGAAATTCGTTATTATTCAATCATCTATAATTTGCTTGATGACGTGAAAGATATCCTTTCAGGGATGCTTGAGCCAGAACGCAAAGAAACCTTCATTGGTTATGCCGAAATTCTTCAGGTATTCTCAATTTCCAAAGTTGGTAAAATTGCGGGCTGTCGCGTTACAGAGGGAACAATCAAACGCGGTTGTGGCGTTCGCTTGCTTCGTGATGACTTGGTTATCCATGAGGGTAAACTTTCAACCCTTAAACGCTTCAAAGACGAAGTTTCCGAAGTTTCGGGCGGTCAAGAATGCGGTATGGGCTTTGAAGATTATCAAGATATCCGTGAAGGCGATCAAATCGAATGCTTTGAAGTTGAGATTATTAAACGTAGCCTTTAGGCGTTTCTCCTCCCCTATAAGTAAAACGAATGGGGGAGGTGTCCCAAAAGGGACGGAGGGGGCTTGGGAATGTTCCCCCTCGGTCACGGCAGGTCCGTGACAGCTCCCCCATTAACAGGGGGGCAAAAAGGTTAAAACATGAAAAAAAGAAATTCAAAATCAAAAGAAACTTTGGGCCCAACCAACCGTCAACTTAGGGCGGGGGAAAACATTCGTCACGTATTGGTGAATATTATTGCGCGCGGTGAAATCCATGACCCAGCCTTGCAAGGTATTTCAATTACGATTGGTGAGGTGCGTATGTCACCGGACCTTAAGCATGCCAATATTTTTGTGTCTGCATTGGGTGATGATAATCCAGAAATTGTTGCCAAGTCTTTGAACCATGCGGCGGCATTTTTGCGTGGGCAAGTGGCACATGAAATTGATGCCAAATTTACCCCCAAACTTAGATTTATTGCCGATAATTCCTATGATGTCGCGCTTAAAATTGATGGTCTTTTGGCGCAACCACATGTGCAACAAGATTTAGATCGCAAAAATTTCACCCTTGATGAGGATGAGGAATTTTAATCTTGTCCAAGCGCAGAAAAAAGGGAAATGACATTCACGGTTGGTTGGTGCTTGATAAGGCATTGGAACTAACATCTACTGATGCAGTCAATAAGGTTAAACGGCTTTTAAATGCCAATAAATGTGGCCATGCGGGTACGCTTGATCCCCTTGCAACCGGTGTTTTACCAATTGCACTTGGTGAGGCGACGCGAACCGTTGCTTGGCTTATGGAAGCGCAAAAGACCTATGAATTTACAATAAAATGGGGTTCAAGCACCACCACCCAAGATGCAGAGGGTGAAGTGGTGGCAACCTCGGAAGTGCGCCCAACAACGCAGGAAATTGAAAATATTATCCCATTATTTTTGGGAGAAATTGATCAAATCCCCCCTAAATATTCTGCTATTAAAGTTGATGGTGAGCGTGCCTATGATTTGGCGCGTGACGGCGAAGAGTTTGAACTTGCGGCACGTAAAGTCCAAACCTATGAATTAAAATTGATAGCAAATGATAGCATTTCAGCGTCTTTTTTTGTTCGTTCAGGAAAAGGGTTTTATGTGCGCTCATTGGCGCGTGATTTATCCCACAAATTGGGGGCAGAAGGGCATATTATTCACCTTCGGCGTACGTCTGTTGGGCCATTTAAACAAGAAACAGCGATAACACTGGAAAATCTTGAAAAAATGTGTAT
>APMI01017808.1_pt1 | contig 25323 bp, 24 predicted proteins | sample 667938 | NCBI WGS metagenome assembly APMI01 (sample SAMN01084076, study PRJNA167559) | wastewater metagenome | biome: Wastewater | place: Denmark: Ejby Moelle, Odense | collected 2011-11-28
GGACAAGATAGCAAAGGCAAATATGATAATAGACTTACTGCTCTCGATCTAGACAGGAACACATGGAAGAATTAAACAGAATTCAGTATTGGATAAGTATGGCCATAACCCAGAATTAATCCATCCCTCACTGCATACCAAAGCAGTTATCTCATTTTATGTGGAACATGTACTGACTCTAATACAATAACACACTGCTGGATATTCGACTTATGTTTAAGGCAATGGCATCAATCTACTCAGCCAATACCTCATCAAATATAGATTAAATCTATGTGTGCAGATAATAATAAAGTTTACATTTTTGGTCGCAAATAAGGTAATGATTATAATTAACTGTTCATAATGGGACTGGAACATACGCTATAGAAGAATCATTACTTGCTTGACGTAACTGAGTTTAAGTAAGCGAGCACGCCTGAAAAGAAACAATACCCTTCTCAAGGGATTAATATTGTAATGATATAAAATAAGACTAACCGCAGTGTTTTTGTATTCTAGTCAAATCGAAATACTCACGACAAGATGATTGCAAAATTGTGGATTTTTGACTGTATTTTACAAAATTGGCTATCCACTGACATTGAAGTAAATATTGACTTTTTCGACTTTATCTATGTCGAAGATATTAATACGTTTTATGTTATTCCTCGCACTCGTAAGAAATAAACAATCATTCAATTATTAATGCTGACTAACGGACTAAGTGAAACAGTTAAAAAAGAGCGCTTCAAAAACTGGAAGACTTGTGAGATCTGTTACTAAACATTAATCAACAACAATACATTGATGTAACCTGCGTTTAAGATATCGAAGCAAATGATGGACTCCATAACTGAGAAGATAAATTTTCCATTTGCAGCTTTAGGAATTTTCGCGGATTTGGCATTGGTTCACTCTGCAACTTAGATAAACTTTCACTACACTTACTATCAAGGAAGTCCAATGCTCAAAATTGAAGATGACTCAAGGACCAACTACACTAACGATGAGCTAGAAGAGGTAATTGTAAACTTCTCAGCTGAAGTCAATTGTAATTTCGGGTCCATTTAAAAAAGAACAAGGAGTGTACTATTTAAAGATTTTGCCAAAAGAGAATACGGGTCTAATTTGAAAATAGCATCATTGAGGCTTGGTTCTGAGATGTTATTTGTTTCACTGACTCCCAACTACGAAGCACGAGTAGCATACTTCGCGATGGAAAACGATGAATATGTGTGCTATTTTTACGCCTTCGATGAGAAAACAAATACCATTTTGGATGACTATTCAGTCTAAGCAAAAGCTTATGTTGAAAGAAAGTATGGAGACTTGATACGCAGTGCTTTACATGCAAACATGGCAACCATCAAGTACGCATCATACAAAAATACGACATACATCCTTAAGCTGAAGACAGTGCTGAACGAACAGGGTAAATAAGTTCCTGAGATTGAACCATATATTGGTCATGATGGCAAAGACATAATTTATATTTCACCCAACCCAGCCATATACAAAATTTACATGGATTATGGATGTAAAATAAATTAGTCCATCGATACTTCATTCACAGCGTATCTGTCTGCTCTGTTCATCAAGAACTAACATATGAAGATGACTGTGCAGGTTAAAGACGGTGAGCGTAAGATGGCACGTAAGGAAGACATTCTTCAGCACGTGGATAGGGCTGCCCTCATTAAAGTTATCAGCTCAATCGATTCTCTATTAGTCAACTACGATCTAAAATCAATTGATCTCATTCTTAATAACAGGCTTAACAAGAAGATAGGAATTTTCCATAATGGAGTTTTAATTTATCATAAGAACAGACTTGTAAAACGTTACGGATGCGAATTGGGTACATTACTCAACTGTTTATAATTTTCCGGCAAAGTCAGTTATGGATATTTCAATATTTTTGGTTCCATATAAGTGCCCGACTCTCTAGAAGTCAATCAACAAAAGACAGTAATTTATGTATAATGTAGGATTTCATTAATCAAATGATGCTTTAGAAATTGTACTCTAGACTGCTTTTGGTACATCAGTCAATGATGAAAAGCATTGATAATGACAAGTAAGATACAAAACAGTCTGCCAGCAAAGAAGGGCCAAAGTTAAGATCTAGGGCTTCAGAGGAACATGAGCCTGTTGCTCGACAGGTTCCTGTTAAGAAAGTGAAACGGAGCCAATAAGACTAAAGCTACCACGGAAACTGATTTATATTAATTTTTTTTAATATAGACAATCAAGTGTAGCTCATTTTATCTTCAAGAGCAACTAAAGTAAGCAATAGAGTCACATTTTTATTCACTATTTTGCTGTCAATATCTCCGCCTACTTATTTTATCGCCTCAATAATATTAAATCCTTACAGTCCCTTTTCACTCACCTGCTTTTCAATATACCGGTATAGTCTAATGAAATTGTCTAGCCCCAATGCCTATTCGAGTTGCATGCGAAGGGTCTACAATTTGGAGTAATTACTAAAATAATCTAAATCCACTTCCTCGGTATCCATGTCAAGGTCAATTTTTTTAGGCTCAGCTGTTAATGACAACTAAAATTCATCATCGTCTCTAAACACTATCTAATCAGCTAAAGGTATTTCTGGTAACATTTCTATCTTTTTGTGAACTCCTTGTAAAATTTACTCGAGCTACCCTATGTACTGATCAAACTCAGCAGGGTTTCTGACCTATAAAAACAAATTTTCGCTGTCTCGAATCATGGAATCAAATTGTTTCTATTCTGGTGCCTTAACTTTATTTACCTACTCAACTTGATTAAAACGAGGTGAGTCTCCTTGCTTTGGAGACTCTTGTTTTTCAGGTCTTTTCTACGAGCTTTTCTTCTTGCCCCACTTGCCAACTTCGTGAACTTCCGGTTCCTCAAATTTCTTTATTTATTTTTAAGAAGATCGATCCTTTCTTCCCTTGTCTCGCTCATCCTCAATTTTTTTATTTGATAAGGGTTACTTTCTTGCTTGCTCAATAATATTAGGTTCACTTGCTCTTTTCTGTACGACTGGTTGACCTATCTATTTCTTGGAACCTGGAGCATGTGACTGTTTTTTGTAGTTTGGATTACAAAATGCATTTATGAGCTCTTCTTCTGTAGGTTATGGATCTTTTTTCTTAACTGGGGCATTGTAAAAATCTGAATTATTCTGCTTTCTTTAATTTGAACTGTTTCGAGATTATTGTTTAGTTTTCGGACGATTTGCTTCAGCATAATGATAGTTGCGATCAACCTATACATCACTCTCTTTCGTTGAAGGATTATCATAATTCGAATATCCTTATTGGTCTCTTCTTGCTCTTTCTTAAGCTCTTTTTCTAATCTACAAATTTTCATAGTATTGTTTACGAGCGAAATCATTGAAATCCTGCATTTTCTTATCATCTTCAATTTTTTTATTCAATTTTTTTGCATTTTCTGCTTCTCTTCTTTTACGATCCTCGTATTCTTCTTTTTGCCTCATCAGATTAGCCATTTAAATTTGCCTTTGATACTATTTCTCTTATTATGCTTTTCTCATTTTGGCAAATTCTGCTTTTCTAATATTGTCTTCATACTCCCTCTGCATTCTAGCTTTCTTCTACTGCTAGTAAACTAATTGCTTTTTTTTCTATTACTATTTTCTTTTAATTTATTCTTATCTCTTTCTAATTTAGTCTTGTCGTTTCTTCTATTACTTTTTTCTGTCTTCTTATTTCTTTTTTATCATAGCAGCCTATAGCTTAGCTTGTTATTATTTAAGCCTTTGTCTTTCATATTATAGATTCTTTTAATTTTTCTATACGGAGCCTGAAACTTTTGACTCCTTCTATTTTTGGATCTGAGCCAGTTTATTAGCAAATATTTATACTTTTTGATTGTGTAATATTGTGTGCGAAAATTATGCTATGCGTTTGGTTTCACTTAAGAAATTACGGATTCTGCCTTGAATAACTGGTTTTTCTATTATATTACGAATAAGTACGCAAAATTTAGTGAACGCTTGGTCTTTTGTTCTGATCTAAAGTCAACATTTACGAGACTAGTGATTTCAATTATTTCGAATAGTTGCCTTGGATTGGAGGATAACTGCCTTTCACTATTTTTAATGCCAGCATTTGAAGTGAAGTCGCAGTAAATGGCGGTTGGAGACAACATAGTTCATACAGAACGGCACCAATTGACCAGATGTCTGACTTGAAAGAATAAGGCTTATTTTCAATTATTTCAGGAGACAAATAATAAGGTGTGCCTACAACTGTTCTTGCTTTTTAGTGAGTAACATTTAGAACTCGGGCAATACCGAAATCTCCTAGCTTCAGTGAATTATTTTTAGCTATGAATATATTCTGACCTTTAATGTCACGATGAAGAATCTTTCTATCATGGACATGCTTGATCGCAAGACAGATCTGCGTAAACCAGCCAAGGATATGATCTTACTCAAAGAATTGCTTTTTCGCTTTCTGTTGAACGATTGCTTTAGCGAGATCACCGCATTCGGCGTACTCCATTACAATTTTGAGTTTGTTATGCTTAGTGATGTAAACTTCTCTGAAATTGATGATATTCGGGTGCTTCAAGTTACTGAGAATTTGCGCTTACTTCACGGTTTCCTCTTTTTATTTTGCAGACATGTGTTCGATATTCATTTATTTAATGACTAGCTGCTCGCCTGTTGACTTGTGCTTTACTAGATAAGCCTTTCCGAACGCTCCCTCTCCCAGTAGTTTCTCTTTGATATAAATCTCGTTTTCATTTTAAACGACTTTAATATCCATGGACTACCTTCAAATTATATTATAAAGCATCTAAACCCAAATCATCGTACAGAAAAATCAAAAAATTTTTCAATATAAAATGCTTAAATTTGATCATTTTGTTTCAATTTAGATATATCAGTATAAAAGTTAAACCGATTAATTGTTGTATGTATTTGGTAATTATATTAATAAAATAACAAAATAACTGACTAATGAAGTCGTGCCACAAGTCCCTTGATCTGACCAGCCAGCCCCACTGTCTTCAACCATAAGCAGATAATGGAGCATAGACAAGCAATTGCATAACTTTACCTAAGGTAAAGTGTGCATTTCACCCGAACTAAGCTATTACTAATTTCTGTACATGCGAGTGCTGTTTACTTCCATTGTGTCCGTCCTGCATTAAAATTCATACTATATAGCATGTCAATATGAAGAAGATCAGCCCACAGTACGAGCCAATCACTGATTTGCTTTAGGAAATATATTAAGAAGTGCAGGATTTATTGAACTCCAACAATGAAGATTACAAAAGAGTACTAGAAATAGACTCACGGGTTGGAGCATTTAGGACGACTATTCAGCAAAAAATCAACTCTGTCAAGCAGAATATATTGAATTAAGTTGAAAAATATTTTGTTAAGCTTGATTAAGATGTTCAATCTAAGATATAAAATATGAACTACATCCGAATGCTCAGATAGTACAAAGAGCAGTCGAAGAAAGCTATCATTGGGTTAAAGAATATCTAAAGGTGCTTTAATCCAGACAATGACAAAATTATGAGAGTTATCATTAAGTACAAAGGAGGTGAAATCAAGAGAGAAGTACAACAGTTTTAGCAAGGACTTGAAGAATTTCTTAGACAAGTAAACCATAACTTTATTACCTTTTCTGTCAGGGAAGACTACAAGCAAATACTACATGGCTATTTGGACAGCATGAAAAAAATCGAAGTATCTGATGTTAGATCAGTAGGCATAGTCCCTAACATATCAGCAAAGTTATCATAAGTTTATGAGAAAACACCAAAGTAGAGTAAGAAATAAATACGCAAATCAATAGGTAATTTTTTAGCAGCCTCAGGCGCGAAGCAACGCCAAAATCAATAAAATAATCTCAACGATAGTCTCACTTCTGAGTACAATTGTGGGAATAAAAATTCGGTTGAGCATCATTTAAGTATGATAGGAACGCCAGCTAGAGACGAAAATAGAAGAAGTTCGAGCAAAGGGAAAGGGTTATCATTAATGCAAATAAATAATACACTTCAACCTACAATATCTCAAAGCAAGGGGCCGAAAGCAATAAACATATGCTCGCCAATATAATTCAACAGGACGGCCATCATCCGAAGAGACAAATGATAGCGTATTATTATAATATATTCTGTATTAACATCAAATGTAAGCTAAGTAGGATAGATTTGGCCAGTCGGGTGCTCAGGGTAGCATAATTTAAGAATTATTTATAACATATAAATGCACGACAGCAAATCCAAAATTTAAGCCAAGTACAGAGAGCTGAGCTAGAAAATGGCAGCTTCCTGTGGAGTCAAGACCCAGGACTTGAGTAAAGTTCAACAAACTGTTATCTTCATCCATGCTGCTAATTTAGAATCGGGACTCCAATGCGTTTCGAGAAATGGAGAGACTATATCTTTCCCTGAGAACTGGAGTGAGGATAAAGAAGGTGTCTATAAGTTCAACTATAAAGTTAAGGATTCAACTTCCAAAGAGGGCAACTCAAAAGTTGTTCAATTCAGGTTAATCAATAATGGGCAAAGCGATGGAAGCATATCTGTAAACTATAGCGTCTAAGACTCAAGCGAGCTTAATCAATACTAAATCAAGTATGAGAAAGAGAGAGCTGAATAAATTTACAAGGCCTATCATAAACATTTGGATGAAAAACTTCTCAACAAAAAACAAGATAAATCGCACAATATGGAAGCAGTCAGGAATCTCGAGCCTCAGTGGAGAGCTCCAAACCTTAATAATCAAAGGCAACCACCACCAATGTTCGGCATTCCCAACTCAGGTGGTAACAACCCTTTAGGATTTCCATACGGAACAGGCGAGTATATCGGACCAGACAGTGAGATATTTAGAGGTAGAGGCGATGGGCATATATTTGGCCCAATGAGCTCAAACCCACAGTCAATCAATGATCCACGCAGACCGCCAGGATCTCGATTTGACCCAGTTGACCCCTTCGGAGGACTTGGTGAAGAGAAGCCTAGAAATAACAGAGACTTTATGGGTTTCAATTAGTTTGGACAGCCAATTGGAAAAGGTAGTGGTGGATATAATCCAGGCAAATTCTTATGAGACTTGTGCACATAATGATCATAATTGATTAACAATTACTTCATTTAATTATAATTCATTTTTTCCATTAATTTATGTTGATTGCTACGTATTTTTTGCCTTTATCTCTATTAAATTCATTTTCTATTTATTTATTTTTAATCGAATTCTATAAAGTCTACAGCCTATCTAAAGGCTTAAGTTTTATGATATCGATATATGCAGCAGTTCGATGGATTCTCTTTTCCTTAGTAGAGTCATCATTGTCGCCATATGCAACGTTATACTCGTATAATATTTCACTCACGTATTTAACTCGGTTTAATCCGGCAAGCTCAATTAGTGGATGTTGAAGTGCATCATCATAGACAGTATCTAGCCATTATTCATTAATCATTTTATGATGAGTTGGCGGAATATTGTACAGTAATTTAATTCTCCATGTTCTAATGGGTCCTATCTTGCTAATCGGTAATCTCTTTCCCCGTCTCACGTGGTCTTCCTCAGACTTAATTGGTAGTGATCTGCCGTACATATATGTATTGGCTTTATAATTGGAGTACACAACCCACAGTTACGGATTCTGCTGATAGACCGAGTTCATAACCTGGAAAGCGTACTTCCCGATTAGTTAATCATCACCGTCAAGCAGCATCTGTATGTCATCTTCTTTACAATAATTAAATGCAGCACTAATAATGTTATATGTCGCGAAATTACGACTTTTGCTCTGAATGAATGTCATCCTGTCTTTAGGAAAATTTTGCTATAACAAGTATTTTATGGAGGCATTTAAATTGTCGTCTGTGGAGAGATCGTCAGCGAATATGATATGATAGTTATCGTACTTTTGCTGCAATACAGACTATAACACTTTAATATATCTGTCATTCTGAATATTGTTGCGGCTGAGTATGGTGAGACAGAATGGCACTTGCTTAGCCTTATCTTGATATTGATTGATATTATACTTCTTATCATACTCCAGATATTCCAATTTTTAAATAGAGTGACCATCGGGCAGGTACAATAACTACTGTCTTTCTGCAGCTTTGATCATATTTTTAACTGTTAAGTTAGATTAGGCAGGGGGAATACCCATGAAAATGCCCTGTTTGCGCTGGTCAAAATAAGCGATATCCACCGGCATGTCATGATTCAGTCGGTTTATTTTATTATATGGTGTACGGGAGTAAGGGGTTGAAATTGTTTTGAAAATGTGTAGATATGAGTGGTCGCTTGATTAGTATAACTTGCTGTGATCAATGCGTTTTGTACTATCTGGGAATAATTCCAGTGGACCAATTGTTTGAATACTGATGTCATTAGCTTGCAGATATTTCCTAGAATTATTATTAAAATCATTTTTCTCAAGTAATTAATATACTCGGCTGTAAAAACTATGAACTTAAAGTTATTTATCATTACGAGAGTAAGTTACCCAACACAGATGCTATTGATGAATATTATTGAGGTACTGCAAAGATGAAGGTTTTATAGGTTTTTAAATAAACATGACAATTGCATTCTTTGCGCACTGATTTTTAATTTTTTTGCTGTATGCATAATAATTATTCTCAGATGATTTGCTTTGTTTCTCAATTGAAATTATTTTGACTTTACTGTAGTTCTGTGCACTGATTGACTGCTCAATTTTATCCAGATTCGATTTATCGCTCCAAAATATGAGAATACAGAAAGGCAGTTGAGTATATTATCCTTTAAGCAACTAAATTTCATGAATTTTGGGTGATTATTTTAACGCAGACTAGGCATGTTTCACAAAATATGATAAAGGTTGTGCTTTAGGTGGTGGTTCAATTTTCGGTTTGCTTGGAGCTGGCTTCTTTGGCTTCTCGTTTGTGTAAAGAGGAAAGTAATATTCAACTTGAATAGTTTTCATGTCCAGTTTATTGGTAATTGTAGTCTTGTACCCTTGAGAAATAAACCATTTTGATACTATTTGTTCAAAATTGTAATTAATTATTGCAGTAGGACTAGCGAGCTTCGAGTAACTTTATAATTTTTTATAGTCACTCAGTCGATGAAGGCCGGGAGCTAGACTAAATCCCATTGGTTGTGGGCTTGATCTAACATTGTAGGGAAGTACCTGACTTACTTTCGCATCTTTTTGTAGTATTGAAGCTGAGTAAGACATAAAATAGTATCCATCTTGTCGCCAATCTGTAGTCGTAAAGAAGTAAAACTCAGTATTAACGAGTCCGACAATCTTATCGAGACAGGAGACTTCATATGGATATTATGGACACTCTATGACTGTAACATTTTAATCTGCAAGATAGTCTGACAAAATTATCATGTATGGCGCCAATCCGACGATGATTCGTGAAATAAGTTTATTTGTTTGTGAAGGCATAAATGATTTGATGGATTACAAAGCAAGCTAGTCACTATAACTGGCTGCTAAGAACACCGCTGTTATCTGATGTTCTTCTGTATACGCTTAGATTTATTTTTGCAAACTTGCAGTATTGTCAATTTAAGCCTATTTTGCAGAACCAACACTAGCAATCGCAATTGCTGAAATTATAAGAACAGCCAGGATATTGATAATAGTAATGCTCACAATAATTTAAGAACCTTTCCATTTGTATCCTGCGAACGAATGATAAATCGGTGGACCTGCTGATATCGGCTATTGTATATAGTTATTGCTACGGGTCTAGTTTAATCTCATGTCAGCTTATTTTATGTGGATCTTCCGCTCTACCGGGGACTAATTATATATTTTACTCTGCTATGTTAACAATAATATATTCAATTATTAATAAGTTAATTTAAGACTCTTTTACTCATATTAATATTTTGTATCTTTAATGGCGACCCAGTACGAAGATCGAAGGCAGAACAGACCCAGGTACGAGGAGAAGAACAAAGTCACCAGGAAGTTCGAGTTCATTTTCGACGAGGATAAAGTTACCTATCGCACATAGATACCAGAGCTACCCGCCAAACCCAGAACCAAGCCTAATGCCTAATCCCATAAGAAAGCATTATAGCAAATTTAGAACAAATCGCATGAATTGAAATAAGAGCGCAAGAAGAAGAAAGATTAAATGAAAAAGGGTTCACAAAATTATGATGAAGATATCTATAAACTCCAGAAAAATATAGATTTGGGTAAAAAGTGTTTAGTGGTTCTCAAATACGATGAATAAACAGTAGCTAGAAGTCTAGTTGATATTTAAGAAAAGCTTGAGAAAAAAGCAAGACTTGTTCGCAACTTACAAAGAGGACCTAGAGATAATAAGCAGGAAAGGAAAAACTACGAAGAAATGACTTATTAATAAATTGAAGCTGAATAATAAAGATTAAGCACAAGAGTATCAACAGCAAGCTTGAATAAGAAATAATAAACATAAATAAATGGATTGCTTTCAAAGCTGGCTAGACTTAAAAAAACTGCTGCCCATGGCGAAAAACAAAAAGACAACACTGAAGCCATTTAAAATGCTCAGGATTCAATTAATCGATTAAAAATTGTAAAGGAGAGTCTACAAAGAGAAAGTAGCGAAATAAAATAGAAAATATAATCCATCGAAGAAGACATATAAGAGTACGGAGATAAAATTGATGAACTTGAAGAGCAGAAGAAGAATCCAGAAAACGAAGAGCTTGCTGAATAATGTAAAAAGCTTAAAGAACAAATATACGACCTACGAGAGGAAAAATCTAAGCTTTAAAGATAATTTGAAACTAAAAGATAAGAGTACGAAAGAGAGCAAGCTAAAATAGAATGGATCAAGTGGGCCACGGAAATTCAGAAAAAGAAAAATTAATAATGGGAAGCAGAAAAAGAAGAAAAGAGAAAGCAAAGATTAAAATAAAAAAATAAATAAAAGAATGCTGATGGGGCTGCTCAACCTTAAGGTCAAAAAGGTACTGAGTAAAAAATATAGCGGAAAAGACCTAATAAACATCAAAAAGAAATTGACAATTGCGCATTTTTGATTTCCTACTGTGAAGGATTGATCCAAAAAGATGAAAAGAAAGAATAATAAACAAATCAAGGTCAAGGATCGAAAAATGTTGAAACCAGTTTACAAAGTGGTGAATGGTCTAAAATGAAAGGTATTCAGCTTGTAAAATCTAAAAAACAAAATATAGATTAATAGGAAAAAGTAGAGAAGCCAAAAAAGAAGAAAGTATAGAAAAAGTAAAGCGAGCAGGTTCCATAAAATGCACCAGTGACTTTTACTCATCAGTTTTTCACTCAACATGCATTCGATTCAGTAAGAGTTGTACCGCCTACAAAACCCGATTAGGTTGCATAGATCTTAAAACAACTAAATTAAAAATTAGTATATTACTTAGAGCACCCTGAAGGCGCACCTGGCTAACAGAAACAATAAAGGCAAGAAAGAGAAAACGTTAGAGACAACGATAAAGGCAAATAGAAGTATGTTGCAAAAGGTAAATATCAGAACCAGGGACGCTAGAAAAAAGCCATAAACACATAAGAATTTCCTTCGTTACAATGATTATCCATAAAATGAAACAATAAAGTATCAATAAGTAGCATTATCAATTTTTCATAATGATTTCCATCATGCGGTACATGCCTTAAAGATTCAACTTTATTTATTTGAACTAGGATTGCGTCAGTGATTCGTTTATTGTACGTGAAGTAACATAATTTTGCAACCTGAATAAATGAATGTTTACATTCGCTCGTAGTCTCTGAATTTCTGAGTGAACTATGTGCCTAGCTTAATGTGAATTTTCTTCAAAATCATGTAAATCTATTCGAGCGGTGACTTAATTTGACCAATATTAGGATCGTCAGCGTTCATGTTAAGACAATCAAAGACTTAGATAAACTTAACTGCTGCTTGCATAAACAAAAATGTTTCCTTTGATTGGTTTTCCTTAATATACCAAAATGTACTTAAGTGTGCATTCCTTTTTATAGAACAAGTTTGGCCCATGAGACTTCGTCATGGGAGATACTGTACTTCTTTAGAAAGTCATCTAGTTTGAAATTAGGGATAACTTGAGTGAATCTGTTATACTTCTCGATATATTTAGACAACTAGGTCTTGTATGTTGTTGAGTCGATTTTATCATAGCTGTAGTATTTCTAGGTAAGGTTGATTAGCTTCAACAGGACATACAATTGCTTTTCGTTCTACATTCTGGCTCGTTCTGCTGGAGTCAGCACGATAGTTTAGTCCATAAACACTTATACTCTTAATTATCTATTTATAAGCGCTACTACATTATAAAAGTCAACTTAGTATATTTGCATAATTAATATGTTGAATCAAGCATACTTTTCTATTAATAAATAACTCAGTGCAACGTATCATAATCATAGGTGCATGTTATCAAAAGCTTGACTAAATGCGTTCGTTGGTCGGCCTGATCCGCTTGGAGTCCAGTTGTAGCTTAAGAAATCCCCTCCTAATTTTTGAGGACTCTTTTTCTCATCCATTGACAGCACCGCGTTGAATTAATCGTAATATGTTAAGTCTTCAAGATTCTCCTGATACTTTTTGATGAATGTGTGAGTTGAGCAGAATCTTAGAGTTGCTCTCTACTATGGATTCTCTTTTAGTAGATTTCTAATAAAGCTCTCAGCCAATGGAGACATGAACACGGGATAATTTACTGACCAATTAACTTTTCGAGACCCTGGCTTAGAAGGTCCTATTCCATTTTTCATAGAGAGCATCAACTATTTTCGATAAGGAGGGTTACCGGTTAACAATTCATAGGTTAGAACTCCGATGCTCCAAATATCAACACTATTGTCATACTGCCCTCCTTCTTTCATCTCGGGTGAGAGATAATCAAGGGTTCCACAGAATGTCGTTTTCATTTAATTTTCATAGTAAGAGGCCCAGCCGAAATCACAAAGCTTGATGGTGCTCTACATAAATATAAAGTTACTCCAAAAAGCATAACAATGTTCTCTGGTTTGATATCACGATGTGCAATTTTTAGTTTGTGCATATACTGGAGAGCATCAATAGCTTGCTCCACATACCTTGAAGCTATATCCTCAGTACACTTGAGCTTGTCCATTAATATGCCACCTTCTGCGTACTCCATTAACAAAAATATATGATACTCGTCTTAGAAATGAGTGTACAGTTTTATGATGTTTGGATGATCTAATCTGTAATGGATTTTTAGTTCCCTTGTAAATTGGGTTATCATATTGTACTACAATATCGTGGATTTGAAGATCTTCTTCAAAGCGTACAGAGTTCCAGTTGCTTTGTGTTTGCAAATATGTACATCGCCGAATTTACCCGACCCAACATTTTTACCAAGCTCAAAGTCTTTGAGAGTAATCGGCTATCCGAATACTATTGATTTTTTAATAATGTCAGTTTAATTTGCCTATTTTTCAATAATGCGATCCAGCTCAAGCTCACTAGATTTTCTATTTTTACTAAATGCTTTGGGATCGTGCACTTCCATAGATACTTTCATATTAGCATTGCCAGCACTCCAAAGATTCTTAACTTGTGTCTATTTGTTACCTAAAGTTAGTGTCTGATTGCTTTGATCATTAATCTGGATCTTAAATGTTTAAGGACTTTTTCTTTATACTTACTAGAAATGTGGGATCGGATTCAAATTTTGAGCCGAAGCAGTCCGGAATATTGGAGATTGTGTTGGTGGACTCACGGCTTTACTGTCCTAGTTGTAGTATATTGGCAATATCGGCGATTTTGGAGATGTTGGCGATACTTGAGCCATTTGAGCTACTTTAGGCTGCACAAAATATTCAGGCTCGTATGGCTTTTTCTACACGGGCTTTTTAAATACTGGCACACTCATTGGTTTGCTGGCTCCAAAGTTTCCCACTGATGGGCTTAGCATAGGGAAGTTTGAAACGTCCATATTAATTTTTTTCATGCTCTTCGGGTTCTTTTGTTATTGTGTGTGCTCCTCCTTAAGAGCTTCAATTTTGGAGAAGAGTCCGTCAAGAGAGCTATTCAAATTGAAATATAATTGAGTAGCAGTTGTCTCAGACTTATGATTACTAGAGCTTGAACTAGGCAAGTCGGCATGGGTCAGTCTCTCGGAACTGTAAAGTTTTGACGATTATTTAATGTGGCTGTCGTGCTGATCGTGATCGTAAGTGAAGGAGGAGTCTAGATAGTCTTTCTGTTTGAATTCATGGTACTGGTTACTCATGCTTCCTAATTATAATATTCGAAAAATGTTGACCCGATCTCATTTATTATTTTACTTGTATCATCATACACTATCCTAGGTATAACAGGCTGGTAGTAAAAGCCTAAAATAATCTCACGTCGATAATGAGTGCTTTTGAATTGATAAGATAAGAAGTGAGCCTTAAAACGAGAATTAAGTATAAATTTCTGATACGGTGTGTTATAATTTCAAGATCATATCATAAGCATTAGAATATAAAAATAAGATTGAAGCCGAGTCTGCCCGTTCATGAGCGCGATTAATAATGAGCAAATAGAAGTCATTCTGAAATCTATAAAGTATCAGAAATAGTATAGTCTCGAAGCGGGCCCCAATGATCGACTAAGCGACATTGCTACGTTCTTAAAAAGCTTAAATGAAGTGGGTAAGTTTCAAGACACGAATATGATAATTTTTATGGAGTCAGCAACAGGAAAACCTATTCCCCACTTTACAACATTAGGAGAGCTTCTGAGAAGTCCATCCAAGAAAGTTGAACTGTTTGTGGAGGCTATTGAGACAGCTGAGTTAACAAGCAAAATAAAAAGTAAAGCCTGTTGTTCATTATTTTGATTTATATTTATTGTCTTTTTGCACTTACTCTATCATTTGAAAGTAACGGTCGTGAAATAAAATCTAATTATTTGAAAAAATAGTGGAAGTAAAAGGCGAATAGCAAATTCTTCTAAATATTTTATTTAAAATATGGATGCATGGATAGAATCTCTAAAATTTATTATTATTCCAACTTGAGAAAAATGGAACTCAAAACCAAAGTGAGACAGCCAAAATAAAAAAGTTTAAGTCGGAATGCTTTTATACGCTTGGCAGTTCTTGAGTCCAAGATGAAGAGAAAATAGACAACCATTGCCCTCTCGACGGATATTAATAATATTTCAAATTGGGAGCTGGAGGAAAATTAAATTTAGCTGTTTGTTCAAAGAGCAGTTCTCTTTGCACGCAAAACTTAACCCTCGACCTTGTTAGCCTAGTGCCTGTATAAATTCATTTCTCTATTGGCTCCATTTGGCATCAAATATCGCATAGGTATTTTGTACTAAATGACAAGGATCCAGAAAACTATTGATCCTGTTGAACTTTAAAAGTGCTTGGCTGAGAACTTAGAGTTAATGGATCCTAAATTTAATGACATTGAAAGTGTTTAATTAGACTGTCTGCTATAATTTTGTAAATTAACACAAAATTAGCTTGATTTCTAAGTTGTACTACTAAAATGCATTTAAAAACTTGAAAAAATAGCACAAAATTTGTTTCAAAATGTTCAAATATCACAAAAGACACTATAATATTGTTAGTCAAGTGTGTCACTCTTTAGATAAAACTAAAAATTAATGTTTCAGTTATCCAAATTCTGTTGTCTGGGTATGATAAAATCGATGAGAAATTCTACAAGAAATCTGTATGCACAAAAGCTAATCAAATTTTTACAATTGTTTTTCTAGAGCGGTAAAAAATACTAGTCTGCTTGGGTCTAAAGAATTAAAAACTAAGTTGAAAATCAAAGAGGTATGAGTATATGGGGATCTAAATTAAGATATCTCATATTAAATAAGCAATAGTGCAGATTTTTAAGATGGAAAGGTTATCCGACTATTGCTCCAATTAATTTTTAATTTCGAAATAAAAATTGTGGAAAATAAAATATATTTCGTTCAAAGAAGATTCAAAATATTAAAGAAAGTAGTTTTGTTTAGTCTCATTATAATAAAAACACTATTTAAATAAAAAAATAGCCAAAATTGGACGTTAAAAGCCGCATATATAGTTTAAGTTTCGACTAAATAAAATTTAGAAATACTCTAAATTCACACATCGCAACAAAATTATCAAGTTCTTGCCCATTTTCTACGCAATAAAAGAAATAATCAGAGTCATGTCATTTAAAAATGAGTGAATTGTTGACAGAAATAGAGCAAATATCTTAGTCTAACAGTGATTCCAATATATCGTATCTTAAATAATAAAAAGAAGATGTTAAAAATATTGATAAAAACAATAATAAAGATCAGGCTGAGGTTGATATTGTCAAATTTTAAAGTAGTATTGAATAAGTTGAAAACATTTAAATCAAAGAAACTCTCGACAAAAATTGTATTTTATCAACCGACCTCAAATAATAATAGATAATAGCTGTTTAACTTAATAAAAAACAAGAAGATATAAGTGAAATAAAGCACAAAAAACAGCAGAAGACAGAAAGTTAAATGGAGTCAGAGTGTTGGGAGCTATTAACTGACCATATTACTGATTTAGTATAGCAGTGGATGGAAGCTGAAGTTTAAAATGTGTCATAAAAGCACAGCCTCGAACTGGAGTAAATCTATGAACCAGATTTTAGTGAAAGCTAACAAAATTAACAAATTTAACAACAAAATCAATTAGTAAAAGACCCAATAATTGAAATAATGTCTATGAGTGAGTTTAAATCAAGCGTGTGCCATGAGCAGCCAGTCATCAATATAAAGATGATTTCTTCATCTAAATCGAATGAAATTCAATTCGAGGATGAATAAACGCTTGAGCCATGTCAAAGTTAAATTACACAGAATACAGAATTTAAATAATTAGGCACAAAATTAGGTTAATTGACGGAAATAGACTTAAATGGATTCAAAATTAGATTTTATTTGAAGTTTATTAAGAATACAACCAATTCCTAAATAATTGCTAAAAATATCGATGAGGTTACGGTGTTAAAGATTCCCATTCTGCCTCAACAAAAATTATCACATGTACTCTCCCGAATTAAAGATACTAATAATTATAAAACACTTAACGATAATATTTAGAAAAACTTTAAAGAGACTGATTAACTTGATAAATTGCAGCAAAAACTCATAGTGAAATAAACTTGGGTATAATTATGGACCAGTTATATTAAAATAGAGTGTAATAAAATCCGAAAAAATATTAAAGCGAAAATATTTGTCAAGTGGCACACAGACTAGACATTCAACTTATTGATGATGATCATGAGCAATGCAAATCTTGAGATTGCAAAATACAAAGCTACAAGTGTGAAAGACTGTGTAATATAAAAATAAAGATATTTGCTTAAAAAGAATTAAAAAATGAAAATTTTGGGGTCTATAAAAGTGAATAATTTAGATGGTCGGTTGTGGCCTAATATCAGAGATGGTGTAGAGTTAATAATTGGAGCTAATGTAAAGCTAGATTTAAGTGGGCGAATAACAATATAAAACAATCCAATTATATAAGATATCATAAAGCTGATAGTTTGAGTTAACAATATGATGTATTTTTATTCTTGTACATACATGAGCACATGCCATAAATATGCAATTATAGTTTAATGATGATGGAATAAACCCTCGCAATAACTTATATAGTTGCTGCAATTAAGAGTCGATTCCGGTTAATTTAGTCGAAACTTGACACCTGGTTGTTATTGAAACATGCAGGGAACACTGTTCGACATTTTTATTTTTTAATAATGTTCAACAATATATTATAATCATATCATCTATTTTTATATTATACTCATCCCATATCTATCGTGGCAAATGCTTATTTCTCCTCATCTACATTATTTGACTTCTCTGAGTTTATTAATGAGAGCAATGATGGCTGCCGAGAGCGAGTGTCTTTACTTTTAGCCAGAAGCATTCCGACCATGTTTCGGTTGTACAATGTCACTCTATGAAGTAGTAACTTTTATTATTTTTATAGAGAAAGAGGTCTTCTTGTGTTTTTCATCTTGTTGGAGTTCTAAGGTAGGTCTATTGTTCGACTTTGATCATACCTTGTGCTTTATTTTGCATTCAAATATTGATCGACATTTTGTGTTATTGTATTTCGTGAACTACTACTTATCACACTTTCAGCCAGTCTTGCTTTGGATTGAATATTAATAATTATGTCTTTTGAAAAAACAGAACTTTTTCTTTCAAGTGAAGTGTTATGCTCGTTTCCGCTTTATTCCAACTTCTGCATATATCTTCGATGTGAATTTTTTATCCTTCTCAATGATTTATTATACTCATTATCGTACTAGACTTTATAGTCAGGAATAGGTGATATTTGAGGTCGATCTCTATACATGAACTCAATTAAATCGGTATAGCGCTGCGAATGTTTCTTATGAGAGACCTTTCGTTGAGGTAAATTATTAACATTCTGTTCATATCGAGCAGGTCCTGGAGATTTTTACTTTTAATTAGGAAATCTTTACAGTTAGCTCCGAAAATTGCAACTGTCACCATGATGATTTACTTTTAATATAACGACGTCATTGCTCTTCCTAATTGCCTCATAATTTGGTTTAATGATAGGTAAAGCAATATCGTAAGAACCTGGCCCTGGACTCACTTCTTCGCGTTTTTGTTGTTTAACCTATTAAAATTTTATGTTCTTCGCTTCAGGCTTACCAATTATATTCATTACATGAAATAAAAAAATCTAAACATCAGTCAAATAATCATTTTCTTTTACGTAGATTTCTCAAAGGCGCAACTGGCATTTATTTCTTCGGTTACACTTTTACTGATCTTCTAGTCTTCTTGGGCACCTATTTTGAATCCTGATCTTATTTTATTGATTGTGATTTGGATGCTTCATCCTCTTCTGAAAGATCGACAACTTGAGGCCTTTTTCGTTTTCTAATCTCAGAAATTCGATCTTCTTCTCCTTCTTCACTATCCATTTTCTTAACCACTTGCTATTATTCTTATTATGACTGCTCTGACTAAGATGAGCTGACAGCTGACTCCTAATCCTACTACTACTCATCGCTTTTATAGTCATCAATACGAATAAACAGGCTTTTTTGTTCTATATTTTTGTGAATATAGCGAGCTTCTTACTCGAGTAATTTCATTTTCTCTTCGTTTAATTTTTATAACTAAGTCACGACGTGATCGTTAAATGTTTCTGAGTTTTTAGACGAAATTTGCCTTTAAATATCTTCTTAAAGTTTTTTGATTGATTGCTCTGCTGCTCCCTTCCAATTTTTCACATCAGCTGCTTGCTCAATTGCTTTTTTAACTAATATTAATCCTTCAAGTCCGCAAAACTAGAAGAAGTCACAAAGAGCAAGAGATTTACCTAAGAAAGGCATTATTTTATCATCCTTGATCAAATAGAGCACCAAAAACTATTGAGGGCCAATTTAATTTTCGCTGGGAAGATAAGTCCATATGACATTTTTACTTTATTTTTGATACTTGAAGATAGTCATAACTGTGAACAGGGTCTTCTTGATAAATTACTCCATAGAAAGATTGTAAGTAATAAGCTGTTTATTTATACCTTTTTTCTCTGACTCAAACCATGTCAAAATTTTGAAGAATAGACAAAAGATATAGCCTAGTTTTTGCGAGTAGGCATTACCTTTCTCGATATAGCTTTTCATGAAAATAGAAACAGTGTGGACTGACTTTGCACTTACTACCTATGTTGAAGTCTCCAACCACAGTAAGATGAGGTAAAGAAAGTATGTGCTCTCATTATCTTTATCAACTCTTTCATGATATAATAGTCGGCATTGAGATTCAATAGCGAGTATACGAATATCTGCATCTTCGTGAAGCATTAATTTCACCATTTCGTTCATGAACATGTCTGCGTTGAAATCCTCAATACCCTACGGATGAAATGAGCCACTTAAGCAGTTGAATTTGACAACAAAGTCAATTACAACTTTCATGGAGACAAGTAAGTGATTCTTGTTGTGGCCTTAAATATCTGTTGAAGAAATGTATTGCCAAAATACATTCCAAAATATGGAAACTTTGTCAGCATTCTATAAACAATATAAGCCTAATAGCAACAAGCCATTAGCTTTGTCTTATTTTGACAGCTCGTCTTTGATGATGGACATGAATATTTACAAATCGCAGTTGTACCTGAGTCTGCTGATGCACATGAGAACTTTTCTTGTTTTTTATGCATCTTGTTCAATCAGCTACTCAACTTCTTTAAGCTGAGCGCGAAGTCTCTTGAGCACATTTTAATTATTCTCATGTTTGGATTCCATCTTACTGATATTGCCTTGGATAATTTATTTGTCCTTCAGTTTTGTGTTTTAGTCAGGGTTATGCCACTCAGCCATCACTTGCTTCATTTCGATCTCATAATGATCTGGCCTCAAAGATTTCATGGTCTATCCGATTTGAAAAATTAGATCTAAAGAGTTGCTGATAATTGGCATGTCATAGTAGCTGAGCATTAATTTTTTACGATTGAGCTACTCAGTTGACATCATGTGACAGATATCAGTATCTTTAAAGTTAGTGTAATCGGGTTCTATGTTAAAGTACTTCAGTTCTACAAGTAAAGTCTTCAGTGCATCAAACATTCTGTTTCGTCCGATTTCTTCCGGCATCTTTTGGACGCCAAAAAGTTGAAGTAGTTCAAAAAGAGCGAATGCTTCATTTTTCTGGGCAAGTTGAACTAAAACCTTGGACAAGTCTATACCGGTCGGGCCATGTTCTTAGTAAGTCTTTGCAATTTCTCTCGATTTTGAGCTTACTGAATTTTTGAGCCAAATAATTTCATAAGTTAAGTTGCCGTTTTTCAATTCGAAACATGATTTGGCAACATATTACTTCATCAATGCTTCCAGCTATTCTAGTAGATCAAAGATAAGCTCATCGAACAGGTGGTATAGATGAGGATTTAAAAGGAGAATGTCAGGTCTGAATAATTCGATAAATTATTTATGCTTATTGACAGCCTAGTCGACCATTTAGTGGTCATCGTTGATAAAGAACATAGAAAAATAACGCAAGCATTACTTTTTTACAGCGGCTTCTTTGCTGCCATAACCATCGTATAGCAGTTTATAAATATTGCTAATAGTCATGTCTGTGAGCTTAAATTTTTATCCTTGTAGCTTTTTGGCAACTATCGATCGAATTTAAGGATTTTTGTCGCGGAGTCTGATCAATATGTCTTCAAGGTTACCTTTACTTATTGATAAATTTGTTATAACCAACTTTCGTATTTGTTCATTGTCTTCGACTGCCAATATTTTGAACATCTCTCTCTAAATGGCTTCACATTGCCTAGAGTTGAAGTGCAGAATTAATGAAGCTATTTTTATTCCTAGTTGACGATAGGTTGATACTTTAGTCCTCAAAATATGGAGGGTAGCGTTTATTAGAGACTATTGTACTTTCGTATGGAGAAATATTTCTAACTTTTTTGGCGGGATTTGTTTGACCAGCAAAAAGACCAGTCTGCAGCACATTACTCGAATATTCATGATACTACTGTATATTCCTTCAGAGCAGAGGTTGAGAAAGCTGTTGAATATTTCAATTGCTCTTCTGCTCTCTTCGCTATGATATTATTCCTCAACCTTTTTGGAGAGAGATGACTAGAAAAATGACTACGCTAAGCTCTCGAACTTGGCTGGAATCTTCTTGTTTGCCTTAGAGTGGAAGCTCTGGAATATCTTAAGGAAAGCCTGCTCGAATGCATATGTGAAAAGTTAGTAATCATCCTGCGAATACTTAACTAACTGAAAAATGTGAGTCTTGTGAATAGATGCATTCTTCTGCACTTAACTGAATACATCCATGACCTTGGTGGCGAAGTTGATTTTTTTCTGGGTGAGAGCTGTCATTTATTATCCTTTTTATTATTTAATTTCAAAAATGCAAATAAAGCGGTACTCCGCCAAAGCAGAAAAGTATCACAAAATATTAATCACACGTAGCCCAAGTCAGAGGAAATGTATGTTGGGTTTAGTCTTCTCTGAGTATTTTCGTTGCTTTCAGTATACTTAAGACGGGTTGGGCTATGAATTTCGTTATAGTATTTGTCAATTGGTGTGAATATGTTGAACTCATTTCTACTGCTAAGCCCATTTAATGACGATTTTCTGTGAGGTACTTCAGTGCTTGGCATCAATAAATCCACTTGTCTGTGTAGTTTGTCAGGGCTAGACTCAGTGACGAGCTTCTTGGAAATTTGCATTTATAGTTTGTCAAGGGAGTCCAAATTACGATGATTTTATATTCTAGGGAGCTTAGTTGTCTATTAATTATGGTGCGCCTCTGTTCCAAGTTTCAAATAGTTTTCAGACTTGCTACGGGGCATCTGTGAATCATTTTGTCCTAGACCAGAGCTGAATTATGTGTAAGCTTACTTAAGGATTAACTTGTGAATAAATTAAGTACTTTTTTCGTAATGTTTCCGACCAACTCCTCCGTAGAAACCGCTATCTCCCACCTGCGGGAACTAGAGCCTTTGCCTTACTGAATTCTGAATTCGGGATCGATAATGGCTGCGTTTAATATGTAGTACTTGTTGGAGTTGATGTTGGGGTTGACTCTTTGCAGGGAGTAAGAGTTATTCCTGCGCATTATTATGGACTGCTATAGAATAAAATTATTAGATAAATGGCACTGTAAATAGCATCAATCATTTTGCCATTTCATCACCATATATAAATTCAATGATAGCTTCAATTTGAGATCGGGTAGTGTTAAGATTCTTGTAGCAGCAGTGAAAGTGGTGTCTTTGCTTATTGAACGGGAGCAAATTTATAATTTCACTTTATTAAAATTCCTAGAAATAAAGCCTTGTTCAAAACCCACTGGTTTATAAAATTGTCAACTCTTGATAACCACAATTGAGACTAGAACATAAATAGGGTAGACAGAGCAACCCAGTCTCAAAGGAAAAGACAGAGTATATAAAATAGATACATATCTGTTTTAGTGAACGAGGAAAGCGGGAAGGCTATGGAACAAGAGGCAATGACTAGGGGAGTGAAGGAAGAGATTTAAGTATTAGATAAGAGTTAGATATAAATGCAGGCGATTACACTATAAATATTTTTGAAATATAGATGGACGCGGAGGCAAAGCAGACGCAGCAGTTGCTATCCGACAGGGCTAAGCTAATCGAGCTTATATACAAGCTACTGGAGGACATACTGGCCACCACCAGCGACATGCCTAAGGGAAATAGTAAATTTCATGCCAAGCAGATCCCGGCTATGTCCGTACGTGACTACCTTTCTCGTAACCTTCGCCTTACGCAGGTATCAGCAAGTACAGTCATTGCTCCAACGCATCCTACGTTATGGCCTTAATATACATCGACCGGCTGCAAGACTGTCTGGAGCAGCTGGTGATAAACAAGTACTGCATTCACAAGTACGTGAGCAATATAACTCAGACTACTGTTGACATCGATCGTGTTGGCAGCCAAGTATAACGATGACGAGTTTTACAAGAACGTGTACTACGCCAAGGTCGGTGGTATCAGCATCGACGAGATGAACATGCTCTAGAAGACTTTCAGCACCATTCTTGATTATAACTTCTTCGTTCGACCCGAAGATTTTAATACTTACTTGCAGAAACTAACTGCTTACGATGTCACAAATGAGTGACATAACTCTTGTATATTGTTAATTATAATTTATATACTATGAACCGTGCCATGCTCCTGTTTTCATTTGATATCATTCACCTGGCCATTGTGCCTGCTCCCGACCCTCTGACTCACATCGTAATATAATAACTATCACCTACTGCATTTAAAGTGGTTCAAGATGCGCATCGACTGCAGATGTTGTTCCGAGTGTTTGAGCAGTTGTCCCTTGTGCCTGTGTGTTACTCCAGTAAGAATTGTAAGCACACTGCGCCTGTTCTTGCGAAAATTAACTCCAATCTAGACTGGATATACTTCGGAATTGACAAGTAAAATAGTGCTGATCTCAAACCAAACTGCGCCAGGTTAAGACGGGTGAACAACAGCCATAGGTTGATCTAGTACGGGCAAGGGTATTCTAACAGCGAAGGCAAATAATAATTGCTCATTGCAGCGTGTTCTGCCCTCGGTGTGAGCATCGAGCAAAGCAAGAATCTATTCATTTTATATTAAACTAATGCTCAGTAAGTTGGGAGACTTAAATAATGCGGGTATCAAAACATATGTCAAATTAAAACATAAATGACTGAAGCTGAACTATTATCATAGCTATCATATATAATTACGAAAATAGAGCAAAGTACTACAGTTTCAAACAAATAACTTACTTAATTCGTATAAAATTGTCCATAACTAACTCCTAAATATGTGTCATTGATGCAGTAGTTTAATTATTTCTAAAACAAAAGAAACATAGTGCCATCAATTTCATTAAGTGCAGCCAATTCACCACCTATATATCGACTACCTAGTTCATTGTCAGTCAGTGCTGTAGTGTTTAGATTTGCAGGTGATAAACAAATATATGTTGCCTAAGCACAACTGCCTTGTAATATAGGTGGAGAACTCTAGTATGAAACTCAGTAGAATAAGATACTTGCTAGTGTTATTTATCAAACTTTAGCCAAAATAGACTCTTTTGTCAAGGGAGAGAACACTTATCGATTTGCTTGTCTACCTTTGCAAATTTCACAGTTCATGATGAGGCACTCTTTAATTAAATCTTACAACAAAAATAAAGCTAATTTTATTGTTAGGCCATACATTAAGTCATTGAAAACACTAGCTCAAATTATGAAATAGTAATCGTATTAAACTGTCATTTAATTGTTAAGATAAGGTAAATTGCATGGGAAATTAACTGTTGAAGGTATTGGTCGTTGCATTATAATGAGCTTATTGCTGGGGGAACAAGTATCAGGAAAACAGTTATTCTAAAATATTTCCATCTTTAAAAAATAGCAATCTTCGTCTTAAATAAATACTTGCCGGATTGGATTTAACACTTGCTTTAACAAACACAAATAGATAAGCAAATTGGATTAGCTATAATTTGTCTTTTCATCCAAAAATGAGCATGTTTTTAAATTATCATAACTAAATTCGAGATATTTGGAGTAAATGCGCTAAACATTGATACTAATACTATAATCATTACCCTTAATCAAAAGTGTGTTTCATCATAACATATGGCTATTCAATAAAGACACTCAACTAGATAATTTTATGGCTTGTTTTAAAAATATGTGTTAGTTGTTCAAAATTATGGGCTAATAGTAATGGAAGTCAATTCCAAACATATTTAAAACAATGAGTATTTCCAAGATACATCCTCAGCTTTTAAATAACTTAATTGGCTATTAATA
>APMI01026097.1_pt1 | contig 25311 bp, 26 predicted proteins | sample 667938 | NCBI WGS metagenome assembly APMI01 (sample SAMN01084076, study PRJNA167559) | wastewater metagenome | biome: Wastewater | place: Denmark: Ejby Moelle, Odense | collected 2011-11-28
ACGACGCGTGAACCCCACGCGAGCGGCTCGACAATACCGCGATTCACAAGCGCGTCGACGCCATAGGCGCGCGCCAGCAGACTCGTGTCTTCGGGCGAATGTTGTTTGTCGGCCAGCGGCTTACGATACAAGACCGCCGCGAGCACGATTCCCATCAGGGCGACCGCCACGGCGACGCCAACCAGCACGTACTCCGTTTCGTGCGTGAGCGGATGGGTCGGCGCGAGTTGTGTGGTGGCTTTGCCCACGACGGGCTCCAGCCAATGCTCAAGAATGCCCACGCGCCCCCACGGCAACAGCGCCGGAAGGTTGAGCCAGCCACCAGCGAGCGTGAGGACACCAAGCAGCAGCACCGGCGCCGTCATCAGGAGCGGCGCTTCGTGGAGCGCACCCTGCTCTGTCTCACCAGTCCGGTTGGCGCCGAAGAAGGTGAGCAGCACCAGGCGTGTCATGTACACGGCCGTCAGCAGCGCGGTGAGAATGCCCATCGCATAGACGGCGTACAGCACCGTGGAGCCGGGAATGCCGAGCAGCGAGGCTTTGGCCAACGCCGAGCCGCCGGCGCGCGCAAACACCGACGAAAGAATCTCGTCCTTGGAGAAGAAGCCAGCGAGCGGAGGTACCCCCGCAATGGCCAGCGTCGCGAGCGTCATCGCGCCAGCGGTTGCCGGCATGAACTTCGCCAGCCCGCCCATGTTGCGCATATCCTGCGCGTCCTGATCGTCGCGATGCGCATGGTGATACGCGTGGTGCATGGCGTGGATCACTGAGCCCGCGCCCAAGAAGAGCAGCGCCTTGAAGAAGGCGTGCGTGACCAGATGGAAGACGCCCGCCGTGTACGCCCCACTGCCCACGCCGATGAACATGTAGCCGAGCTGCGAGACCGTGGAGTACGCGAGCACCTTCTTGATGTCCCACTGACGCAACGCGATGGTCGCGGCATAGAGCGCGGTCACGGCGCCGACCAGTGTCACAACGAGCGACGCACTTGGCGCCGCAGCAAAGATGGGCGACGCTCGCGTCACCATGTACACACCGGCGGTGACCATCGTGGCCGCGTGGATCAGCGCCGACACGGGTGTTGGACCGGCCATGGCATCGGGCAGCCAGATATAGAGCGGAATCTGCGCGCTCTTGCCGACGCACCCGAGCAGCAGGAACATCGCGATCGCGAACGACATCGGATGATTGACGAGCAATCCGAGGTTGTAGTGCGCGGTCACGAAATCGAGATGCTGGTTGGCCGAATAGATCAGGAACATCGCGATCAGCAGACCAAAGTCGCCGATTCGATTCACGATGAACGCTTTGCGCCCGGCTTCGGCATTGGCTCGATCACCGAACCAGAAGCCAATGAGCAGGTACGAGGCCAAACCGACGCCTTCCCAGCCGAGGAACATGACCGGATAGTTCGCGCCGAGCACCAATACCAGCATGAACGCGACGAACAGGTTCAAATAGGCGAAGTAGCGTGCGTAGCTCGCATCGTCACGCATGTAGCCGATGGAGAACACGTGAATCAGCGATCCGACACCGGTGATGACGAGCACCATCAACATGCTGAGCTGATCCAACTGCAGCGCCCAGGGAATCGTGAACTCGAACATCGGCATCCACTCGCCGAGGGACACGATAACCGGCGCGCCGAAGCCCACGCGCATGCGCATGAACAGCGCAACCGCGAGCGCAAACGCGCCGATGATCACGCCGGGGCCGACGATGGACACGAGCGGGTGGCGCGCCGTTCCGCGTTCCCCCCGACCAGCCAGCGCCACGGCGCCGTTGATCAGAAAGCCGAGGACCGGGAGTAAGATGACGAGCGGCAGCAACGTGGGAATCATCCGCGGAGCGTCCGAAGGTTCGACAGGTCCACGGTTCCAAAGTGGCGGTACACCGAAATGATGATGGCCAGACCGACCGCCGCCTCAGCGGCGGCGATGGTCATGACCATGACCACGAACACCTGGCCCGTCACATTGTGCAGCTTGGCCAACGCGACAAAGCTGAGATTCACGGCGTTGAGCATCAGCTCAGCGCACATGAACAGAATGATGGCGTTCCGGCGCGTGAGTACGCCCACGACACCGATGACGAAGAGAATCGCCGAAACGATCAGCGCGTCGTTAATCATGCCTGCGCCTTCCGTTTGGCGAGCAGTACGGCGCCGACGACGGCTACGAGCAGCACAAGGCTGGTCAGTTCGAACGCCACGAGATAGTCAGTAAACAGCGAAGTCGCGACGGGCTCCACGACGTTGTCGCTCGGCGCTGCCAGTGGCAGCACCGGCAACTTCTGGCGTTGCATCACCAACAGGTTGGCCAACAACGCGAGGCCCACCAGCCCTGCCCCCAATCGCGTGGGAAGGCCGCGTAGATCGGAGACGCCGTCACGCCCGAGGTTGAGCAACATGACGACAAAGACGAACACCACCATGATGGCGCCGGCGTATACCAGCACCTGCACCGCGCCCACGAACGGCGCATCGAGCATCACGTACAACCCGGCCAACGCGAACATCACGTTGACCAGCCAGAGCGCGGCCGGCACCGGATTCTTGCGCGTGACGAAGAGCAACGCGCTCACGATGGCGAGCAGCGCGAAGAGATAGAACTGAAACTGGTAGAAGCTGCTCATTCGCCCTTCGGGTCGGCAGGATCCCACAGTTCGCTGACCGGATGCGTCTGGCTCGTCAGGCGCTCAAGATCGTAAATGAACGACGCTCGGTCATACTCGGCGTTCTCGTAGTGACGACCGACGTGAATGGCCTCTTCCGGGCACACTTCCTGGCAATAGCCGCAGAAGATGCACCGGAACTCATCGATCTCGAACACCAGCGGATACCGGTTGCCCTGCTCATCCTCACCCGGCGTGAGCTTGATGCAATTCGCGGGGCAGACGGTCGGGCAGAGTCCACACGCGACGCACTTCGCCTTCCCATCTTCCGTGGTCAGCATGCGATGCGTGCCACGCCACCGCGGAGACAGATCCCACTTCGTCTCCGGGTACTCCATGGTCACCTTGTGCGGATCGACCAGGTGCTTGAAGGTGACGGCCATCCCCTTCAGGGTGGACTTGATGTAGCTCACGCGCTCGAGTGGGCGCTCCATGACCTTGACGCCGATCGTCATGAGCGACCTCCCTCAACGGCTGAGGTCGAAGACAGGCGCGCGGTCGCGGGCAGTCCCGGCGCCCGCAAGCGCGTCAGATCAGCCGGACCCACGCGTGCGCTAGCGGGGCTAATGAGCTTGCCGCGATCAAGCCAACGGAGCAGGATCGCGATGAGCACAATGTTGAGGCCAAGCAACGCCAGTGAGAAGAGCGGACCGCGCGCCACACCGGCGGCGTCCAGCCCGAGCGTCGCGCCAGCGATGATCACGATGTACGCGAGCGCCAGCGGCAGCATGATGCTCCAGCCGAGCGACATGAGTTGGTCATAACGGAAGCGTGGCAACGTCCAGCGGATCCACATGAACAGGAACAGGAAACTGCCCACCTTCGCGGCAAAGGCCAGCAAGGTCACCACCGTCTTGATCACGGTGTACGGCGGAATGTTGTCCCACTGCGTAAAGGGCACGTCCCAGCCACCGAGGAACAGGGTGGCCGTCATGCCGCTCACGGTGATCATGTTCGCGTACTCCGCGATGAAGAACATCGCGAACTTCATTCCGGAATATTCGGTGTGGTAACCGGCCACCAGCTCTGACTCGGCCTCGGGCAGGTCGAACGGCAACCGATTGGTCTCGGCGAAGGCGGCCACGAGGAAGGTGAACCAGGCGATCGTCAGCGAGAGAATGTTCCAGCCCATCGATGCCTGCTGCTGCACGATGGCCGAGAGTGACACATTCCCCGCGAGCAGCAGCACGGGAATGGTCGACATGCCCATGGCGATCTCGTACGAGATCATCTGCGCACTCGAACGCAATCCGCCCAGCAGCGCATACTTGTTGTTCGACGACCAGCCCGCGAGCACGATGCCGTACACGCCCAGCGACGAGATCGCGAGCGTGAAGAGAAAGCCAACGGGCAGCGGTGCAACGGCCATGTCGATCAACCCCCACGGCGTCGGCAGTGGGGCCGCAATGGGCAGGACCGCCCACGTCACCAACGCGGGCACGAATGCCAGCGCCGGTGCAACAATGAAGAGTACCTTGTCCGCGAATGCCGGATTGGTCTCTTCCTTCATGAAATTCTTGAGACCGTCGGCAACCGGCTGCAACAAGCCTCCGGGGCCAAGTCGATTGGGCCCGCGACGATCCTGAATCCACGCGGCAATCTTGCGCTCCGCGAGGGTCAGCAGCGCCACCGACACCAAGACGACGCCGAAGATCACCAACATCTTGATCACGCTGGCGAGAATGAACGTTCCGATGGCATCGGGCGCCCGCTGCGCATCGGCGCGCGGAAACCACGATGCCACGTCGATCGCCGCAAGCACGGAGGGATGCGTCACGCCGTCACCTCAGCTGCCGGCACGCTTGCCGTTGAGCTGGCGATGGGGAGCCCACGCAGGCCGAGCGCCTCGTAGTCGAGGCCGGCGAACGATGCCTGCGTTGCGCTGAGCGCCGCAAACACTTCCTGTGGCAGGAAGAAACGTCCATCGCCGCCGACTGCCGTGAGCAGGTCGGCCAGCACATACCACGACGGGCGGGCGAGGCCGGGCCCCGTCTTTGCCTGCAGGAAGCGCTGTACGCGACCACGCAGGTTGGTGAACGTGCCTTCCTCTTCCAGCGTGTTGGTGATGGGCAGGACGACCGCCGACCGCGCGGAGAGTGCCGGCGTCAGCACGGTGCCAATCGTGACCACCGTGCTCGCACGCGCCAGCACGTCGTCGGCCGCCTCAGCGCTCAACACATCCAACGCGTCGCCCACCACCACCAGCACGTCGCCAGCCTGCAGCATACTGGCCGAGCTGGTGACTTCTACAAAGCCGAGCGCACGCGCGCCGGTGGCATTGGCGGCGCGCTCTTCGCGCAGCGCCAAATCGGGAACGCCCGGCAGTGGCGCGGACGTGCCGCGCGCGACAGCGAATACGCCCTTGCCGCCAACCTGCGCGATGGTGCGCTCGAGCAGAAAGAGCGCCTCATTCGACAGATTGGGCGAGGCCAGTACGACCACACGCGCGTTCTGCATGACCCGAGCAGCCGCGGCGATGGCGTCCTCCCAGTCGCTGACCGAGAGGCTCTGTCCGGCGCGCACCATCGGCTGGTCCGCACGATCACGACGATTGAAGTCGCGATAGCTCATGCGGCCGTTTTCGCACATGTAGTACTGATTGACGGCGTCGTTCGGTCGCGGCTTGAGGCGCACCACCACGTTGTCGCGCGTCTCGGCGACGGCGTTGCAGCCCTGACTGCATCCGGTGCACACGGTGGGCGCTCGATCGAGCTCCCACGCGCGCGCGCGATTCAGAAAATCCTTCGAGAGCAGCGCGCCCACGGGGCACAGATCTACAACGTTTCCGGCCCACGGATTCGTCAGATCGTGTCCTTCGGCCTTCCCGATGAAGGCGCGGTCGCCGCGCTCCGACACGTTCAGCACCGGCTCTTGCGCAACGTCGGTCATAAACCGCACGCAGCGCGTGCACAGAATGCAGCGATTCTGTACGTAGAGCACGTCGCCGCCAAAATCCTCGACGGGATTAAAGCGCTTTGGCTCTTGGTAGCGCGAATCGGCGCGCCCTTCGGCGAAGGTGTAGTCCTGCAGTTCGCACTCGCCGGCTTGATCGCAGATGGGGCAATCGAGCGGATGATTGATGAGCAGGAACTCGAGCACGCCCTTGCGTGCTTCGAGCGCCTTCGGCGAATGCACATGCACCACCTGCCCTTCGCCAACGGTCGTGGCGCAGGCCGGCGCGAGCTTGGGGAATTTCTCGACCTCGACCAAACACATGCGGCACACGCCCGCCACGGGAAGCCCGGGGTGGTAGCAGTAGTGCGGAATGAGCACACCGGCGGTCTTGGCCGCTTCGAGAATCGAGGTGCCGTCGGGTACACTCACCGGCCGGCCTTCGATTGTCAGCGAGACCATCTTTACATCTGCCATGGACACCTCACGCCGCCGAGGCGCGCAGCGCCCCGGGAACGGTAACGACCGACTTGTTCGCTGCGATTTTTGCTTCGAACTCGTGCCGGAACTTCTTGATGCCCGACACCACCGGTGTCGCGCAGGAATCGCTGAGCACACAAATCGTCTTGCCGCTCATGTTGTCCGCGATGGACAGCAGCGTGTCGAGGTCGGTTGCGGTGCCTTCGCCGGCTACGATGCGATCGAGAATGCGGGTCGTCCACGCCGTGCCTTCGCGGCACTGCGAGCACTGCGCGCAACTCTCGTGCGCATAAAAGCGCGTGAGGCGCGCAATCTGCCGCACCATATCCTGGCGATCGTCGAACACAATGACGCCGCCCGAGCCCAGCATCGTGCCCGACGCCACCATGCCTTCGTAATCCATGATGGCGCCTTCGGCCTCTTCTCGCGTGAGAATCGGCACGGAGCTTCCACCAGGAATCACCGCTTTGATTTCGCGTCCCGGAAGCGGTCCGCCGCAGAGATCGTACAGGAACTCCTTGAACGGAAAGCCGAGGGCCACCTCGTAGTTACCCGGGCGACTGATGTTGCCGCACACCGAGAACAGCTTGGTGCCAATGCTCTTGGGATTGTCCGGCCGACCGAACTGCTTGTACCACTCCGCGCCGTTCTTGATGATGTACGGCACGGTGGTGAGCGTTTCCACATTGTTGATCGTGGTGGGCTTTCCAAACAGGCCGGCCACCGCCGGAAACGGCGGCTTGATGCGGGGATTACCGCGGCGTCCCTCGAGCGAGTTCATCAGCGCGGTTTCTTCGCCACAGATGTACGCGCCCGCCCCTCGATGTACGTGCACGTCGACGCGCTTGCCGCTGCCCATCGCGTTCGCGCCCAACACACCGGCGGCGTACGCTTCTTCGACGGCGCGTGAGACACGCGCGAACGGCTCGGTGAACTCGCCGCGGATGTAGATGTAGGCGGTTTCTGCGTAGATCGCGTGCGCCGCAAGGGCCACGCCTTCCACGAGGCCGTGCGGCGTCCATCGCATAATCTCGCGATCCTTGAACGTGCCCGGCTCGGACTCGTCGGCGTTGCAGCAGAGATAGTGCGTCTTGCCGTCCGGTTTCATGAACGACCACTTCATGCCCGTCGGAAAACCCGCGCCACCACGACCGCGCAGGCCGGAGTCCTTCACGATCGTCTGCAATTCCTGCGGATCAGTGAACAGCGCCTTCTCGAGCGCGTCGTAGCCACCACGCGCGCGCCACCCTTCCAGCGTGCGCGCACCGGCGTCACCGAAGTACTTCGAGAGTACCGGTGTTTCACGCGCGTGCGACGGATGCGGGTACCCCATTACGGCAGCTCCGACAGAATCCGTGGCACCGACTCGGGCGTGACGGACTCGATAAAATCGTTGTTAATCATCACCGGCGTCGCGAAGCCACACGCCCCGAGGCATTCCACCTCGATCACGGTGTACTTCCCATCGGCGCTCGTCAGCCCCAGATCACCACAACCGGTGTGCTGCAGAAAGCTCTTCACGACGTCTTCGGCTCCGCACACGTTGCACGGCGTGGTGGTGCACACCTGGATGAAGTGTTTTCCCACCGGGTGCTGATGGTACATGGTGTAGAAGCTCACCACGCCCTTGATGTACGCCGGCGTGATGTCGAGGCACGCCGCCACTTCTTCGATGCCTTTCTCGCTCACCCAGCCGCGCGCGTCTTGCAACATCCACAACGCGGGGAGCAACGCCGCCTGCTTGGATGGATAGCGCGACAAGATGGTGTCGAGTTCGGCGCGGGCCGTTCCGACAAACACCGGCTCGTGCGCTTCGTCCTGGTGGTGGCCATGTGGCGGAGCGGCCACAAGGGCGCCGCCGCTGGCAGAGGGGCCGTGGCTCACCGGTCGATTTCTCCCATCACAATGTCGATGCTCGCGTTGATCGCGATGACGTCAGACAGCAGGTGTCCTTCGACCATCTTCGGGATCGCGCTGAGGTTCACGAACGAGGGCGGCCGAATGCGCCAACGCACCGGCTTCGACGTCCCGTCGCTGACGAAGTAGTAGCCCTTCTCGCCCTTGGGGCTTTCGACGGCCACGTAGCACTCCCCCACCGGCGGCCGCGGCCCTTCCATCACGAGCTTGAAGTGATGGATCATCGATTCCATCTCACTCGTGGCCTTATGCTTCGGCGGCAGGATGAGACGGGGATCGTTGATGTTCACCGGACCGTCGGGCAAGCGCTGAATGGCCTGCTCGAGAATACGAACACTCTGCCGCATCTCTTCGACGCGAACGAGGAAGCGATCGTAGACGTCGCCGTGCGTGCCGACGGGCACATCGAAATCGTACGTCTCGTAGTCGAGGTACGGGAAGTCTTTCCGCACGTCATACGCAACGCCGGACGCGCGCAGCATGGGACCGGAGAGCCCTGCATTCACGGCTTCCTGCGTCGTGAGCGCGCCTAGGCCCACCGTGCGCCCCGCCCAGATGGCGTTGGTCTCCAGCATGCGCACCGCTTCTTCGAGCGTCTTCGGGAAGTTGCGGACGAACGCCTTCAGGCCATCGAGCCAGCCGTCGGGGATATCCGCCGCCATACCGCCCACGCGGGTCGCCGTGGTGGTGAGGCGAGCACCCACCCACCCCTCGAGCAGATTGTAGACGTTCTCGCGCTCCTGATAGAGCCACAAGAAAGGCGTAAACGCGCCGATATCGACGGACGTCGTCCCGAGCCACACTACGTGCGAAATGATGCGCGAAAGCTCGCACAGAATGACGCGGAGCACTTTCGCACGCTCGGTCATGCCCACGCCGAAGAGTCGCTCCGCGCCGAGCACAAACGCCACGTTGTTGCCGGGCGAGTTGAGATAATCCTCGCGATCCGTCCACGGGATGATCTGATTGTACTGCCGATACTCGCCGATCTTCTCGAAGCCGCAATGCAGATAGCCGATGTGCGGAATACAGCGCACGACGGTTTCGCCATCGAGTTCCAGCACCAGCCGCAGCACGCCGTGCGTTGCCGGATGTTGCGGGCCGATGTTGATCAGCATGTGATCGGCATCAAGCTCTGGCTCGGGGGCGGACAGCGGAGCCACCTCGCGAGCGATCGCGGCGCCGCCCTGCGCGACGAGCGGCGCGCGCAGCGCATTCCCCTGCGCATCCACCCCGCTCGTGCCCAGCGCGACTTCGATCGTGCGGCGGGTTCCCGTATGGGTTGCGGTCATTCGCCCTCCGAGCGGTGGCCCGGTTCCCCGTGATGCGCGAGACGCGCCTTCATATCGGCCGGCAACTGATCGTACGCGTCAGCGATGCTCAGCTCGTTCATCGAGTAGCGCGCTTCCGGATCGGCGGCGAGCGTCTGCTTGAGCTGCTCCGCACGCGAAAACCGGCCGCGCAGCGGGAAGTCTTTGCGCAGCGGATGTCCTTCGCGATAGCCCTCCCACATCAGCAGGCGGCGCAGGTCGGGATGTCCCTCGAAGCGAATGCCGAACATGTCAAAGCACTCGCGCTCCAGCCAGTCCGCACCGCTGTAGATGTCCATGACACTCGCGACGGACAGCGCACTGCCCCGCGGCAGCTCAACTTTGAGGCGCAGGAAGCGCCGGCGCTCGAGCGCCCGCAAGTGCCACACCACTTCGATGGGGCGATCGGGGGTGCGATACTCGACGGCCGTGACATCGACGAGATAGTCGTACCCTTCGACGTCATGGAGCCACTGTACCACATCGTGCAACGCATCGCGGCGCACGAAAATCACGGTCTCACCCCAAATCACCTCGACCCGCTCGATGATGGGGCCGAAGTGCGTGGTGAGCGCGAGCGACGTCGGATTCGCGTCGCCACCCGTACGCGGCACGACGACATTGCTTGACGACACGGCCGCTGGCGCGGCGAGCTCGCTACCGGGCACGGTCATGGCGCCGACCGGGTCTGATGGACCGAGTTGCCGAAGGGCTCGGAGAGCTCGTCGATGCGGGCCGGCGAGATGTACAGCTGGCTGCTCGGATCGGGGGTGATTTCCACGTGCTGCGCGCCGTTCCGGAGCCGCTCCTGCATGACCTTCTTCTGCAGCATCATGATGCCGTGCATCAGCGCTTCTGGGCGCGGCGGGCAGCCCGGAACGTAGACGTCCACCGGGATGATCGTGTCGATGCCCTGCACCACGGCGTAGTTGTCGAACATGCCGCCGGTCGACGCACAGGCGCCCATAGAAATGACCCACTTGGGCTGCGGCATCTGCTGATAGATGCGACGCAACACCGGCGCCAGCTTGAGCGGTACGCGCCCGGCGCAGATGAGGACGTCGGCCTGCCGAGGGGAATACGCCAGCCGTTCCATGCCGAAGCGCGAGAGGTCGAAACGACTCGCGGCGGTGGACATGAACTCGATGGCGCAGCAGGCGGTGCCGAATGGCATCGGCCAGAGCGAACCGGCACGCGCCCAGTTAACGAGCAGGTCGAGTCGGCTCGTCACCCACCCGTCCTGGGAGCCGGGATCGAGCTGCACGAGACGGCCGTCGGTGGCGGGGGTCAATCCCATGTGAGGGCTCCCTTCTTCCAGACGTACAGATAGCCGACGAGCAGAATGAGCGCGAAGACGAGCATCTCCCCGAAGCCGAAGAACGAGATTTGGCCAGCGGGGCATGCGCCGCTGACCATGGGGACGGCACAGGAGAGCTGTCGGTATTGAACGCCCCACGGGATCATGAACACCGTTTCGATATCGAAGACGATGAACAGCATCGCGACGAGGTAGAACTTGACCGAAAAGCGTTCACGGGCATCACCGAGCGGGCTGATGCCGGATTCGTACGGCTGGGTCGTTTTGACCGGCGTGGGCTGCGGCTTCACCGTGAGGTGCGCGATGCCCAGAATGAGCACCGCGTTGAGCAGCACGAACGCCAGCAACAGCAGGACCGGCAAATAGGAGCGGAGCATCGCGAACGCAGCGGGGACTACGAGGTCGGACTTGGGGAGTGCGCGGACTTCGTGAAAGAATTCACAAATGCACAGTTCCAAGGTATCGGGAGGACCGGAAACCCTCAACCGCATGGGAAATATTCAGTTGAGCAAGTAACCGGTTAACCGGCTTTCGCAGTGCGGACCGCTCGGCAGGCCCGCCGGCGCCGCCCGCGTAGCCTCCGTGGCATACTTGGCCGGCGGTCCCTAGCTTTCCGCCCGCCTGCTTCCAACATGTCGAGGACCCTTGGGTCCGACATTCGTTTTTTCCCCCGACCGACTTCACCACATGGGGCTCTGCTCAGATCGCTGGATCACGCGGATGGCGCGCGAACACGGCATGATCGAACCGTTCGAAGATCGTCAGGTTCGTCAGGGCGTGATTTCGTATGGCGTCAGCTCCTACGGCTACGACATGCGCGTCGCCTCGGAGTACCGGATCTTTACGAACGTGCTCAGCTCTGTCGTCGATCCGAAGCACTTCGATCCGAAGAGCTTCGTGGAATTCGAAGGCGATGTGTGCATCGTCCCGCCGAACTCGTTCGCGCTCGCGCGCAGCGTGGAGTACTTCCGCATTCCGCGGAACGTGCTGACGTTGACCGTCGGCAAAAGCACCTACGCACGCTGCGGTATCATCACCAACGTGACGCCGTTTGAGCCGGAGTGGGAAGGCTACGTGACGTTGGAGATTTCGAACACGACGCCGCTGCCCGCGAAGATCTATTCGAACGAAGGCATTGCGCAGGTCGTGTTTTTGACCGGTGATGAAGAACCCGAAGTGAGCTACGGCGACAAGAAGGGCAAGTATCAGGGGCAGCACGGCGTGACGTTGCCGCGCATCTGACATCGGCCGGCGTTATCCGCCGGCGTAGATGTAGCGACAGCCACGATCCTGCGCCTGCTGCAGGGTGACGACCATCGCGGGGACGACGTCGACACCCGGCAGCAGGTTGGCTTTGATCTCGTCGGCAAATCCATTGCGCAACGTTTGATCCGCCTTCTGCGCATCGCTCAAGAAGCGCTGCCATGACGCGCGAATGGAGTTATTGCACGCGAGCAGCACGGCGCCGCGCGGCACGAGCGCCGAGAGCGTTGCCGCCTGCGGGTTCTTGCCGCCGGGCGCTCCCATGACCTCACCGATCGTGGGGTACTTGGTCCAGAGGGCGTCGTTGAAGAACCAGCCAATGGAACGACCGTTGAGGCCAATCACGACCGTCGAGTCTGCATCGGTCAGGCCGTAGCTGTTCTTCTGCGTGTCAAGAAACGTCTGTCCCCAACGCACGGCCTGTCCATCGGTCGGCATATGCGAGTGGAACAGCACCTTTTGCTTGCCGGTCAGCCGTTTCATCCACGGCTCGTCGGCGGGCAGCGGTGCGGTCGTCGGCTCCGCATGCGCCGCATTGGCGCTCAGGCCGAGCGCTGCGCCAAGGGTCGCGAGACGCGACAGAAAGGTGCGACGGTCGTTCGTGCTCATTTGCCGAGGGAGTCAGGGGAGACACGCCGCTTGAGGAGCGGCCGAACGGGGGGCAGTGGTTTGCCGGCGGCGCGCATGCCGGCAGTCGCGTAGGCAACATCGGAGGGCGCGTCGCCTTTCGGCCAGTCGCGTTCCTTGCCGGGGTGGTCTTGCCGCGCCTGTTGTAGCACGAACGAGGCGACATCGGCCGCCTGCTGATTGGTCAGAGAGACCGCGTGATCGAAGGGCATGTTGTGACGCACAAACGTGGCGAATGTGAATTGTCTCGCCATGCCGGCCCCAATTGAAAAACTCTCAGCACCCCAAAGGGCGGGGCCAGTGGGCATCCCCTGCCCGCTTGGTCCGTGACAGCGCGCGCAGGTGGTGCTGTACACAGCACGTCCGCGCGTTGGACGGCCCGCAACCTTGACGGAGTCGACGCCGGCGGCGCGTGGCGCCGTGCGCAACCTCTCGAGGTACGCCACCATATCGCGCATGTCGCGTCCCGCCTCGGGAAGCATCTTTCCCGCGAGACTCCGCGCAATACACTCGTTGATGCGGCGTTCGATTGTCTCGTCGTAGCCGGGGCGGGCGCGGAAGCGCGGATAGCGCGCCACTGTGCCTGTCCATGGCATCGAGGTCGCGCGCGTGCCATTGTCGAGGTGACAACTGACACAGCGTAGCCCGTTGCCGCTGTGCCGCGGCAGCGAGTCGCGAAAGTTGGTCATGAGCGCGAGACCGCGCGCGGCACTCGCCGGCGGCGCGGCTGGTGCCTGATCGGGCGCGACGTCTCTCGAGGAGAGCGTAAGCAACAACAGAAAGTGCAACAGAGCGGGCATGCGTCGAATATGGCGTTGCGCAAACGCCTCCGCACGGGAGCGTCAGCGCTGCCGTGTGCGCTCGAGCTGTTCGGCACGCCGCGCGGCCGCCTCGATGTGCGCCGCGGGAACGCCCAACCCGCTCAGAAGCGCCAGCGCGGTGCGAGACGTTGCTGGGCCGGGTTGCAGCGTGTAGCGAAAACGCAGCGATGCGCCGTCGTTGTCGACGGCGAGATGGGCTGGCTGGAAACAGTCCGCCAGCAAGTCACCGAGTTGCAGATCGTGGGTCGCGATTGCCACGAACTGCGGACCGATTCGCGGGTGGCCGCCAACGACTTCGCGCAGCACCATCTCCGCTGCCGCAAGACGCTCTGCAGCGTTCGTACCGCGAAAGAGTTCGTCGAAGAGGAAGAGGGCGCGGTACTGGCTCGCCTCGCGCAGTAAAGTGGCGACGGTCTCGGCCTCGGCGTAGAAGTAGCTCACGCCGCGCGAAAGATCATCACTATGGCCGATGCTGGTGAAGACTGTCGTGCACGGAAGCGCCGCCACGCGCGCGGTACACGTGTTGAGTGCGCGCCCCAGGAGCACGTTTACACCGAGTGCGCGCAGCAGCGTTGACTTACCCGACATGTTGGCGCCGGTGAGCATCAAGCCCTGCCCAGCCGTGAACGACACATCGTTCGTGATACCGTCCGGAAGCGACGGATGCTGCAGCGCAGAGAACGCGAGTACCGTACGGGTCGGATCGATGTTGGGCCGACACCAAACACGCGTGCTGCGGAACGAGCTGACCGCGCAGCCCACGTCCACCAGACCCACTGCTCGAAAGAGTGCCGTGAGCGCCGCGCGGTTCGCGGTGAGGGAGGCACTGACAAAGACGAGCGCGTTGATGTCGAGCAGCAGTACGAGATTCACGTACTCGAACAAACTGGCGAGAAGTTCATTCGTCATGATGAACGCCGGACTGACCAGCCGCGCCCATCGGGCGACGCTTGAGAGCGGTACGCCGGCGGGTTGCAATCCCGCGAGCAATTCCGCACGGGTCGGCTCGGGCAGTGGCGCAGCGCGCAACACTGCGGCTACTCGATCAGCACAGCGGAGCACCGGGGCCAGCTCGCGTAGCGGGCCTATATATACTCCCGCTCGACTCAGTCCGAACAAGCGCACGGCGATTCCGAAGAATGCCAGTGGGACCACGACCATCAACACCTTGGGCGCGATTGGCAGGATGCAGAGCAGCGCGACCAGCATGACCGTAACGACGGGAGCGACGCGAACCCAACCGGTGACCAAGCGCTCGGCGCTGAGCATCTGGCCGAGACGATAGCCGCCCGATCCCCGGTGCGAGCGCAGTGCGTCGCGGAGGGCCTCCCGAATGGCCGGAGACGTTTCGCAGAGCGTGGCGAGCGTGTCGACCGTGTCTCGTTGCCGACTGGACTCGGGCTCCCGGAGCATCGCGTACAAGCGCTGTCTCCCCAAGGGCGTATCGGTGTGGTCGACGCTGCGAAAGAGGGCGTCGCCCTCGAGGTCGCGCCACGTGCGGTCGGAGACGTGCGGCGAGTCGCCGGCCGCTGCCTTCGCGGTCGTCTCAGCGCGTGCCGCGTGATACCAGTCGGCAATGTCATCGACGTCGGTGAGATCGTCGGCGCGGGTACCCCATGCACGAATGCGAGTCGCCATGCGCCAATGTACCGCGGCAACCGATTCCGGCGACATCCTGTCAGGTGTAGGGAGCATGTTCGGGCGAGCCTCGCCGCCCGCCTCTCGCGTCTCAAGACAAGGGATCTGGTGATTGCCATGCGATCACTCCGGCTCGCCGCGGCGATGCTCACGGCCGCGCCCAGCGCGCTCGCCCGACAAGCACGCTTGGAGGGTGTCGTCTACGACTCGCTTCGGGCGCGCGCGCCGCTGGTGGGCGCGACCGTGTCGATTCGAGAGGTACAGCGATTCGCCACGACCGATGCCTCGGGACGCTTCGTGGTCGAGAGTCTCGCACCAGGCCGCTACACGGTGGACGTGCAGCATGAGCTGCTCGATAGCTTAGAGATTCAGCTGCCAGGCGTGGCGGTCGACGTATCGAACGGCGCACGGCAATCCGTGATGCTCGGCATCCCAAGTGCGCGCGGATTGCAGCGCTTGCTTTGCACGGAGTCCGCATCAACCGGTAGTAGCGTACTCATTGGCACGGTTCGCTCGTTAGATGGTCAACAGCCGAAGGCCGATGCACTCGTGCAGGTTGACTGGAACGAGGCGCTCCTTGAGCGATCGGGCATGCGTCAGCGCGACAGACAGGTGTCGGTACGCACCGCGGCCTCTGGAGCATTCCTGCTCTGTGGGGTACCGTCGGATGCCGATCTCCGTATCACGACGATCGTGCCGGGCGCCGCCACCGCAAGACTGGACAGTCGAGCCGACTCCCTCGGCTTCCGTCGGGTCGACATTCGCGTAGGAAGCGGTGCAGGCGTAACGCGCTTTCGGGCACGCGCCGCCGACGGGACTCCGTTGCCGGATGCGATGCTTCGCATTCACGGTGTGGCCGCGATTCGCACCGACTCGCTCGGCGAAGGGAGTGCGACGCTCGACGCGGGAACGCATAGTGTCGACGTGGTCGCATTGGGCTATGCGCCCACCGCCATGCGCTTCACGGTACGCCCGGATTCGGTGAACACTTTGGACGTGCCATTAACGCGGAACGTGGTGGCGCTGGACGCGGTGCGGGTGGTTGGACGCTACGAACTCCTCAACATGCGGCTCGACGAGTTCGAGTCGCGTCGACGCGTGGGCATGGGCACGTTCATCGGTCCACGCGAGCTGATGGCACAAACAAGTACCGAGCTGGTCGACGTCGTGCGCGCGGCCCGCGGTGTTCGCGTTGTGTCGGGTGGTGCGGGGATTTCATGGCCGCTGCTGCGGGGCGGCGAAGCGCAATGCATTCCAAACTTCTTTGTGAACGGGATTCACTTTCCCGTGAATGGTCCGCGTGCCCCGGCGCAATATCCGTACACCGACCTTATCGGTGCGGTACCGCTCGAATCGATTCTGGCCATTGAGGTATATGCTGGCGTTGGCAACATCCCTGCGAAGTACGATCGCACCTCGCAGAATGGCTGCGGCACGATTCTGATTTGGACCAAATAACCCGTTGCAGGCGCTGAAAACGAGGAGCGCCGCGACATCAGTGCGATGTCGCGGCGCTTTCTCTCATCGCGCGTTAGAGCGCCGGGCCGTGCGCCGGCTCAGCCTGAACCCACCGCGGTACGCGGCTCCTGACGACGAGCACTGGCCGCGAGGTAATCGCGGTTCATGCGCTTGATCACGTCAATGGAGATTTCCTTCGGACACGCTTCCTGACACTCACCCGTGAGTGTGCAGTGTCCGAAACCCTCGAGATCCATCTGTTCCACCATGCCCAGCGCACGCTTGTCGCGCTCGGGCTGCCCCTGTGGGAGCAGTCCGAGGTGCGTGATCTTCGCACCGGTGAACAGCGCGGCTGAGGCATTTGGGCACGCCGCCACGCAGGCGCCGCAACCGATGCAGGCCGCTGCATCCATCGACTCCTCGACGACGTCCTTGCCGATCAGAATTTCGTTCGCGTCTCGCGCACCACCGGTGTTGACCGACACATACCCGCCGGCCTGGATGATGCGATCGAAGGCGCCGCGGTTGACCACGAGATCCTTCACGATCGGGAAGCCCGAGGCACGCCACGGTTCGACCGTGATAATGTCGCCGTCCTTGAACGCGCGCATATGCAGCTGACAGGTCGCCGCGCCCTTCCACGGGCCGTGCGCCTGTCCGTTGATCATCATCGCGCAGGAGCCACAGATTCCCTCGCGGCAATCATGCGAAAACGCGACGGGCTCCTTCCCTTCCAACGTCAACTTCTCGTTGAGCAGGTCAAACGTTTCGAGAAACGACATGTCGGCGCTGACGCCATCGAGGTCGTACGACTCGAGCTTGCCCGGTGCCTGCGACGCCGGCTGGCGCCACACGTTGAGCGTGATCTTCATTACTTGTAGCTCCGCGTCGAGAGGTGCACGTTGTCGTACACCAGCGGTTCCTTGTTGAGAATCGGGGCCTTGCCTTCGCCGGCGTATTCCCACGCCGCCACGTACGCGAACTCGTCGTCGTTGCGCTTGGCTTCGCCTTCTTCCTGGTACTCCGTGCGGAAGTGTCCGCCGCACGACTCTTCGCGATGCAAGGCGTCGCGGCACATCAACTCACCGAGCTCGATGAAGTCCGCCACGCGGCCGGCGTTCTCGAGCGCCTGATTCAGCGAGTCCGCGCTGCCTGGCACGTTGAGGTTGCTCCAGAACTCTTCCTTCAGCGCCGGAATCAGTTCCAAGGCCTTGGTCAGTCCTGCCTTGTCGCGCGCCATGCCGCAGTACTCCCACATGATCTTGCCGAGCTGCTTGTGGAAGCTGTCGACCGTGCGCTTTCCCTTGATGGACAAGAAGCGACGCGTCTGTTCCTTGATGGCCTCTTCGGCGGCACGGAACTCAGACTGCGTGTTGTCGACCTTGGCGAGCTTCGTGCCGGCGAGGTAGTCGCCAATCGTGTACGGCAGCACGAAGTAACCGTCCGCGAGGCCCTGCATGAGCGCCGAGGCGCCGAGGCGGTTGGCGCCGTGGTCGGAGAAGTTTGCTTCACCGGCCACGTGAAGGCCGGGGATGGTGCTCATGAGGTTGTAGTCCACCCAGAGGCCGCCCATCGTGTAGTGCACGGCCGGGTAGATGCGCATCGGCACTTCGTACGGATTCTCGTCCGTAATGCGCTGATACATGTCGAACAGATTGCCGTAGCGTTCGGCGATGGTCGCCTTGCCCAACCGCTTGATCGCGTCGGCGAAGTCGAGATAGACACCGAGGCCACCCGGACCCACGCCGCGTCCATCGTCGCACGCTTCCTTCGCCGCGCGAGACGAGATGTCGCGCGGGGCCAGATTGCCAAAGCTCGGATACTTCCGCTCGAGGTAGTAGTCGCGCTCCGCCTCGGGAATCTGCGACGGCGAACGGGTGTCACCCTGCTTCTTGGGCACCCACACGCGGCCGTCATTGCGCAACGATTCCGACATCAGCGTCAGCTTCGACTGATGCTCGCCGTGCACCGGAATGCACGTCGGATGAATCTGCGTGTAGCACGGGTTGGCGAACGCCGCGCCCTTCTTGTGCGCGCGCCAGCCGGCCGTGACGTTCGAGTACATGGCATTCGTGCTCAGATAGAACACGTTGCCGTAGCCGCCCGTCGCCAGCACCACCGCATCAGCCGCGTGCGACGTGATCTTGCCGGTGAGCAGGTTGCGCGACACGATGCCACGCGCGTGGCCATCCACCATCACCACGTCGAGCATTTCCTCGAAGGTGTGCATCTGCACCTTCTTGAGCGCGATCTGCCGCTCGAGCGCCTGATAGGCGCCAATGAGCAGCTGCTGACCGGTCTGACCGCGCGCATAGAACGTACGCGACACCTGCGCACCACCGAACGAGCGATTCGCGAGCAGGCCGCCGTATTCACGCGCAAACGGCACCCCCTGCGCGACGCACTGATCAATGATGTTCACCGATACCTGGGCGAGGCGATACACGTTCGCTTCGCGGGCGCGGAAGTCGCCGCCCTTGATGGTATCGTAGAACAGGCGGCGCACGGAGTCACCGTCGTTCTGATAGTTCTTGGCCGCGTTGATGCCACCCTGGGCAGCAATCGAGTGCGCGCGCCGTGGCGAATCGTGGTACACGAAGCACGACACCTGATAGCCGAGTTCGGCCATGGTGGCGGCTGCCGAGGCACCGGCCAAACCGGCGCCCACCACGATCACGTGATGCTTCCGCTTGTTCGCGGGGTTCACCAGCTTCATCGAGAAGCGGTGCTGGTCCCACTTCTGCTCGAGGGGACCGCTGGGAATCTTGGCGTTCAGATCGAGCATATCAGTTGGACTCCTGCGCGACCGGCGCTTCCGGGAAGTACCCGAGCATCGCGGCCACCGGGATGGTCATGAATCCGAGCGCGACGACGATCGCGAGTACGAGCGCAATCGTGCGCTTGAGCGGCTGCGCTGACGGGCGGGCAACACCGAGCGTACGCACGACCGCCCAGCCGCCGTGATAGAGGTGCAAGCCCAAGGCGGCCACCGCGAGAATGTAGAAGCCCGCCACCAGCGGATTGGCGAGGCCAATGCGCAAGTTGTTGTACGGATCGAGGTGCACGAACTGCGGGTGCACCGTGCCGAGCGTCATGTGCAGGATGTGAAAGACGATAAAGACCAGCAGGAGCACACCGCCCCAGCGAATGGTCTTGGCCGCAAAGGTCGTGACCTGCGGCTTACGCACCTGATAGTTCTCAGGACGAGCCGCCTTGGCGCGCATCGTGAGCTGAAACGCCGAGATGGCATGCAACACCACCGCGCCGAGCAATCCCAGCCGAATGGCCCAAAGGACCGGCATGCTGGTGCGCAGCAACTTGGCGTAGTGCTGCATGGCGATCGGCGCATCCGGATAGAACATCTGGAGGTTGCCGACCATGTGGCCAATGACGAACAGGATGCCGATGATCCCCGTCACGGCCATCACGATCTTCTTTCCGATCGTGCTGTGCCAGAACCGTGTTAGACCGAACATAGGTAGGATGGATGCGGAAGCCGGCGCCTTCTGTGGAGAGAAGACGCCGGCTTCGACAGGTCAGAGGGAGATGACGGACATCGGTTCCAATACCGCTTGCGCGGAGCGCTGGAGGGCCGCCTTCTCGTCGTCGGTCAGTTCGATCTCGAGGATCTGCTCGAGGCCATTCTTGCCGAGCTTACACGGCACGCCGAGGAAGTGTCCCTTCATACCGTACTCGCCTTCCAGCCACGCGGCGCACGGCAGGATACGCTTGCGATCGTGCACGATCGCGTCGACCATCTCGACGGCGCCCGACGACGGCGCGTAGTACGCGGAGCCGGTCTTGAGATACTTCACGATTTCCGCACCACCGTCGCGTGCCCGCTGCACGATCGCGGCGAGCTGCTCCTCACCCATCAGCTGACGGATGGGGATGCCGCTGATGGTCGTGTACGACACGAGCGGCACCATCGTATCCCCGTGACCACCAAGCACCATGGCCTGAATGTCACGCACGGAGACGTCGAGCGCCTCGGCGATGAACGAGCGATAGCGCGCGGTGTCGAGCACACCGGCCATGCCGATTACCCGTTCGCGCGGGAAGCCCGTGACCTGCTTGGCCACGTACGCCATCACGTCGAGCGGATTCGACACGACGATGACGATCGCGTTGGGCGAGGTCGCCTTGATCTGCTCCGACACCGACTTGACGATGCCGGCGTTCGTGTTGAGCAGATCGTCGCGCGACATGCCAGGCTTGCGGGCAATACCGGCCGTAATCACGACGATATCCGAGCCGGCCGTCTCTTCGTAGCCGTTCGTGCCGATCACGCGCGTGTCGAACCCTTCCACCGGGGCGGACTCCCACTGGTCGAGGCCTTTCCCTTGCGGGACGCCTTCGACTACGTCCACCATCACCACCGTGCGGCCGAGCGACTTCTCGGCGATACGCTGCGCCGTCGTGGCGCCGACATTGCCCGCGCCTACGACCGTGATCTTGTTGACCATGTTGTGCCGGATCTCCGAACGGCTCTCTGTTGACGAACCGCGCAGTATTGGGGAGTAATCGGAACCGGCGCACACGCCAGCGAAACGCTTGTTCGCTGGTTACCCGCAGTGCGACGTCCGATCTGGTTACGTACTGAGGAACTTAGAACGCTGCGCTCAGGCGAGCAACAATCACGGGAACCGGCGCAGGGCGCGTCGCGTGAGGATGAATCGCACGGCGATTGGGCCGTGCCGTCAGCCGCCAACCTGGCTGAGCGCGCGGAGGCCGCCCACCTGCATTTGCAGGAGTGCGTGCTCTTTGGGTTTCTCGGCCAGGGCCTTGGTAAAGAGCGGCGCCAGCGCCTCGCCGCGGCGTAGCGCGTCGCGAAGCAGCACTTCGTGATCGCCGAACAGGCAGGTGCGAAGCCGGCCGTCGGCGGTGAGTCGCACGCGGTTGCAGGTCTCGCAGTAGGTGTGCGTCATGGGGGTGATGACGCCCACGGTGCCCGGCGCGCCGGGATAGCGGTAGTACACCGCCGGGCCATTGCCGCGCGCGGGGCCAGCGTCGGCGGCGAGCTCGCCAAGGGCGCGTACACGCTGCAGCACCTCGTCGCTGCTCACGACATGGTCCCACGTGAGCTCACGCAGCTCCCCCACGGGCATGAGCTCGATGAAGCGCACATGCCACGGGTGCTCACGCGTGAGCGCGGCGAAGTCGGCAATTTCGTCGTCGTTGATGCCCCGCATGACCACCACGTTGATCTTGATCGGTCCGATGCCCGCGGCGTGGGCCGCTGTGGCCGCGTCAACGAGATTGAACGAGAGATCACGTCGCGCGATGGCGGCGACACGCTCCGGGCGGAGCGAGTCCGCGCTGATGTTCACGCGATCGAGTCCGGCGGCCGCGAGGTCGGCGGCCATTGCGGGTAGCTTCACGCCGTTCGTCGAGAGCGCGATGTCTTCGATGCCCGGGACTGCCTTGAGCATGGCGATCAGCGACGTCAACTGCGGGCGGATGGTGGGCTCGCCGCCGGTGATGCGCAATCGCTTGAGCCCGAGTGGCGCGAGTTGCTGCACGATCTCCACGATTTCTTCGTAGCGGAGAATCTCCTCCTTCGGCAACCACGGCAGCCCTTCGAGGGGCATGCAGTACTGGCACCGAAAGTTGCAGCGATCGGTGACCGAGATGCGCAGGTACTCGATGTGGCGGCCGAATTGATCGCGCATCAGACTGTCCCGTCGGTCTTGGCGCGATGGCCCTGGTGGGCCGCGGTGGGATCAATCCACGCCCGGTCCCCATCCACGTAGTGCTCTCGCTTCCACACGGGCACCCGTACTTTCAGCGCCTCGATGATTGCGCGGGCACTATCGCAGGCTTCGGCACGATGGGCGTGCGCGGCCACAATCGCCACGCTGACCTCGCCAATGCCCAGCGTGCCGATGCGGTGCTCCAGGGCCACCCGCAGCCCCGGCTGACGCTCACACACCTCGCGGGCCACGGCCGCGAGCTCAGACGCGGCCATGGACTCATACGCCTCGTAGTCCATGCCCGTGACCGGACGACCGTCATTGAGGTCGCGTACGGTCCCGAGGAAGACGGAGAGCGCGCCAATCTCCGGCGCCTGCGCGCGCGCGATGAGCGCCGCGACATCAATGGGCGCGGAAACAATGGCGGCATGCAGCAGTCCGGGGCCCATAGACATGGCGTTAGCCCCCCGCCACCGGCGGAATGACGGCGACTTCGTCGTGCGCGTGCACCAGGGTGTCCGGCGCTACGAGCCGTTGATTCACGGCCACCAGCGGCGACTGCGGCAGCCGATTCCCGCCCGGCAACACCCGCATGGCCGCGACCACGTCGCGGACGGTGCATGGCAGCGCCACGGGGATGTCGAGTCGACGGGACCCGAACGCCTCGGCATACGACGCGAACAACAACACGGGAAGGCTCATAACGACATGAAGATAAGCGCGGTCACCTGCGACCGGAAATCATCGAGGCCCTGTTCCGATGTGGAAGCAGGGCCTCGAGCACGTGCGTTGGTGTGCTAATCGTCCATGTCGTCGTCATCAAGCAAGTGCGCTTCGATTCCCGCGACCATGGCCCGCAACTCCTTGCTGGGCTTGAACACCGGGACCGGACGCGCCGACACTTCGACTGGCGACCCGGTGCGCGGATTGCGCGCCATGCGCGTCTTCCGCTGCCGGATCTTAAAGGTGCCAAAGCCGCGCACCTCAATATTCTTCTGCTCCTGCAGCGCCTCCTTTATTGCATCAAGGAAGGCGTCCACAACACGCGCGCAGTCTTTTTTGGAAATCGTTGGCCCAGCCGTCCGTGCAATACGTGCCGTGACGTTCTCGACCAGATCGGCTTTGGTCATGGGATCTACCAGGGGGGCAGCGAGCGGGGCTTTGAGGTGCCTCGCTTCGCACTTGAGGTCCGCCGACCGGCCGAGCACGACCGCCGGGAACGCCGAACGAAGCTCTGCGAACGTATGACCTTAGTGCTTATCAGTCAAGCGGTTGGGTCACTTCAGCCACGTCGGCGCTTGAGCGCAGACAGGAACTGATCGAAGAGCGGTACGGCGTCGTGGGGCCCAGGAGCCGCCTCGGGATGGTACTGCACCGCAAAAATCGGCAGCTCCCGGTGGCGCAGGCCTTCGACGGTCCCGTCATTCAGGTTCACGTGGGTCACGGCGAGCTCAGGCGCGCCGTCCACGCCGTCGGGGGACCCGACGACCGCGAATCCATGGTTCTGGGAGGTGATGAGCACCTTCCCCGTCTCCAGGTCCTTCACGGGTTGGTTTCCGCCGCGGTGCCCAAAGGGCATCTTGGCGGTCCGCCCGCCAAAGGTGATGCCCAGCAACTGGTGCCCGAGGCAAATCCCGAACATCGGGATCTGACGGCCCGCAATCTCCCGAATGGTCGCCGGTGCGTACGTGACCGCTTCCGGGTCGCCAGGGCCATTCGAGAGGAACACGCCGTCCGGATTCATGGCCAGCACCTGCTCCGCCGACGTGTCGGAGGGCACGACCGTGACCCGACAATCGTGGGCCTCGAACAGACGCAGAATGTTGCGCTTGATGCCGTAGTCGTAGGCGACCACGTGGAAGCTCGCCGACGGACTGCCCCAGCTGTACGGTTCGCGGGTCGACACCACCGTCGCGAGGTCGAGCCCCTCCATGCTTGGACAGGCGTCAAGCACGGCCAGCGCTTCCTTGGACGGCGTCTCACCCACTCCGAGCACGCCGCGCATGACGCCCGCGCTTCGCAGGTGCTTCGTGAGCCGACGCGTGTCCACCTCGGTCAGCACGGGCACATTGGCCGCCCCGAGCCACGCGGGCAGGCTGCCGGTGGCGCGCCAATTCGAGTACGTGGGCGACAGCTCGCGGCAGACCACACCGGCTACTTGCGGGTGCGCCGACTCTGGGTCGTCCGCATTTACGCCGTAGTTGCCGATTTGCGGCGACGTCATGACGACGATCTGGCCACGAAACGACGGGTCGGAAAACGTCTCCTGGTACCCGGTCATGTTCGTGGTAAACACAACTTCGGCGACGGTCGGAGCCGTCGGGCCAACGAGGCGGCCGAGAAAAAGGGTTCCGTCCTCGAGGAGGAGGAACCCCTTGGTCGGGTGTGCGTCCACCGCGGCCTTACTTCTTCGCTGGAGCCGGCGGGGTAGCCGCCGGGGTGGCCGGAGCAGCCTGCTGCGTCAGCGGAGCGGACGGAGCGGCCGTGTTGCTACCCGACGTCGGCGCGCTGGGCGCCGTGGGGGCCGGCGCGGCCAACTTGTCGAGCACGGACTTGGGGGCCGTGCCGCGCGCGCTCATGATCTGCAGGATGAAGGCGAGGCCGAGGAACACGCCACCGCACCACCAGCTGGCCTTCGTGAGCAGGTTGCCCGCCTGACGCGTGCCAATGACGGAATCCGCCGAGGAGCTGGCGCCGCCAAAGCTCGCCGCGAGGCCGCCACCCTTGCCCGACTGAAGAAGCACGGCCGCCGCAAGGACGATGGCGTCGAGAATGAGCAGGATGAGCAGGAACGTATACATGGCGGAAAACGAGACCGGAGTTTGGGGGGCGACTCGCGACGGCGAATCACCTTAGCCTTATAAAATCGCGGACCGGAGCGGCTGGGGCAAGTCCTTCCGGGGCCGACGCTTGGAGCGGTTTTGCTAGGCGCGGACGATACTGGCCCAGCTATCGGCGTCCAAGGAGGCCCCGCCCACCAGCAGGCCGTCCACGTCGGCCGCGGCCAGCAGTGTCTCGGCGTTGCCGCGATTCACCGAGCCGCCGTACAGAATGGGGATACCAGCGGCGGCCTTCTCACCAACGCGCGTCACCAAGGCCTGGCGCAGCACGCCGTGAATTTCGCTCGCGTCGGCCGGCGTCGCCGTGCGGCCGGTGCCGATCGCCCAGACCGGCTCGTACGCCAGCATGATGGTCGCGATCTGAGCATCCTCGAGACCTGC
>APMI01005030.1_pt1 | contig 25276 bp, 41 predicted proteins | sample 667938 | NCBI WGS metagenome assembly APMI01 (sample SAMN01084076, study PRJNA167559) | wastewater metagenome | biome: Wastewater | place: Denmark: Ejby Moelle, Odense | collected 2011-11-28
CAAGAAATAAACCGCATTCGATCACTATTTAAATACACGCAAAATGGAAGAAAACACCAATAACGATCATGGAATCACCTCGTCTAGCGGTAGCCGAGATAAAACGGTAAAAATATATCACCATGGCAAGCTGGTCATTGTGATCTCTAAAATAGACCTGCAGGGTGTCTTTATCACTCAAACTGTTATACCTGAAAAAATGCTCCTGTCGATACATCTGAGCACGCATACGCAGGAGGTCGAGTACCCCACAGAGGTAGCACACCGGATCATGCAGTGTCTCGACTTCCATTTTTAACCCCATTCCCCCCCACTCAAAAAAACACCACCACACAAATGGCACTCGAATCAGCACTCATCCAGCGCATCGCCACCGCCCTCGTAGAGACGCAGGAGCGCACCTACACCGGCACAGACATAGCCTGGGCCACCCGCCACAAGATAAACGCCAGCACCTACAGCCAGATCAAGACCGCCGTACTGCAGCAGAAGTGGGACCAGCTGGACCGCAAGCTCCGCGACCAGGCATGGATCACCCTCGCCATCACCCTCGGCGTGCAGACCGGAGACAATGCCTGGAACACCGTGACCAATACCCACGTCTACCAGGCCATCAAGAGCGATATCGACTTTTGCAAGAAGTACAGCAAGTCCATGATGTTTGTAGACGAGTGCGAGATAGGCAAGAGCCACAGCGCCCGCCACGTGGCCAATAACATGCAGAACTGCTTCTACGTAGACTGCTCCCTGGCAAAGTCCAAAAAGGACTTCGTCAAGGCCCTCGCCCGCGCCGTGGGCGTAGATGCCACCGGTACCCTCACAGAGATCACCGCCAGCATCATCTTTCAGCTGAAGGGCAGCAAGAAGCCCGTGGTGATCCTGGACGAGGCCGGCGACCTGGACAAGAAGGCATTTCTGGAGCTGAAAGCCTTCTGGAATGCCACCGACCGCTGCTGCGGCTGGTACATGATCGGCGCAGACGGCCTGGCGGCCAAAATAGAGCGCGGTATGCAGCGCCGCGAGGTAGGCTACCGTGAGGTCTTCAGCCGCTTTGGCAGCAAGTTTACCAGCGTAGTGCCCAAGGACAAGCAGCAGGCCCTCCAGTTCAAAAAGGACCTCCTCACCAAGGTGGTCAGCGCCAATATCAAAAATAAGAACCAGATAGGCGAGATCGTGAAGGCCTGCCTCGTGAGCGGCAATGACAACCACAACGGCGGCCTGCGCCGCGCAGAGGGATTGATCATGCTCAAAGAGGAGGCGGCATGAGCGACTACGAAATAGACTACGAGGATAGCTGCCCTAAGTGCGGGCACAGCCCGCTACACTATCGCGACTGCCTGGAGACCCACTGCAATGATGGCTACATAGATGCCAGCGATGAAGACCCTATCAACTACGCGCCTGGAGAGCTGGAGAGCCGCTGCCACGAGTGCGAAGGCACCGGCACCGAGGTATGGTGTCCCCACTGTGGCGCTAATCTGTCAGGTATACCCGCCGCCGTAGATGAGGATGATCTGGACGAGGACGACCTATCCGAATACCAAGGCGAGCTGGATATGCCCCCAGACGAAGACTACTAGCCCCCCCCACTACCACACACCCCTACGACCGCCGAAAACGAAAACACGCTGACCACACCCACAGACCGCACCACATGATCGTAGTACCACGCGCATTGAGCTTCACAGAGCTTGCCAAGAAAAAATACAAGCTGTACCGCCTCACCGGGGCCTGGTACGACTTCCTCGGCGAGGTGGAGGACCGCGGCACGTGGTTCATCTATGGCGAGAGCGGCAGCGGCAAGACCAGCTTCCTGCTACAGCTCATGAAGCAGATGAGCCAGTTTGGCACCGTGCTGCTGAATAGTGTGGAGATGGGCGATAGCTACACCATGCACCAGGCCGAGCAGCGTGGCAAGATGGAAGACGTGCGCCGCAAGTGCCTGCTGGTCAATGAGGAGGTAGCAATACTAAGCACCAGGCTGGCGAGGCCCAAAAGCCCCCGGATCATCTTCATAGACAGCTTCCAGTTCTGGGATATCAATTTCAAGAGCTACCAGGCGCTCGTCAAGCGGTTCCCTGACAAGCTATTCATCTTCATCAGCCACGTAGATGGCCGCCAGCCCGAGGGCCGCCCCGCCCGCAGCGTGATGAAGGTAGCAGACCTCAAGATCTGGGTAGAGGGCTTCGTAGCCTACAGCAAGGGCCGCTACGGCGCAGGCAATAGCTACACCATCTACGAAAAAGGCGCACAGGAATATCATAACAGTAAACTGAATAAAGAAGCATGAAAAAGAAAGCAGTAGACCTGAATAAAAACATGTTCAGATTTCAAAACATCGCGATCAAGTGCACCACGCACTCAGACTGGGTGTGGGTACGTAGCTTATTTGGCATACCAGAGCCTGACTATCACCTAAAGGGTGCCAGATATCTGTATCCAAACCATAGCGTCACCGAGGGCATCACAGACGGCCTGCGGCCACCCAAGACAGCCACCATCGTGGAGGCGTATGATTTTATCAAAGCCAATCCGAAGAAATGAGCACCCCTCAGCACTATATCACCCTCATAGAGATCTACGGCCCCGGCCGCGGCACCGCAGTAGAGCAGATACACCACGAGATGCTCCTGCAGGACGCCATGGACGCCGCCGCGCCCTACCGGCTCACCGCCGCCAATCTCGGCGTAGCCATGGACGATATGATAGCCGCCTGCATGGACCGCATCACCGGCACCATCACCGAGGACCAGTACAAGGCCCGCCTCGCCGCCACCGCCGCCATGCTCACCCGCGAGCTGGCCACCTACTACGAGCCAGAAGAAACAACAGCATAAACATGAACACACACGCACATGACACACTCCCGACCGCCGCCGCTATACACGGTAGCAATCAGGCACTGATCCAGCGCCACACCGGCATCACTGACGAGCAGCTATTCTGGGCCAAAATAGACTCAGGCCTCAGCTACCTCTACCACCGCTACGGGGACAACCGCCCCCGCATCGTAGAGCTGCTCAATGAGCGCTTTTACTGGAACTGGTTCATGGCACAGTGGCAGATACGCGATGCAGAGTTCGTAGCCTACCACCGCCTCTGGGAGCTGATGGAGCCATCTGCCGCCCGCCCCGCCCGCAATGTCCTGGACTGCTACCGCTACCACCACAATCAGGCGCTGAACAGCGACCACTTCCACACCGGCTTCTCCTACCTCATCGAGCGCAGGCTAAAGCCCCAATTATTCACTGTTTAAAACACATTTAAATCATGTCGAAAACCAAGACAACCAAGAAAGTCCTCACCGGCATCACCGATATGCAGGCCAATGAGGCCCTGGGCACTTTTGCGGCCGCAGAGAGTCGTATCGCCTTTCTCAACGCATCTATCGAGGCAGCGATCACCAAGATACGCCAGAAGTATGAAGAAGAGCTGGCAGAGCTAGCCGAGCGCAAGGAGAGCCAGTTTGAGATCATAGAGGCATACGCCCAGGCCAATCCTGACCTCTTTGCAGACAAGAAGTCCATCGAGCTGCAGCACGGCACCATCGGCTACCGCACCAATCCTCCTAGCGTAAAGCAGCACAAGGGCGTGAAGGTAGAGACCAGCATAGACCTCATGCTGAAAAACAGGACCCTCAAGGAATACGTGGTAGAAAAGACCACCTACTCCATAGACAAGAAGGCCCTGCTGGAGCAGCGCGACAATCCGAAGGTAGCCCAGCTGCTCGATAGCGTCTACGTCAGCATCGTACAGGACGAGACCTTCTACGTGGAACCTAAGAAGGAAGCCGCGGCCAAATCCTAAGACATATTCCAGCCACGCAGGCCAGCAGGTGTATGGGTTTCATCATGCTGCGGAGATCATAAATACAGCGGGCGCTTCCTGCAGCGCCCCAGATCAAAGATGAAGCACATAGGACTATTTGAAGGTATCGGAGGCTTCAGCCTCGCAGCCCGCTGGATGGGATGGCAGACCATCGCCATGAGCGAGATAGACCCCTTCTGCCAGAGAGTGCTCAGCTACCACTTCCCAAATGCTACTATACATGGAGACATCAAACAGACAGACTTCACTATTTACCGCGGACAGTGTGACATCCTCACCGGTGGCTTCCCCTGCCAGCCATACAGCATCAGCGGCAAACGACTGGGCAAAGACGACGACCGCCATCTCTGGCCATGGATGCTTGAAGCGATTAAACAGGTCCAGCCGCGCTGGGTCGTGGGTGAAAATGTTCGCGGCCTTACTAATTGGCAGTCCGGTTTGGTCTTCCACGAGGTGCAGGCTGACCTGGAGGCTGCGGGCTACGAGGTATTCCCGCTACTACTGCCAGCTGCGGGTGTCGGCGCACCCCATGAGCGGTATAGAATCTGGTTTGTGGCCTACGCCAGCAGCGCAGGACGGGGACAATTCAATGTTGCCTCAAAGCCAGTCCAAAAGGAGCACGTTGCCGGGCTTTGTGATTCGCGGGTTGATACCCACACCATTGAGCAGCGATTGTGGCGAGAAGGTGACCGGGCTGGAAGATCAGAACTCTCTGACGAAAATGGTCCGGGAGGTTACTGGGCAGGCTTCCCAGCTCAATCCCCGGTTTGTCATGGAGATGATGGGCTTTCCGCCAGACTGGACGCTATTACCTTTTCTAAATGGCGAAGGCAGTCCATCAAAGCCGGAGGCAACGCCATAGTACCGCAAGTAGCCTACGAGATCTACAAAGCCATACAAGCATACGATAACCAAAACCAATAACATGCCCCGCCGCCCACGCATCCTCGATCTCAGCGCAGTGCCCGCCCGCTACCTGGCCTACCTGCTCGCCATCATGGCCTGCTACTACCTCGTCTACGGCGTCCAGCTCATCGCTCACACATTCACCTGTCACTTATTAAAACACTGATCATGTATCTCATAGAATACCTTAAATCTCGCTGGCCTCAGCATACTTGGTACGTGTACGCCTGCCCTTTATCCCAAACCTACAAGATCATATGTGACACGAAAAGGGGGATTGCATGCATCGCTCCTGGATACATTCTGGATTACTTCTGGCGGCGCGTGTCGAGAGCAGACTTTGACAGGGAAATGGTAGACCTATACCTCTGGTGTGCACTAGGCGTAGACGTCTCGGACGCAGAGATCATTGAAGAAACTCATTTACCAATAGCATCATGAAAGCATCAAACGACAAATACAAAACCATCTGGACCCTCCTCAGCAGGCTCCACTGGGGCAAGGAGGTCAAGGAGGGCCTCGTCTACGGCTACACACAGGACGATAGCCGCCTCAGCCTCACCGACCTCACAGACGAGCAGGCAGAGGACCTGATCGCGTTCCTGCGAGCCAAGGCAGACACCCCGCCATCAGAGGAGGACCAGAAGGTCTGGAAGGCCCGCCGCCGCGTCATCGCCATCGCCCACCAGCTGGGCTGGTACCAGCAGGAGGGCGGCGTGATGGTCCTGCGCCACGGCCAGCGCATGATAGACTACGCCCGGATAGAGAAGTGGTGCCTGAAGCACACCGCCGATAAGCTCGGCTTCTTCAAAAAGGACTCCGCCAGCCTGCGCAAGCTAGCCGCCCAGCTCGACCACGTCCTCGCCGAGACCATGAAAAAACCGAAGCAATGAAACAGAAACATACCATCAAAAAAGTGACTTACAGACAGCTGGAGGTATTCGTTATGTACCTCTCTATGGCCCGTTACTTTGAGGACCCGGACGAGGCTCTGCAGGCCATGAGCCGCAAGCTACTGATAGACCTATACGTGCGTCTGGCGCGCCGCCACCTGCACGCAGACCCGGATGCGCTCTTTACGATCAGCTTTAGTCGCCTGGAGGCGCAGGCGGTGTGCAAGTACGTGGGCTGGCTCGGTGCCACCGGCGAGGGACACGCGGACCAGCTAGTAAATGATTATTACAGACAATTACACCAATTCACCGCATGAAACCAGCAAGACAATGGGCCACCACCCTCAGGATGCCGGATGGCGCACAGGTGGTAGTATTCTGCTCGGGCAAAGCTGACGTGTCAGCCACCAGAGCCTACCCTCAAGTACCGATGTACCGCTACATCGTAGAGTTTTATTTCCTTTTTGGAGAAACCAGCATCAAGTCTATAAAGGAATTTGCCACGCTTGAGCAGGCACTGGGCTATATCAATACCCTGGTCCCGGCAGACGTAGAGGCTAAGTATCTAGCAGCAGTTGACCATTACAGAAGTACTTTACCGGCCCAACCATGACCACCTACATCATCACATCAGACCGATTCGCCGGGGAGATAGAGCTGCGCTATGATCTCAGAAACCGCCTCGTGCATTTCGATATCCGCGCAGACCTGGAGCCGGGCCACTATGGGTTTTTCACCAGGCTGCTGCCGCTGGCAGAGGACAAAGTGATGACCTACAAGACCGACACCAGCCGCGTCCGCAAGGTGCCGCTGGATCTTACCTTTGAGCGCTTCTGGCAGCTGTACGGCCTGCGCAAGAGCCGCCTCCGCGCAGAGCGGCTCTGGGACCGCCTCAGCACCGCAGACCGCATCGGCGCGCTGGCCTACATACCCATCTACCTCGGCGAGCTCGCCACCACCGGCTACGCCCAAAAGTACCCCGATACCTATCTCAGAGACAAACCATGGAACGATAAAAAATGACCGCTATGCAAGATATGCAAATACTCATCCGGCTAAGCACCGAGCGCATCTATGACATCTGTCTGGAGGCCTTTGCGCTGCGCCCGGAGCAGGTGGGCAGCAGCTGCCGCACGAGAGACATCGTAAAGTGCCGCTTTGCCATCATGTTCTTCACCTACCACATCACCGGTGTCACGATGGACTGGATAGCAGCCTTCTCTATACCGGGCCGCATCTATGCCGACCATACCACGCCGCTCCACGCCATGCAGGATATACGCGACCTGGTGGCCACCCGCGACCCGCTCTACTACCCCATCATCCAGCAGATAGCCAGCAAACTAAACTACGAACTCTGACCCATGCCAAAAGAGCAGCCACAGTACAATAGCGCACGCGAGCTGACCCAGCTCAAGTACCGCGATATCATGCGCGAGTACCGCAGGCTCTCCGGCGTGCGCGAGCATGGCGTGCAGAAGTTCACCCTCGACTTCATCCTGGAGAAACTGCGCCTGCGCTTCTACATGGCCACGCGCTCCATCTACTACGTCGTGCTCAATGAACCCGCAGACGGCTACCTCAATGATATCGCCAAAAACAATCCAAAAAACCAGGGAAAATTAGATTTATGAAATATATATTCTGCCTTGCACTGCTGCTTATGCTGACTTCCTGCGGTCACAAAGTCATCATCAACCGGGAAAGATTAAATGACCGGATGATGATCTACTACTATGTGAATACAGCATGGTATAGCCTCCCCTATCCCGATCAATTCTACGATAGAAGCTATAAGTACAATATTGGGGACACATTAAAAAATTAGATTTATGAAATATACCCTCCTCACACTAGCCCTGCTCGTCGCCAGCTGCTGCCGCGCCCAGGATGACCTGCCCATCATCACCTACACGATCACCTACATGGACTCTACCGTCAGGGTGAGTGCAGAGGTCCTGCGGGATAGCATAGGCGTCTTTAGCCTGGCCAGCCCGGTCGTATTATCCAGGCCAGATACGATGGCAGATAGCACCGCCCTCATGATACTGGCCCGCGTGGCCGCCATCGGCGAGCAGCAGCGCAGACTCCAGCTGGAGCGCCTTTACCGCAGGATAGAAGCAATACATTAAAGATCAAGGAAAATTAGATTTATGATCCCTCATGTTGTATCATTTTCAGGAGGCCGTAGCAGTGCCTATATGCTTATACAGCTACTGGCTCGCGGCTATCAGGTAGATGCTATCGTATTTGCCAATACAGGTAAAGAGAAGGAAGCCACGCTGCTTTTTGTCGAGCAGGTGCAGGAATACATTGGCAGACCTATCACATGGGTACAGTACTGTGATAACGAAGCGGGCTATACTGTTGTGGATTACGAAACTGCATCACGTAAGGGGGAACCTTTTGAGGCTATGATTAAAAAATACGGCTATCTCCCAAATGTTGTAAGAAGGATCTGCACCGCATATCTCAAAGTCAGATGTCAAAAACATTTGCTAATGAACTCGGGTTGGGGCAATTGGGTTGCCTATCTGGGTATCCGACATGATGAGCCTTTACGCTGGGGTAAAATAATGCAAAACACGCAGCGCGAGCGATGGACTAATGAGCTACCCATGGTATGGTGGGAGACTAACGTGGCGCGAGTGCGAGATTTTTGGCGCAATATGCCGTTCGACTTACAGCTGCAACCTCATGAAGGCAACTGTGACCTGTGCTACCTAAAGGGGAAGAAAAAGAAGCTCCAAATTATTCGTGACAATCCAGAGATACCTAAATGGTGGGCCGAGCAGGAAAAGCTAACGGACAGTACCTTTTTAAAGGACATGTCAGTTGAGCAACTGATTCAGCAGGCCTCCCAGCCTCTATTGTTTGACGAATACGATATGGATTACCCGTGCTTCTGCAATGCAGACTAACCTCACCAGCACCGCAGGCACGGCGTATAGCCGAGCCGTTTGGCCTCCGCCAGGTCTACGAGAGCCTCCCGGTGGATGCAGTGCTGGTAGCCGGTGCAGGTGTAGACGCGGTGGTAGCGGTAGGCATCATCGCTGTGGCAGACATAGACCCACACCCGCGCCGTGTCTGCCACCTGCCGGTGCTGCCGGTCATACTCCGTCTCGGTGTAGTGGTCATTGGTCTGGGCCACCAGGCGGCCCGCCCCCAGCAGCAGAATCAGCAGCAGGTACTTCATACAGCTAAGATAGAAGCAATACATTAAAATCGTAAATTAGAGTCATGGAAGAAATCACAAGAGAATGGATAATAGACGCGGTCAAAGCCATATACAGAAACGTATTTGAGCGTGCTATCGCATTTAAGACTCAGGGATTCATGCCAAATGAATACTTTGTGGAGTTGGATGCTCGGTCCTATCACATAGTGCTGGATGATCTGAAAAAAATAGAGGGCTATTGTGATGAAGTGCCGTTGCGCCTGTGCGGTTTAGATGTGTATGAAAACAAGAAAGCCGTACATCCTACAGTGGCAATACACGATCGCGACAAGGCCAAGGTAGAGGATATAGTCCGGCATATTCGCTTTTTCTCGCTAGATCAGCTCAACTCTGCACTGGCCGCCGGTGGACATCCTGAGATAAAGATCGTACGGATAGGCGACCCTACGCAGCAGTAAGTATTTCGCAGTGTGGCGGAATGGTATACGCTGACTCAGGTAGCCCCCGGAGGGAGGGCTATAAATCACCGACCTGAGAACTGTCCGATGAAATCCAATCGGGCTGCGAGGTGAAAATCCTCGTGGGTTGTACGAGTCCAATGCAGGTTCGAGTCCTGCCACTGTGAGGCCCCGCAAGGGGCTTTTTTTATGCTCCTACGTGAGCGGGATAGGTGGGTACACCGGGCCGGGGTTCTGGAGGTTTTGGCCGTTCTCGTTTTGCAGGCCCGCGCCGCCCTGGTCCAGCAGGTCCTGCAGCGGTACCGCGCCCTGTAGCTGGTCTACTATATCACCACTCACATTCACGCTGGTCACGGTCACCGTCTGGCTGCGGTCGGTGATGGCGCGGCGCAGGCGCGTCTCGTACACCAGTATATTGACCATCAGGCCGTCATGGTCCCAGTCGGGTATCGTCTTGCGCAGGCGCATGGCGCGGATACAGTCCTCGGGGGTATAGTCCTCCATCACATCCTGCACGGCCTCGTCTATGGCGTAGGCCCTGGCGCGGCGGTCGTACTCGGTGGTGCCGGGGGTGAGCAGGTCCATATTGCGCATCTCGGTCAGCGTGTCGGTGACGCAGTGTATCATGATCAGCGCATCGCCCTCCTTGATATTGCGGCCCTGCTCTACCCAGTCCACATCACCATACTGTATGAAGACAGCAGGCCTTTTGAATGGTATCTCGCCCTTGTCATTGCGCTTGAGGTATTGCCCGTTGTACAGGTCGTAGTGTTTGATGGCGGGTACTTTCTCGCGCAGCGTGCGGCAGATAGAGAGGTATGGGCCGAGTAGCATAGTGGGTAGATTTGAAGGTGATTTAAATGGTCTTTATAGCCTTTTTCAATTGCGCCTCGATGTGGGCCTGTATCTTGCGGTCCAGCGCGGCGCTCGGTCCGATGAAGCGGCGCATGGGCATCTTCGTCTCATGCTCTTTGAAAGTGCTGCGGCTCTGCGCGTCTATCCGCTTCGCTCCGTTCTTGGCAAACTTGAGCCAGTTCTTTTGCCCCTTGGCCTTCTGAAAGTTGATGACCCTGCTCATGGCGTGGTGCTTGATCACGCCGCCAAAGTTGTGAATGTCTGCGTACACCGCGGCGGGGCCGGTGACCACCACGCGGATCTGCGAGCCGCTGGTCACATCGCGCAGGCTATTGCGCAGGTGGGCCGTCTTGCCGGTCAGGGTGGGGCGGTCGTTGTTCTTGTCCTTGCGCGGCAGCCACTTCTCCACACCCGTCTCGGTCTGCCAGCCCTCCTTGTCAAAGTTATCGCTGAAGTGATTGCGTGCCATCGCACCGATCTGCACGGGCAGTTTGGCTACTACCTCCTTGGCAGCGGCCAGTTCCTTCATGATATCGCCGGGGTTGATGGGCATTATTTACCAAGTATCTGGTCCACGCGCTTGGTCACCCGGTTGTACTCTGCCTGCGTGGTATTGGCGGCGTACGGGTGCACGGTGTCAAATTGCTTTTTGCTCAGGGGGAAGATGACCTGGTCATTGTACTGATCGTAGCGGAAATACGGCTCCGGGCGCTCCAGCTTCTGCATACGGCTGTCTGCTGTCTCCTCCGCATCCGGCCCGAGCTGGCGGCGGTCGCAGCGGCAGCGCCAGTGCAGGGGCTGCGGGTACTCCGTCCAGAAGGGGTCGCGCACCTTTCTGATGATGCCATCCAGGCTCGCATCCAGCGGCATGGTGCGGCGGTCATGCACGGCACGCCACTGGAGGTACGGCAGGGCATCCTCCTCCGCGTAGGCCTTACCCATAAAGCTGATACTCGCCGCGGACCGCGTGGCGAACTGGTGCTCGGTGGCCAGGTAGGTCACGTTGTACGTCCGGTCTATGGCCAGCACATTGGTGCGGAATATATCCAGCCGCATCTCCGGGTCTGCCGCCAGCAGCAGCGAGGCCTCCCGCATCTGCTGGAAGTTCTTGAAGCCGGAGAAGTAATAGACATTCTCCCTGAGGGCCGTCTGCAGGGCCTCGTCTACGTATGCCAGCCCTGCCTCCTCCTCGTAGCCGGTGGTGAGCGCCTGCGCCAGGTACTCGGCCTGCAGCGTGATCATCTCATCGCTCAGCTCGCCCTTCAGCGTGCCTGCGTAGAGAGCCACCAGCGCGGCCTCCAGGGCGTCGTCCCAGCCGGGTATGGGGGCTTTACTCGGCATGGTCGTCGCATTTATGCTCCGCACTGGCTGCGTAGATATCGCCCAGCTCTCCGTGCATCTTCACCACCAGCTCGGCTATGTTCTTGACTTTGGCGGGGGCTTTCTTTTTGACCTTGGGCTTCTCGTCACCGTCTCCGTCAGCTGGCTTGGCTGGATCTGCGCCCTCGTCGCCGTCTGGCTCCGTGTGGGCACCTGGTGGCATCGCAGCAGGCTTGGCCTTGCGGCCGAGTATCTTCACGCCGTACTTCTCGCTCCAGTGCTCCAGGTCTATCTCAAAGTTCTCCTCCAGCCACTGGTCTATTTCATTGTCCGCCTGGCTGATATTGATCTCGCGGACAAACTGCGCCTTCTTGCCGGTGGTATTGAATCCGTGCAGGGCGAGGAATGGCAGTATCTGCTCCGTGAGGAAACTCTGGAAGCGCTTGCGCAGTGCAAACTTGACATCATCACTCGTCACCTTGTGCGTCTGGCTCTGGGCGCGGCTGCCGTTCTTGCCCACGTCATTGGCCATCACAGAGAGGATGATGTACATCTGCATCTCATTATTGGCCCGCTCCATCAGCTTGTCAAATACCTCGTAGGCATCCTGCCCCTTGGTATCGGTGAACTCTATCTCGTCCGCATGGTCTATCACCGCCCAGTTGGCCCCGCTCATGTTGCTCATGAAGGTGGTCATACGGTCCACGGACTTCTTGTCTGCGATGTTGGTCTTGCCCTTCACCAGCGGCAGGCCGAACCTGTCACAGAAGGCACTCCAGGCCTGCGCCGCGCACTTCTTGTAGATGATCCATGGAGCCATGCGTGTCAGCTCACCGAGAAAGGTAGGCTTGCCTATCTCCACCAGCCAGTTCATCTCCACGGGGTCATTGCGGTAGTCTATGCCGGCAGCGGGCAGGTCGTACTGGTTTACCGTCCAGCGGCCATACTCGGGGCGCACGTGCTTCTCCGGCACCAGGTCAAAGCGTATCACACCCGTGGCAGGGTTGACCTCCTGAAACTGGAGCAGCCGGAAGCCCTCAAAGATCTCATCCACGTAGTGCTCCGCCAGGTGCTCATACCAGCTCTTCTCAAAGAGGTCTGTGAGGTCCACGTCTATCTCGCCTGTCTTGGCGTCCTTGATCTGCATCACGCCGCTGGTGAGCCAGGTCACGAGCTGCTTGCGCAGCATCCCGTATTTCAGGTCGCGCTTCAGCGCAAAATAGACATCGTACAGCTCCACGCGCATGGGTATCCATGGATTCATGGCCATCTGCTCGGCATTCAGCCAGCGCTGGGTGTCGGTGTAGGCCCGGTTGATAGCCAGCTGGATGATGTGCTCCATGATCCGCTGGTCCTTGGGCAGGGTGGTGCCTTTGGCGGCCTTATTGACCGGGAGGAATCGGCCCTCGCCATCGCGTGGGCGGCCAGGGCCGGTAGTGTTTTTATTGCTCATGTGTCAGGTTGCTTTGAGTGGTTTACCAGTTGCCCGGTCTGGTGCCGGATGTCTCGGTGCTGTAGCGGCGGGCGCTCTCATCCTGGTTGACATCATCCTTGCGTGTCTTCATGCCTGCGGGGCTGAAGGTGCCATTCTGCACCTGCAGGAGGTTCTTCAGCGCCATCTTGCACTGGGTCTCGCGCAGCTCCGGCACGGCACGCGGGTTGATACGCAGGTGCAGGCGGAATAGCAGCAGGTCCTTGATGGTGCCCAGCAGCCAGTCATTTCGGTCGGCACCGGTGCGGGCAAACTCGTAGTCATCATCATACCGCTCGTTGATATACCCGCGCGCCTGCTCCTCTGCCCACCGCGCCGCCTCGTCAAAGGCCTCGGTATTGGAGTCCAGGATGTCGTCCAGTATCTCGGACTTGATCACATCGTTTAGCTCTGTCTGCTCTATGAATGGCATTTGAAAGGGATTGAAAGGTTATTTAATCGGCAGCTCCTGGCAGACATTGATATCTACCTGGCCTGTCATGCCTGCTACGGCGGCGGTGTTGCTATACTGCCAGAGGGTGTACTTATCCCAGCCGTTAGGCAGGGTCGGCGGCTTGCTGTCTGCGCGGTACTGCGCCACCCAGAGCGGCAGCCTGCCGAGGCCGTGGCCCAGTGGCAGGTTGGCATTGAGGAATGGCGTGTAGCTGTACAGCATGATACGCGGGTGTCCCTGCTCTGTCATGACCCGCTCAAAGGTCTCTATCCACTGGCGCACCTGCTGGGCCGTGAGGTGGTTCTTGTTGGTCTCGATATCGAGCACCGGCAGCAGGTCTGCAGCAGGCAGCGCATTCATGCGGCGGGCAAAGGCCAGCGCCTCCATATCAGGTGCCAGCGCATCGAGATGGGCAAAGTGATAGTAGCCTATCCTGAGCCCCGCGTCCTTGGCGCCCTGTGCCTGGTCTCTGGCGAGTGGCTCCGTGCGGGTGATGCCCTCCGTGGCCTTGATGTATACAAAGCCTATCCCGGCCTTGTCTGTCTTTACTTTGCTCCAGTCGGGCTTGCCGTTCCAGTAGCTGATGTCGATTCCTTTCATGGTGTTACCACTTTTTATTATTGTGATCGGGATACCCTCCCGTGATGGGGTCGTGTCCTATGGCCTTGGTGTGGCGCTGCGCGTAGTAGATAGCGCCCTCCTCAGCGTCGAGGCTATCGTCTGGGGTCTTCGTACCGTGCTCAAATGCCTTGGTGTGCTCGATATGCAGCAGCATGTCCGGGTTATCGTTCTCGTCACTATTGTGAAAGAACCAGCCGCGCGAGTAGAAAGCAGAAAGGCTTTCGATACGGCTAAACTTATCCCCCTTGGCACGCAGGTCGGGCCGGATGGGTAGCTGGCAGCCACGGGCGTCTCCTTCGCGCTCAAACTCGCCGAGGTGCAGGTCCTGGTTTAGCGTGGCCTCGATGTAGAAGACACAGCTCACGGTCTTGTTTACCTCAAAGCGGTAGGGCCGCCTGCTGCGATGCGGGTCCATGCTCTCGTAGATATCATACATCCACTGCACCATGGTGGTGTTGCTGGCTACCCGGTTGAATATCTTGAGCAGGTGGTACTCGCGGCCTACCTTGCCTATGAAGGCGATACCCTTGTGGTCGCTGCCAGCCGTGCCTTTCCAGCTCGGGTCACAGTAGCAGATCAGGTAGTCGTATTGCTCCAGCGGCAGCGCCTTGCGCCATTGCAGCCACTCGTTTTTGAATATCGTACCCTCGGTGATAGGCGTATTCTGATACTCGCCCATAAAGTCGCTGTACGTCTTATCGTCTATCATCATCTGCCAGTACTCGCGGGTGTACTTCTCCGGCCATGACGGCTCCGGGTCTTCTATGCTATTCACAGCATTCACCCGCAGGCGATGCCATCCCTTTTTGACCTGGTAGGCTATAGCCTTGGTGGCTTTGATACCCTTTGCTATGGTGCCGAGTGGCACATCGTACTCGGTCTTTTTATCGGTCAGGGCGTTCTCGCAGATCTTATCCTTGATCAGGTACCCTATCACGCCGTGTACAAAGGGCCTGTTATTGACCACGATGAGCCGCTGGCGGGGGCCGTCAAAGCAGCCCATCAGTCCGCCGGTCACCCACTTGACCAGCCTGCGTACGCGCTTGGGGTTATTGCTCAGCTCCTCGCTGTCCACATCATCCACTACGATATAGTCCGGCCTCATGCCCGCATCGCGGAATCCGCGCGGGCTCTGCCCTATACCGAGTGCGAAAAAAGAGCACCCATCCTTTGTTTTAAAGTTGCCCTCGGCCCAGGAGCCGTAGACCTGCTGCTCGCCAAAGTCATGCTTGAAGCGTTCGTTAGCAGTCAGGTTAGCCTGTATGTCAGAGAGCAGTAGCTCCGCTTTGTCTTTATTCTCACCGATCAGGAGCATGCAGTGCAGCTCGTCATTGATCTTGAGCCATAGTGGCCAGCCCAGGTCTGCGTGTACTGATTTGGCACAGCCGCGAAACCAGTCAAACAGCCCACGGAACCACGAGTGGCGCAGGAGCAGATTAGCCGCAAAGACGTGAAACCAGCCGCACTGGCTGGTAGCGTACCTCGGGAAGTAGTACTCGAAGAAAAAGCGATAGTCTTTCTTGGCGCGCTCTATCCTGGCAAACTGTTCACCGGCGTTCTCGTCCTTGGGCGCGATGGTGCTGGCGGAGATACGCCGCAGGTTCTCCTCATACTCTTTGAGCGTCAGTCTGGTCGTTACTCCCATTAGCGTACGTCTTTAAACTTCTTGATCACAAATGCGTGGGCCAGCGGGACCAGCTTCTTGCTCAGCGGCAGGTCGCTCATGGCCGTGTAGTTCATAAACTCATTCATGATCTCCATGGCCTGCTGCGGCGTGTGGCTCTGACGGAGGTCCTTGACCATCTTGCTCAGCTTGCTGAGGCTATCCAGCTCTGAGGGAGTGTAGGCCCTCCCTTCCTCCTCTACCTTCGCGGTGATAGCGGCCATCGCCGCGATATACTTCTGTATGAGAAGCTGCGGTTTGGTGTTGTTTGCCTCGCGCAGCGCGTCCCAGTTGTCATCCCGCCGCCAGTTGCCTATGGTCTTCGGAGTCACTTTCAGGTTGCTCGCCAGCTGCTGGGCCGTGATGGTGGTGGTGATGAACTGTAGCTTGGCGAGTTCCCTTAGTTCCGATATCGCGCTCTTGGTGGCCATGGTGGTGGATTGATTAGCTGGATGCAAAGCTCGTTTATTGGCTTTTGGTCACGTAAGGTTTGGGCAGCATCTGGCCGCTCCGCTACCGATCATGTACACAGGCGTACGAACCATTATCACAGCGCCCCGCATATCTTTTGGCCTCCCCATCTTTGCCTCATCAACCCCACTGAACGGGTAAGCAAAATGAAGGTCCAGCACATCGACAAATTCTTTAGCATACGCAACGCGGAAGACGGCACACCGGAGATAGATCTGGCGGGCTACATAGGCGTCTCTGACGAGGTGAACTATCCGGGCGTGAAGAATGCTATCCGTGAGCTGAAGAATGCCGGCAAGACTACCTGCACCCTCAATATCAATAGCGGCGGTGGTGACATGTTTGAAGGTCTGGCCATCTACGATGAGATCATGCAGTCAGGCATCAAGTGCAAGGTGCGCGTGGTAGGTATGGCGGCCTCTATGGCCTCTATCCTCGCCTATGTAGGTGATGGCCTGCCGCAGATGACCCCACACGCCCGCCTCATGTTTCACAAGCCGCAGAGCGGTATGTATGGCGAGAGCACCAGCCTGCGCGAGGCCGCAGATGTAGCTGACAAGCTGGAGAAGGATATCAAGAAGATACTCACTGACCGCACCGGCAAGCCTGCCGACGAGATAGAGAAGTGGTTTCAGCCGGGCTGCATGACCTGGATGACTGCCAGCGAGGCCATAAACGCGGAGGTAGCTGAACCATTCGGTCCTCCGGGAGGCCCTGAGACACCTCAGTACTCACCTGTCGCCAAAGCTGCTATAACCAATAAGACCACCGACCGCGAGGCATTCGAGGGGGTGTACCGCAATGTTTTTTCAATCACCAATATATCAGACATGAAACTGAACGTCACCAACCGCTCTAACCTGAAGCTGGGCGAGACCCCGACTGAGGACGAGATCAATACAGCTATCACCAATCAGACTAACGAGCTGGTGGCTGTGAAGAATGAGCTCAAGACCATCAAGGAGCAGCGCGCTACCGAGGTCAAGAACCGCGGCAAGCAGCTCATCCAAAATGCCATAGACAATAAGCAGATACTGGAGACCGAGCGCGCCCAGTACGAGGCCGACTACGAGGCCAACCCTGAGCTGGTAGAGCGCGTGATCAATAAGCTGCCAAAGCCTACTGATATCAGGAACAGGATCAACCCGGATGGTGCCCAGGGCGGTGGCGGCGGCGCAGACGACCGCAGCAAGTGGACAGTATACGACTGGCAGAAGAACGACCTCGACGGCCTGGCCAGGATGAAAGTCGAGAACCGCGCCCAGTACAACAAGCTCTACAAGGACCAAGGCATCGAGGTGAGGGACGAGGACTAGTAGTCCTGACCCACTGCACCCGCAGATACATGGATACACGCACCCATCCATTTTGTATCAACTAACCGAAACATAAAATGAAAAATCAATCCCGTTTCAAACTGCTCATCGCGACGATCGTCGCTGTGTTCTTCAATACCGTGGTCGGCTGTACGCTGGCCGCTGCCGCTGGCCTGCCACCTGTAGCAGGCGCGGTCACTCTCAATATCGTGATGGCCGGCGTAGGCGAATACGCACTTCGCACCGGCGCTGTGAATGTCACCGGCATCTTCATGGCTGGCCTGGCGCGCGAGGTCTATCTATCGCTACTGCTCAAAAAGTACCGTCCTAATCCGGCATGGATGAAGGAGTGCCGCGACCTCTCTGCCTATGTCAGCAATGACGTGATCAACCTGGCAGATGCAGGCGCTGACCCTGGTATCATAGTCAACTATGACGGCACCTACGATATACCGGTAGCGGCAGACGAGGATAGTCCGGTAGCGCTGGCTCTCAAGACACTGAGCACCGAGCAGAGCCAGGTGAAGTGGAACGCACAGCGTACCCGTGCCTATGATATCGCTGCAGACCGTGTGGAGCGTCATGCCCTCACCCTGATGCAGTCACAAGGTATTCTCTCTGCATACGGCATCGCACCGGATGTAGACGGCGCTCAGAAGTTCGTGAATACCACTACTGGTGATGCGGACGGCTCCGGCTTCAAGGCAATGAAGGTAAATGACTTCATAGATATCAAGTCACGCTTCCTCAACGCGGACATGAGCCTGGATAACGGCATCGTAGGCGTACTGCACCCTACGCACCTCGCATCGCTCCAAAAGGAGGACGCTATACTCTTCAAGCCGCTGCTGAATGCTAAGCCTGGGGATATGGTGACCGTACTCGGTATAGACTGCTACATCAGCACACAGACGCCACTCTATAATAGCGGCACCGGTGCCCGCAAGGCATACGGCGCAGTGGCGGCACCAGTGACCGATGCTATATCCAGCTTCTTCTTCATACGCGGCGAGGCAGGCTTTGCCCGCGGTACTCTGGAGGCATTCGTACTGCCTAGGAACCCTACCCGCCAGTCCGACTTCTACAACTTCGCAGTGGCCTTCTTTGGCGGCAACATACGTGGTAAAGGTATCGGTGCTGTCTACAGCGCCAAGGCCTAACGCCTAAACATATGCAATCCAAAACGGGGCGGCGATCACTTCAATGCCCCTAAACTGGACTCTCTCAGCGCTCATTTAAACCAGGTTCAAACGATGTTCAGATCACTCATAAAAGGCTACGCTTTCGATACGGCCCACGATGTCTTCCTCTCGGTCTTTCCGGGATTCAAGTACCACATCGCGGCAGCTATGATAGCGATCAGCACATGGGTGGCGGCACTCGCCCTGGTCACAGGGATGACCAAAGCGACCCTCTGGGCCTTTATCATAGCCAGCGTGGTGGAGCTGCTCAGCGGCATCTATGCAGGCGTAGTGGTGAGCAAGGCCCCCTTTGAGAGTGGCAAGCTGGGCCGATGGGGATTTAAAATAGTGATCCTGCTCGCAGGCCTCTATATACTCCACCAGTTCAGCCTGCAGTTCAACGGGGACTCGATGATCAGCGATGCTTTTGACTGGGCGTACAACTTCCTCTTTGCGCAGGGCGCATTTGAGTATGTGATATCTATCCTGGAAAACTACGCCGTGATCACCGGCAAGGACAAGAACTATTATGTCTCGGGCTTCAAAGAAAAACTGGCTAACGTATTCAACCCAAATAAATGACACGCGCAATCCTCACTATCACTATCCTCGCCCTTCTCACCCTACTGGGCAGCTGCTGCCACCAGGCAGCGGTCGTGGCAGATCATTCGTCCCTGCACGAGGTACATGACACCACCATCATCCACGATGACGGTGGCCCCCTCTACGTACCATACGCAGTGCCGGGCGATACCTTGCGTGTATCTATACCTGTAGACTGTGACAGCCTGGGCAAGGTAACAGCTGCCCAGCTGTCCAGCCACGGGCATCGCATCGCGGTGTATACGGACCTGGGGGAGTACAACGGCCACCAGCAGATATCGGTACAGGCCATCTGCGCTGAGCTGGCAGACAGCCTCGCGGTCAAACAGCGCACCATAGAGCACATCATACACGAGCGCGATAGCATCGCCACTGATACCAGGCAGACGGTGATGGTGCAGTATGTGCCCGGCTTCTACCAGTGGAGCACCTGGGCGCTCTGGATACTCCTGGCGCTCGCGCTGATCGGCGGGGCACTGTACCTCTATTTCAAAGCAACAAAAATCTAAACCATATCATGGCTAAGAAACCAACTAAAGCACAACTCGCCGCCGCCGCTAAGGCCGCAGCAGATAAGAAAGCAGCTGACCAGGCGCAGGCCGAGCAGATGACTGCGGATATAGCAGCCGCAGAGGCTGCCATCGCTACCGCGAAAGAAGCCGCTGCCGCGCTCACAGAAGAAGCTGAGAAGACTAAAGCGCAGGAGCTTATCACAGGGGCAGAAAAGCTCGTGCAGGAAAAGAAAGACGCCCTCGCCGCCCTCCAGGCTACCCTCGCAGAGGATACCAAGACTGAGGAGCAGGCCGCCGCAGCTGTGGCCAATGCCCCGGCTGACGAGGCCCCTGAGGCCGCGCCAAAGTACTCTGCGGAGCAGACGGCCCGCATCGCAGAGGTATTCAATACATATACTGAAGCTCAGGAGGTATATGTGGCGGATGATAAGACGAATATCTTTTTGAAGAAAGACGCCGCCAGGATGTTTGCCCTTGAGCGCAAAAAGCCATACACCACGGTGCTCCGCGCCGACTACGTGAAAGCGTAACCACCCATTTCATCCACCTAAAATACGATACCCCCCATGGGAGCAGTACAGATCAGCCAGGGCCAGGGACTGGGCCGCACAGACAAGAACAAGTATAATTACGCAGGCTATGCCGGGCAGGGCTATGCAGTGGTAGGCGGCGTACAGTTCAATACTGTCTATCCGCTCACGCGCATACAGGATGCCGAGGCCATCGGTATCACCGAGGCTGCCGACGCCAGCAATAACAAGCTGGTCTGGTACCACCTCTCTGAGCACTTCCGCCTCGCGCCGGGTGTCAAGACATACCTCTACGTGGTAGACCCTACCAGCAAGACCCTGGTGCAGCTCACAGATCCTGACACAGGCCCGCTGCCGGGCGTGATGAACCAGATAGGCGGCAAGGCTGTGGTCTGGGGCATCTTTAAGAATAAGGCATCTATCGCCCATACCCATGGCATGGACGACGACTGCTACAATGCGATAGCCAAACTGAAGGCGCTGGCAGTGATGCAGCGCGGGCTGAACAGGCCGTGCCTCTTCGTACTGGAGGGCCGCACGCTGCAGAGCGGTGCGAGCGGGGCTACCGACCTCCGCGCCAGCCTGGCAGACTTCGTACACGTGACCGTGGCGCAGGACCTGGACTATGCCGCACTCAATACCGCCTGGGCTGACAGCGCTGCTGTGGGCACCGTGGTGGGCATGAAATGCGCCGGCCGCTCCAGCCGCAATATCGGCTACGTGCAGGAGTGTGACATACAGGATACCGTACTGGGCCGCTGGGTTAATCCCGGCACCAGCAAGGGCGACGCCATCAGCACGCTGGACCCGGACCCGGAGACGGGCGACTTCAAGGTATTTGCCGACAAGGGCTACATCATACCGCAGACCTACGGCACGGACAGCGCGCCGGGTGTCTACTTCAATGACGACGCGAGCTGCGGCGCTGCTACCAGTGACTACTACTGCATGGCCAATGCCCATGTGTACTGCGAGGCACACCGCCGCGTGTACGAGGGCGTAGTGCCGCTGGTCAATATGGACGTGACGGTAGACCCGGCCACCGGCCAGCTCAGCCCCGAGACCTGCGAGATCTACGAGAGCGCCGGCCGCCAGGCCATCGCCCCTATGACGCTCGGCACGCCTCAGGCCCGCACCATCAGCGGCTCCAATGTCTTCTGCGATCCTGACCAGGACATCATAGAGAACTCTGCCGTGCAGGTAGACTTTGAGATCGTGCCCAAGGGATACGCCAGAACCATCAAGAGCACTATCACCTTCGTGAAGCAGCTCACCACCGGCATCTAAACCTCATTTGACCACCATTTAAACCACCATAAAACGACATGGTACAAGCAGCATTCAACGGCGTAAGGCAATCCTGGGGATCGCTATCAGTCATATACCTGGGTCGCACTTTCAGCGGTATCACTGATATCAATATCAATGATACCCGTGAGATATCAAACGAGCAGGGAGCAGGTGACAGCGCTGTGCACCGCGGCTACGGCAATAAGACGCACGACGGCCACAGCTTCACCTTCTATCACTATGAGCTGATGGCGATACTGGCAGCACTGCCGGTAGGCAAGAAGCTCTATGATATCGCGCCGAGCGACCTCACTATCCTGTTCCTGCCGGAGGGCGAGGACGTATTCCGCAAGCTCGTGCTGCCATACTTCCAGTTCAAAGACTCGGGCCTGAATATCGCCAGCAAGCAAAATGACAAGAGTATCCCGATCAAGCTGACCGGCATCTCAGGACCGCCATACTACAAAGAATAATCTCCGCTTCATCCCCCATGCCCCCGACTAGTCGGGGGTTTGGCGGCGACGGACGTTCCGATTTTATATATCACGCAAAACAAACTACAGGATGAAAGCAGAAAAGAACACAGCCGCAGAGCTGAGCGCAGCCGAGAAGGCCGCAGCATTTGAAGCCAAATTTGGCCTGTCTATGACAGAAGCCAGGAAGCTCCACGCAGCCACTCCGGGCCTGCTCAGCGGCTCCATAGAGAACCTCGACCCGAAGACCAAGGCAGATAAGCCGCGGCTCTACTTCTTCTTTGAGAAACCGAATGCGAGTGTCTTTGCGCTCAGCGCAGCACGCGCCGCAGACAAGGATATACTGGGTATGAATAAGGCCTTTTATGGCAACTGTGTGAAGTGGGCTGACCCGGCCATCGTGAGCGGCACCTACTCTGACGAATGTCAGATATCGGTGGGCAGCTTCATCGGCTCCCAGTTCAAACTGCCTGAGGCGCAGATCGAGGATTTTTCCGAGGCTCTCTCGTAGACCCGGAGACGAGTCCATACAGCTATCGCAAGATGGGAGCCATCCTGCAGATAGTAGCGGGCAGGGATATCGAGGAGATGCCCTTTGGCGAGGCGGTGAAGCTCTACAATGACTGCGTGTACTACCAGCAGTTTCAGGCGGACATGATCGCCCAGAGCACCATCCGCGAGCTGGCAAAAGCATTCGACACTAAGACATAAACCAAAAGCCTCCACCCGACCGGTCGGGGGCTTTTTCACTCTCACAGCACCATGGCAAGATCAGTCTGGGAAATGGATTTCAAAGATGGCGTCACCCGCGCGGTGGCCGCCATGGAGAAGACCGTGAGCCAGGCATTCGGCACGATGACCAGCCAGGAGAAACGTTTTGAATCTGCTATGTCATCTGCCGCATCTGCTGTGGCCTCTATGGAGGCTAAGGTAGGTAAGGCACACAGCGCCATGGCCAACTATCAGTCCCGCTACCGCAAGGAGATACAGGACACCAACCAGGCTATGAGAGAGTCTAACTCGCTGGCCGGTGAGCTGCGCTCTACCCTTGCGGGCTTTGCTACCGTTGGATTTTTGGCCGGGATAGGCAAGCAGGCGCTGGAGACCGGCGCAGAGATGCAGCAGACCCGCGTAGCCTTCGAGACCTTTATCGGTGATACTGAGAAAGCGACCAAGCTGCTGGGCGAGCTAAAGATATGGGCAGACTACTCACCGTTTGACCTGCGTCAGACCAATGAGGCTGGCCAGGCGCTGCTCGCGGCCGGTGTCAATGCTGACAAGCTGATAGCTACCATGAATGTGCTCGGGGATATCTCCCAGGGCAATATGAATAAGTTTCAGATGGTATCGCTGGCCTACGGCAAGATGCTCGGCGAGGGCTGGGCAGACACCCGCCACCTCACGGAGATAGCTGTAGATGCAGGCGTGCCGATCTTTGCCCAGCTCAAAAAGATGGGCTATAGCCGCGATAAGATCAAGGAGGGCGGCGGCGTGAGCCTGGAGGTACTTCAGCGGGCTATGATGGCTATGACCACCGGTGATGGCCACTTCTCCAATATGATGGAGAAGCAAGGGCAGACGCTGATAGGCCGCTGGGGCACCCTGATGGGCGCGCTTCAGACGGAAAGCATCAAAGCCTTTGACAAGCTGCAGCCGTACCTGGCCAGCATGGTGGAGTGGGGTATCAATATCATACCGAAGGTGCACAGCGCTATGAAAAGCCTCTGGGAGGTGATGAAAGGCGTGGGTGCATTTCTCTACGATCACCGCGAGATGATCAAGGGTATAGCTATAGTGGTGGGTGCGCTGGTGGGGTGGTACTACCTGTATCAGGGTGCAATGATGGCCTCTGCGGCGCTGACGTATGGCCTCGCGGCGGCCCAGGGCGTGCTGGCTACGGCTCAGTACCTCATGACAGGGGGCACGATAGAAGGCGCGGCAGCCTGGTGGGGACTAAATACTGCTATGCTGGCCAATCCTGTATTCTGGGTTTTGGGTGGTATCATGGCGCTCACTGCAGGTATCATCTACGCATGGAATCATTTCGAGAAATTCCGCGTGCTGATGTATGCGCTCTGGGCCACCATCAAGCAGGTGTTCAGCAATATCGGGGACTTCTTCAAAAGCATCTTCGAGCCCATTTTCAAGGCCATTGAAGCATTCAAGGCGGGCCACTATGGTGAGGCAGCCAAACAGGTAGGCATCATGGCTTTTAATCTGTCACCTGCGGGACTGGCCTATCAGGCTACCAAGTTCACGGCCGGTGGAGGATTGACCAATGGCGTGGCAGACGCCTGGACCGGTGGCAAGCAAGCGGGCCATCAGTCATGGCTGGACTCACAAAAGAAGGAGGGCCGAGGCGGTCTGCTCGGCATGAATCCCCTCAAGGATCACAATCTATTTGGCGATAAGTATAATAAAGCCGCAGGCGGCGAAGGCGAAGGCAAGGGCCACAAAGAAGGCACCAGCCACCGCAATGTGACCGTGACCATCATGAAGCTGGTGGGCATAGAAAACGTGCATGTGAACAGCGTGGCCGAGGCCACAGCGATAGCGGCAGACAAGGTGACCACGAGCATGATAGGCGCGGTGCGCGATTTTGAGTCAGGAGTAGCAGTAGCAATGTAATGGCAAAGTCAAGGTACAAACTAACGAGTGACCCGCAGGCGGTGATAGCAGCGGCCGGCTTCAGCCTGCCGCTGCCGCAGAGTGTGGTGGCCGAGGCGCTGCGCTACCTGCCCGTCAAGATATTGACCGCAGATGAGGTGACGCATAAGAGCGTGATGGGCACGCCGGTGTTTCACCCGTTCACCTTTGAGGCTATCAGCTACATAGAGGTGCGGGACGGCCGCCGCCGCCAGCTAAAGGTGCCCAAGATGACCATCATGGCCGCCATCGTCACGGTGAACTTTCGCAAGACGATAGTAGAGACCATGGTGCAGCGCCAGCAGGTGGCGGGCAGCTTCAAGGAGCATATCAACTTTGGCGACTATGACATCAGCCTGAAGGGGCTGCTCTGCAATGATAATGCGAAGTACCCCATGGACCTGGTGCGCCACCTCAATGAGATCTGCAAGGCACCCATCGCGATACACATCACGCACCCGATACTGAATAACCTCGGCATCTACACTGCCGTGATACGCGGCGGGGGCATCATAGAGGACTTTAACGGCAAGCAGAATCTACAACCATTCTCCATCGACATGGTGAGTGACTACCCACGTTCTTTGATCATCAGATAATGGTATCC
>APMI01010511.1_pt1 | contig 25246 bp, 21 predicted proteins | sample 667938 | NCBI WGS metagenome assembly APMI01 (sample SAMN01084076, study PRJNA167559) | wastewater metagenome | biome: Wastewater | place: Denmark: Ejby Moelle, Odense | collected 2011-11-28
ATTGATGCCGGCGCCGCCCGCCAGTGTGGGGCTGTGGGTTGCGCAGGCGCCCGATAGTACGGACGCCCCTGCGGCGGCCTTACGCACGGCGGCCGCCCTGCGCGAAGCGGGCCTCGAAGTTGAGTACGCGTTCAAAGCACAGAAGCTGGACAAGCAGCTTGAGGCCGGCCGTAAGGCGGGCGCAGGCGCGTTCGTGATTGTCGATCCAGCCAGTCCCGACGCGCCGTGGCGTCTGCGTCGGACCGGGCATAACGATGACACCTTCACCACCCTGGCCGCGCTCGTCGCGGCCGCCACAACGCAGAGCGGATCCGCATCATGAGTGACGACAAGAAGCTGACCACGCGTACCGACAACTTCAGTGATTGGTACAATGAGCTCGTGCTGCGCGCCGAGCTCGCCGACTACTCGCCGGTGCGTGGTTGCATGGTCATTCGACCGCTCGGCTACGGCATCTGGGAGCGCATGCAGCGCGCGTTGGACGACATGTTCAAGGCCACCGGCCACGTGAACGCGTACTTCCCGCTGTTCATTCCCGAGAGCTTCCTGTCGAAGGAAGCGGAGCACGTCGAGGGCTTCGCGCCCGAATGCGCGGTCGTGACGCATGGCGGCGGCAAGCAGCTCGAAGAGCGCCTGGTGGTGCGCCCTACGTCGGAAACGATCATCTACTCGATGTTCGCGAAGTGGGTGCAGAGCTATCGCGATTTGCCGTTGCTTTACAACCAGTGGGCCAACGTCGTGCGCTGGGAAATGCGCACGCGCCTGTTCCTGCGCACGATGGAGTTCTTGTGGCAGGAAGGGCACACGGCGCACGCCACGCACGACGAAGCCGAGACCGAGGCGCGCCGCATGCTTGGCGTGTACCGCGAGTTCATGGAAGGCTACATGGCCATGCCAGTACTCACCGGGCAGAAAACCGATAGCGAGCGCTTTGCGGGCGCCCTTCGCACGTACGCGTGTGAAGCCATGATGCAAGACAACAAGGCGCTGCAGGCGGGCACCTCGCACAATCTTGGACAGAATTTCGCGAAGGCGTTCGACCTCAAGTTCCAGAGTGAGGCCGGTGTCGAAGAGTTCGCGTGGAACACCAGCTGGGGCGTCTCGACGCGCATGATTGGTGGTCTGGTCATGACCCACGGTGACGACGCGGGCCTGCGCCTCCCGCCCAAGCTCGCGCCCATTCAGATGGTCATCGTGCCCATCTGGAAGACGGATGAAGAGCGCGCCGCCACCATTGAGGCCGCGAAGCGCATCGCCGACGAACTGGGCAGCTTCAAGCGCCCCGACCACGAGCGGCTGCGTGTGCACGTGGACGACCGTGTCGGTATCAAGCCGGGCGCGAAGTACTATCACTGGGAGCTGCGCGGTATTCCACTCCGTTTGGAGATTGGTCCGCGTGACCTCGCGTCGCAAAGCGGCATGCTGGTGCGTCGAGACACGCGCGAGAAGCGCCCGATGGCCTTCGACGCCCTGCGCACGGAATTGCCCGTCGTGCTCGATGGCATTCAGGCGGATATGCTGGCGGCGGCGCGGGCACGTCTCGAGGCCAACAGCATTCGCGAGCGCATTTCGTACGACAAGTTCAAGGAAGTCATGGATGGCCCGGGCGCCTTTGTGTACGCCGGATGGAACGGCGATCCGGCCGTTGAAGCGAAGGTGAAGGAAGAGACGAAGGCCACCATTCGCGTTATCCCGGACGCTGAGTTCCGTTCGCCCACGGCACCGACAACGTGCATGGTGACGGGCGAGCCGGCCAAGTATGAGGTCGTGTGGGCGCGGTCGTATTGAGCGCGCCAGAGTCCACCGCGGCATCACGCATGCCCGCCGGGTTTGTGCACGTCGACGGCGTGCTGCACGCCGATGACGTTCCGCTGCCGCGCATTGCGGCGGCGGTGCAGACTCCGGCGTACGTGTACAGCGCCCGCACCATTCGCGATCGCTACACCCGGTTGCACACGGCGTTTGCGGATGTGCCGCACCGCATTCACTTCGCGGTGAAGGCGAACTCCAACCTCGCCGTGTTGTCGTTGCTGCAGTCACTCGGGGCCGGCGTCGATATCGTCTCCGGCGGCGAGCTATTCCGCGCGCAATCGGCCGGATTTGTTGGCGCCGATGTGGTGTTCAGCGGAGTCGGCAAAACCGTTCCGGAAATTGAGCAGGCGCTGAACGCGGGCGTGCTCCTCATCAACGTTGAGTCCGAAGCGGAGCTCATCACGATTGATGCCGTGGCGTCACGCCTTGGCGTGGTGGCGCCCATCGCGCTGCGGGTGAACCCGGAAGTCACGGTGGAAACGCCGCACGCGTACATCAAGACGGGCGAGAAGGGCGGCAAGTTCGGCATTCCGCGCGACGACGTCAGCCGATTGGTGGCGCGCATGTCGGAGCTGCCGCACTTGGCGCTACGCGGCCTCGGGATGCACCTGGGCTCCCAGATCAGCAACGCCGACCCACTTCGCGACGCGTTGCCGCGTTTGGTGGCCGCACTCGCGCAGGCGCGCGCCAATGGCCACGATATCCAGTACATGGATGTTGGTGGTGGACTGTCGGTGCCGTATGAACGCGACGAACAGGCGGCGGATATCGCAGACTACGCGGCGCTGGTGAAAGCCGCGCAGGCGGAAACCGGTCTGGCGCTCGTACTCGAGCCGGGCCGCTTCATCGTTGCCGAGTCCGGTGTGTTGCTCACGCAAGTATTGTATCGCAAACATGCGGCCGGCAAAGACTTCATTGTGACCGACGCCGGTATGAACGATCTAATTCGTCCGGCGCTCTATCACGCGCATCACACCATCGACGCCGTTGTCGCGACCGATGCGACGGTGCGTGCGGATGTGGTCGGCCCTATTTGCGAGTCTGGTGACTTCTTCGCGAAGGGGCGTGAGATGCCCGATGTGGCGGCTGGTGCGCTCTTGGCGGTGCAGACCGCCGGCGCCTACGGCTTCTCGATGTCCAGTAACTACAACTCGCGCCCACGCCCCGTTGAAGTGTTGGTAGATGGACCGCGCTTTGCGGTCATCACCGAGCGGGAACAGTACGCTGACCTTGTCCGCCTCGAGCGGGCGCACCCGGAGTGGAGAAACACCTGATGCGCATCGGCCTGTTGTCGGATACCCATGATCGCGTACCGGCGGTGCGCGCGTTACTGGAGCAGATGGTTGAAGGCGGTGTGTCACTCGTGATGCATGCGGGCGACTACTGCTCCCCGTTCTCGTTGCAGCCTTTTCACGATCTCTCGGTGCCGTTGCTCGGCGTGTTTGGCCGCAATGATGGCGATCGCGATGCGCTGCAGGCGGCGGCGAAGACGGGCTTTGGCGCGCTTGAGCTGTACGAGTCACCACACAGCTTCGAGATTGGCGGTAAGAACGTGCTGCTGATCCACGATCTGGCAGACGTGCACCAGCGCTCCATCGATGGCCATGAGGTCATCATTCACGGCTTTACGCATGTGCCGGAGATGAAGTCGCGCGGCGACTCATTGCTGGTGAATCCCGGCGAAGCCTGTGGTTGGCTTCATGGCGCGCCGACGGCGGCCATTCTCGATCTCAACACGAAGGCGGTGGAGTTCTTGAAGCTCGCCGGCCCTGAATGGAAGGTGTGATGCACGACTCCACGACCAGCCGCATTCTGATTCTCGATTGCGGTTCGCAGTTCACCCAGCTGATCGCTCGCCGCGTGCGCGAAGCGCGCGTGTACTCGGAGATCCATCCCCCCACGCGATCGTTGGAGTGGATTCGAGAGTGGAAGCCCACAGGCATCATTCTCTCGGGCGGCCCAAGCTCCGTGACCGACGTGGGCGCGCCCACGGTGTCGCGTGAGCTACTCGACATTGCCCCGGTGCTTGGTGTGTGCTACGGCATGCAGCTCATCGCTCATCTCGAAGGCGGAGCCGTCGTTGGCGCGGGTCGTCGTGAGTATGGCCGTGCCGAAGTCACCGTGGATGAAAGCGCCGGACTGTTTGCCGGGTTCTCCACCGGTGAACGTACGACCGTGTGGATGAGCCATGGCGACCATGTAGAGCAGGTGCCGCCGGGTTACATCGCGACGGCGCATAGTGGATCGACGTGCGCCGGATTCCGGCATGCAACGAAGCCCATCCACGCCATCCAGTTCCATTCGGAAGTACATCACACGGCGCGTGGCGCGGAGATCATTCAGAATTTTCTCTTCGGTGTGTGTCACTGTACAGCCGACTGGACGCCGGGCCACTTCATCGACATGGAAGTGGCGCGCATTCGGGCGCTCGTCGGCGACCGCCAGGTCATCTGTGGCCTGTCAGGTGGCGTGGATTCCAGCGTCGCGGCGGCTTTGGTACACAAGGCCATCGGTGATCAGCTGACCTGTATTTTTGTGGATACCGGCCTGCTGCGACTGCACGAGCGCGAGCAAGTTGAGCGCACGATGGGCGAGCACTTGGGTATTCGTCTCATTACCGTGCGCGCTGAAGAGCGTTTCCTCACGGCCCTCGCCGGCGTTGGTGAGCCGGAGCGCAAGCGCAAGATTATCGGCGAACACTTTATCCGCGTCTTTGAAGCGGCATCGGCCGACGCCGGGAAGGATGCGGCGTTCCTGGTGCAGGGCACCCTGTATCCCGACGTGATCGAGTCGGTCAGCGCGACGGGCGGTCCCTCGGCCACCATCAAGACCCACCACAACGTGGGCGGCTTGCCGAAGGACATGAAGTTTGCGCTGATCGAACCGCTGCGTGAGCTGTTCAAAGACGAAGTGCGCAATGTCGGTCGCGAACTTGGGCTGCCAGAAGAGATGGTGGGTCGCCATCCGTTCCCCGGCCCGGGACTCGCGATTCGCGTGCTTGGCGAAGTCACACCGCACGCACTCGATATCCTGCGCCGCGCCGATGCGATCTATCTGGAAGAGATTCGCGCGGCTGGGCTCTATCCGGACATCTGGCAGGCGTTCGCCGTATTCCTCCCCGTCCGCTCCGTGGGCGTAATGGGTGATGGCCGGACGTACGAGCACGTGATTGCCCTGCGCGCGGTGACCAGCACCGACGGCATGACCGCCGACTGGTTTGCATTTCCGCATGATGTGCTCGCGCGCATCTCCAATCGGATTATCAACGAAGTGGACGGCGTGAATCGCGTCGTGTACGACATCAGCTCCAAGCCCCCCGCCACCATCGAATGGGAGTGAGCGCCGTGCGTCGTGTCTCTGCCGTAGTCTTCGCTGGCCTGTTGGCGGCGCTCCCGACGTTGGCCCGTGAGGCGGCGGCGCAGGGCGCTGGCGTCCGTACCACGGCCCAGCACGGGGTGCGGCCACGGCGCATGGTCATTCGCGGCGCAATGGTTCTGGAAGGCAACGGCACGCCGGCGGAGGGCCCGAAGGACATTGTGCTCGAGGGCAATCGTATCGTCGATATCGTGTCGCTCGATCCCGTTGCCATGCGCGATGGCACCGCGCGCCGCCCGCAGGGCGATGTGGAGATTGATGCCACCGGCAAGTACGTCGTACCGGGCCTCATCAACATTCATGGGCACGTGCAGGACGAACGCGGCGGCACGGCGCAGCCGCTTGAGTATCAGATGAAGCTGTGGCTCGGCATGGGTATCACGACCGTGCGCGATGTGTCGAGTGAAACGCCGAAGACGTTGGCGCTTCGCGCGCGGAGCGCCGCGAATGAGATCATCGCGCCACGCTTGTACGTCTACGCGCGCTACGCGTACATGCCGGTGCCACGCAACGAGCAGGAGGCGCGTCAGCGCGTACGTGACCTCAAGGCAATGGGCGTGGACGGTCTCAAGTTGTTCGGCATGGACAAGGATGTGTACGCCGCCGTGCTCGATGAGTCGCGCAAGCTCGGCCTGCGCACGGCACACCACATGGCGGTCGACGAGACGAATGCCTGGGACGCCGCAGCGGGCGGCCTCACCAGTATTGAGCACTGGTACGGCGTGCCTGATGCTGCGATTCCCGATGGCGCACAGCACTTCCCCTCGAATTTCAACTACGCCGACGAGGGGATGCGCTTTCGCTGGGCCGGACGACTGTGGCGCGAAGCCGAACCTCGCAAGCTGCAGGACGTGCTCCAAGCCATGGTGAAGGGCAGCGTTGCGTGGAATCCTACGCTCGAGATTTACGAGGCAAGTCGCGACCTGCAGCGCGCGGAAACGCAGCCGTGGTTTGCGGAATACCTGCATCCGACACTCGACCGATATTTCAAGCCAAACGCAGCGAATCACGGCTCGTATTTCGCGAATTGGAGCAGCACCGACGAGGCCCACTGGAAAGAGAACTATCGCATCTGGTTTCAGGCCGTTCGCGACTTCGAACGCATGGGCGGTGTCATCGGCGCAGGTGAGGACGCCGGCTTCATCTATCAGGTGTATGGCTTTGGCCTGATTCGCGAATTGGAGCTGCATCAGGAGGCAGGCTTTCAGCCCATCAAGGCGTTGCAGCATGTCACCGCCAACAACGCGAAGATTCTGGGTGAAGAGAGCCGTCTAGGGCGCGTGCGCCCCGGATACTTGGCGGACCTCGCCATCGTGAATGGCAATCCGCTCGAGGATCTGAAGGTCTTCTATCCGCCGCGCGCCGACGCGGCCGCTGGCTCCGGCGGCGGTGTCGCGTGGACCATCAAGGATGGTGTGCCGTACGACGCGCCGCGATTGTTGCGCGAGGTGCGCGAGCTCGTGCGGGCGGCGAAGAAGCAGTGAGTTCCGCGCGCGACTGGCAGCGTGACCTGCGAGATATGATGCAGGTCGCGACGCCGATCGTGCTCATCAACTTGGGGATTCAAGCCATGGGGGTTGTCGACACCCTCATGGTCGGTCGACTCGGCGGCGCGGCGATTGCAGCAGTCGCCCTCGGCAATTTCTACTTCTTCAATGCCAGCGTATTCGGCATCGGTGTGTTGTTTGCCATCGATCCCATCGTGTCGCAGGCGGTTGGCGCGGGTGATCGTCAGAGCGTCGCGCGAGGCGTGCAACGTGGATTCGCCCTTGCGCTGCTGATTTCTGTCGTCGTCATGCTGATGTTGATGCCCGGCGAGGCACTTCTCAATGCGCTCGATCAGCCTCCCGAGGTGGCCACGCAGACGGCGATTTATGCGCGTCGTCGCGCCATTGGCGCGGTGCCATTCTTTGCGTTCGCGGTCATGCGCCAGACGCTGCAAGCGCTGGGCCCAGTCCGCCCGATTCTGTTCGCCGCGCTCATCGCGAATCTGGTGAACGCCTTTGCGAACTGGCTGCTGGTGTTCGGCAATGGTGGCGCACCGGCGCTCGGCGTGGCCGGGTCCGGAATTGCCACGGCCATCTCAACCTGGGTCATGGCGCTCGTCTTGTTGGTGGTGGCCTGGCCACTACTTCGCGATACGATTCGCCCGTGGGACCCCGAGTCGCTGCGATGGGCACCATTGTCACGCATGCTGCGGATTGGCGTTCCGATTGGCGTGCAATGGTTCTTCGAAAGCTTCGCGTTTGGGCTAACCGCGCTGTTCATGGGATGGATGGGAACCGCTTCACTCGCCGGTCACGAGATCGCACTCAACATGGCGGCGTTCACCTTCATGGTGCCGTTGGGCATTTCGGGGGCGGCCGCGGCGGTCGTTGGTCGCGCGATAGGCCGAGGCGACATGGCTGCCGCGCGTCGCGAGGCGACGGCCGCGATTGTCTGTGGCGCCGGTGTGATGTGCATCAGTGCCGTTGTGTTTATTACCGCACCAGAGATGCTTGCGCGCCTCTACACGACCGAAGCCGCCACCTTTTCCGTCGCGATCAGCCTGATCCCGCTCGCCGGCTGGTTCCAGGTATTCGACGGACTGCAGGCGGTCACGAGTGGCGTGTTGCGCGGCACCGGCGATACCCGCGTACCAGCCGTGTTGCACATGGTCGCGTTTTGGGGCATCGGCATCCCGCTTGGCTGGTTCCTCGGCTTTCACACGAGCCTGCGCGAGCGCGGACTGTGGATTGGCCTCGTGGCGGGGCTTGCTGCGGCGGGCCTTCTGCAAAGTGCCCGCGTGATCCGACGACTACGCGGTACCCTCACGCGCGTCGTCGTGGATCACTGAGTTAGACGCGCTTCTCTTCGAGGAGCGCCATGAACTCGGCCGGTTCGGCGAGCTGGAGCAGGCGACCCGGCACGTCACTCTCCTTGCTGAACTGCGCAATCTTGCCCAGCACGGGGAGGTACTGATTCGACACCTCGAGGGGCGGGGCGACGATCAGAAAGAAGAAGTTGACGGGTTTGTCGTCGATGGCCTTGAAGTCGACCCCGTCCTTCTTGCGGCCAAACGCCACGCGGAGGCGGTTAACGACTAGTGAGCGGCAATGCGGTATCGCAATGCCGCGGCCAATCCCGGTTGAGCCGAGATTTTCGCGTCGCTTGAGCATCTTGAACAGCATGCCCTCGGACTTCTCGTCGAGCTTGAGCAGCCCGATGAGTTCTTTGAGAATTTCGTCCTTGGTCGTGCCCTGGAGCTCGAGCTGGACGGCGTCTTCGGAGAAGAATTCGCGCAGTTCCATAGCCTCGGAAGATAGCTGCCGATTGCTGGGAGTCAAACCAGTGCGTTGCTCGCCGTTTCTGAGGTCACTAGCTTCAACGTCATGTCGCGCAAGGTCTTCCCGTTCGCCACGCCCAATCCGGTGCCGCTGTACCTCGCGCCGATGGCTGGTGTGTCCGAGTCGCCGTTCCGGCGGCTCTGCCATGCCCATGGCGCCGACGTCGTGGTTACCGAGTTCCTGTCCGCTGAGGGGATTCGTCGCGAGAACGAGGCGACCATCAGTAAGCTGCGATTTGCGCCCGAGGAACGCCCCATTGGCGTGCAGATCTTCGGGGCCGATCCGACGGCCATGGCCGATGCCGCCGCGATGGTCACGGACCTGTTTCAGCCCGATTTTGTCGATATCAACTTTGGCTGTCCGGTAAAGAAGGTCGTGCGGCGCAACGGCGGGTCGGGCTGTCTCAAAGACCTCGATCTCGTGCAGCAGATTATTCGCGCGGTCGTCCAAGCCACGCCGCTCCCGGTGACGGTCAAGACGCGAAGCGGTTGGAACGAGGAGATGCGGGACCCCGTGGGTATCGCGTTGCGCATGCAGGATGCCGGTGCCAAGGTCTTCACGCTGCACGCGCGGACGCGGACGCAGATGTACTCCGGGCAGGCCAATTGGGATGAGATCGCCAAGGTGGTTGAGGCGCTCGACATCCCGGTGCTCGGCAACGGTGATATCAAGACCGCGCTCGATGCGAAGCGGATGCTCGACCATACGAAGGCGGATGGCCTCATGATTGGTCGAGGCTCGTACGGGCAGCCGTGGATCTTCCGACAGACGCGCGCCCTCATCAATGGCGAGGCGCTCCCGGAAACGCCGGGCGTTCACGAGCGCTTTGCCATCGCCCTTGGCCATGCCCGCATGGTGCAGGAGTACGAAGTCGATCCCATTGGCGCCGCGATCGAGTTTCGCAAACACCTCGGCTGGTACGTGAAGGGGCTCCCCAACTCGGCCGAGCTCCGCGGGAAGCTCCATCAGGTGCGCGATTTCGCCGAGGTGGAGACGATCTTCACGAACTACCTCGCGTTCTACGAGGAGTACGTGGCCCGTGATCTCAAGGCGGATGATCCGGACATCTCCGACCTGACCTGCGAAGCGGCGTAAGCGCCGGATGCGGTTGCCGGAACGGCCCGCGGTCGTGTAGTGTACAGTGTGGTACAGGACCGTTCGAACCGGGGGTGACTGGCTTCGACGGGGTTGGTGAATCTCTGGTAGCGTGCCCAGGTACTCGAGCACCTGGTAAAACACTCGGGAAAACCACAATCGCGAACAACAACCTCGCGCTCGCTGCCTAACCTCCGGGTTACGTAGCAGTGCTCACGCGGCAGCCCGCCCGGGGCGGCACGTGAGTATCGCAAATCTGGGCTAGTCTTACGGTGCGCGTTCCGTCATAAGGCGAAACTCTAGAACGCTTGTCCTGACGTGGGCTTCCCATTGGCCAGCGGACGGAGACCTCAATCAATGGGATACGCACGTAGAAACTGGGGTGGATCTAGTCTCGGACAGGGGTTCGATTCCCCTCACCTCCACTGAACGACAAAGGGCTCGCACTCGCGAGCCCTTTGTCGTTTCCATCCGTGTATCGGTCTAGTTCGCTCGCTCGGCCAACGACGCATGCGCCGCCGCGAGGCGCGCCACCGGTACGCGAAATGGCGAGCAGGACACGTAGTCCAGGCCCGCACCGTGGCAGAAGGCCACCGACTTGGGATCGCCGCCGTGTTCGCCGCAGATGCCCACCTTCAGGCCCGGCTTCGTCTCGCGACCATCACGCACGGCCCACTTCACGAGCTTGCCCACGCCCTTCGCGTCGAGCACCTGAAACGGATCCTCAGGATACAAGCCGCTATCCACGTACTGCGGAAGAAAACGTCCCGCGTCGTCACGAGAGAGGCCGAAGGTGGTTTGCGTCAAATCGTTCGTGCCGAACGAAAAGAAGTCGGCTTCCGTGGCAATCTCGTCAGCGGTCAACGCGGCACGTGGAAGTTCGATCATGGTGCCGATCATGTACGGCACCTGCTCACCCATCACCCCCATGACCTGCTCAGCGGCGCGCTCAATGATTGCACGCTGATGACGCAGTTCGGTCACATCGGAGACGAGCGGCACCATGATTTCCGGACGTACGTCAATGCCGCGCCGATAGGCACGCACGGCCGCCTCGAAGATGGCACGCGCCTGCATCTCGGTAATCTCGGGATACACAATCCCGAGGCGGCAACCGCGATGTCCCAGCATCGGATTGGTTTCGCGCAACGCGGACACAATGCGATTGAGATCCTGTCGGCTCAGGCCAAGCGACGCCGCCAGCAGCGACGACTCTTCGCCGCCGTGCGGCAAGAACTCGTGGAGTGGTGGGTCCAGCAGCCGAATCGTGACTGGGCAGCCGTCCATCGCAGCAAAGATGCCCTCGAAGTCGGTGCGCTGCATGGGCAAGAGCTTGTCGAGCGCGCGTCGCCGACCGGCCTCATCGCGAGCGACGATCATCTCGCGCATGGCGGTGATGCGATCGCCTTCGAAGAACATGTGCTCGGTGCGACACAAGCCAATGCCCTCCGCACCAAAGTTGCGCGCCACACGCGCATCGCGCGGGGTGTCAGCGTTGGCGCGTACACGCAAGCGACGGTGCGCGTCCGCCCATCCCATCAGCTTCGCGAAGCCTTGATACGTTGGCGCGTCCTCCGGAGAGAGTACGCCGTTGATCACGCGCATGACCTCACTCGGCTGCGTCGGGAGATCGCCTGCGAAAACGCGACCGGTTCCGCCATCGAGTGTGAGCCAATCGCCCTCATGCAGCACCACGTCACCGATGCGTGCGCTACGGCCATCGTGCCCCAGATCGAGCGCCGTGCAGCCCACAATGGCACACTTGCCCATACCGCGCGCAACGACCGCGGCGTGACTGGTCATACCACCGCGCGCCGTCAACACCGCGCGCGCCGCCACGATGCCGTGAAAGTCTTCTGGCGTGGTCTCCTCGCGCACCAGAATCACCTGTTCGCCCTGCTGATTGCGGCGCTCGGCCACATCGGGATCGAACACCACAACACCGCTGGCCGCTCCGGGGCTCGCGGGCAATCCGATCGCGAGTGGTGTGGCCTGCGAAGTGGTGGCGATTACGCGATGCAACAGCTGATCAAGCTGCCCCGGCTGCAACCGTAGCACGGCGTCGGTTTGCGAGATCAGTCCTTCGTCCACCATCTCCAGCGCGATGCGGAGCGCGGCCGGCGTGGTGCGCTTACCCGTTCGCGTCTGCAGCAGATAGAGCGTGCCACGCTCGACCGTGAACTCGATGTCCTGCATGTCACGGAAGTGCCGTTCCAGTCGCGCTTGCGTGTCGAGCAGCTGCTCGTAGGCGCCGGGAAGCATCGTCGCCATCTCGTCGATGTGCAGCGGCGTACGAATGCCGGCCACGACATCTTCGCCCTGGGCGTTGACGAGGAACTCGCCGTAGAAACGCCGTTCACCCGTGCTCGGATCGCGCGTGAAGGCGACACCGGTGCCAGAGTCGTCACCCATGTTGCCGAACACCATGGAGACGATGTTGACCCCTGTGCCCAGCGTGTGGGAGATGCCGTTGACCTTGCGATAGTCGACCGCCTTCTTGAGCGTCCAGCTGCTCCACACCGCTTCGATCGCCCCCCACAGCTGGACGGCGGGGTCCATCGGGAATGGCTGTCCCGTGGAGGACTTCACTAACGCGAGATACTCCTTCACGAGCTGCTGCAGCGCCTCCGCCGAGAGCTCGCTGTCGTTGGTGACCCCATTGGTCATGCGCTTCGTACTGAGCAACTGCTCAAACTTGCTGATGGGGACACCGAGTACGACATCGGCGTACATCTGCACAAAGCGGCGATAGGAGTCAAACGCGAAGCGCGGATTTGCACTCGCCTCTGCGAGGCCAACGACTGTGTCGTCATTGAGACCGAGATTCAGAATGGTCTCCATCATTCCCGGCATACTCACGGCCGCGCCCGACCGCACCGACACCAGCAGCGGATTGCGCGCGTCGCCGAACTGCTTGCCCGACACGGTCTGCAGCTTTGCGAGCGCGGCATCCACCTCCGCACGCAGCGCCTCGGTGATGCCCCCGTGCTCGAGATACTCAACGCATTGTTGGGCAGCAATGGTAAACCCCGGCGGCACGGGCACGCCGAGGTTTGTCATTTCCGCCAGATTGGCCCCCTTCCCGCCGAGGACCCCCTTCATGTCCCGCGTCCCGTCAGCCTTCCCGTCGCCAAAGAAGTACACGGAGCGAGTCACAGAAGAAATCTCCTTGGGAAGGACGAAGGTCAGCCAACAGCCAGTGGAAGGGGAATGCCACCACCGGCGCGGAGCAGCTCCGGTTCCGCCGGCGTCGCAGTCGGATACCGGCCTGAGAAACAGGCATGGCAATATCCTCCCGGTCCGTCCGGCATCGCCGACAACATGCCGTCGATGGACAAATACCCTAGCGAGTCAACGCCTAGATGGCGCACCAGTTCCTCATGCGTCATCTGGGCCGCAATCAGCTCGGTCTTTCGGGGGGTGTCGATGCCGTAGTAGCACGGGCTGATGATCGGGGCACTGGAGACGCGCATATGCACCTCGCGTGCCCCCGCCGCACGCACGAGCGACACCAATCCCTTGGTCGTCGTCCCACGAACGATTGAATCGTCCACCATGACGACGCTCTTGCCCTCAATGAGCTCGCGAACGGGGTTGTACTTCACCTTGACCTTCGCGTTGCGCCCGGACTGCGTCGGCTGAATAAACGTACGCCCGACGTAGTGGTTGCGGATGAGCGCCAACTCGTACGGCACGTTGCTCTCTTCCGAGAAGCCCAGCGCGGCCGAGTTCGACGAATCGGGTACCGCAAACACCACTTCGGCGCCCGGGGCAGGGCACTCGCGCGCCAACTGCCGGCCCAGTGCTCGACGCGAGCGATCGACCGAGCCACCAAACACCTTACTGTCCGGTCGCGCAAAGTAGACGTGCTCGAACACACAGCGATTGATGGGCGTCGCGTGTTGCGCGCGCAGCGAGCGAATCCCGTGCTCGTCTACCGCGACAATCTCGCCCGGCTCAATCTCGCGCTCGAAGGTGGCGCCAACGATATCGAGGGCACACGTCTCCGAAGCGAAGACAATTGTGTCGGCGAGACGTCCCATCACGAGCGGGCGCCATCCATGCGGATCGCGCGCCACAATGACCGTTTCGCCAAGCACGACGAGCAGGCAATAGGCCCCCTCGACTCCCGCGAGTGCCCGCGCGACGCGCTCTTCCGGCGAGTTGCCATAGGCGCGAGCGATGCGATGCACAATGACTTCCGAATCCATCGTGCTCGAGAAGATGGCCCCAGCATCTTCCAGCTCGCGACGCAACTCGACCGCGTTCGTCAGGTTGCCGTTGTGTGCGAGGGCGATATGCCCCTGTCGTACCCGAGCGAGAATCGGTTGGGCATTCTCGATCGCGGACGAACCGGCCGTGCTGTATCGAGTGTGTCCGATGGAAATCGGTCCGATCAGCTGATCCATGTCCGCTTCTTCAAACCCTTCCGAGACGAGGCCCATGGCGCGACTTACACGCGCCAGTCCGCCCTCATCAACGGCAACGATTCCTGCTGACTCCTGGCCGCGGTGCTGCAGGGAATACAACCCGAGCTGCGTGAGCGCGGCCGCTTCCTTGTGCCCGTAGACGCCGAAGATACCACACATGGAGCAAACTCCCGATCAGTCGTTTGAGGGGGCGTGCGACGCCGATACCGCATGCTCGGCCGGCGTATCGCCGTCCATCGCAAGCGGAATGGCTTCGTGAAACGCCTTTGCAAGCCACGCCACGGGAGCCGTGAACGTGTCATCCGAGATCGTCACGCGAGCGCCGGCCTCGGCGCTGGTCACGGTCCCGATTACGCGGGCAGGCACACCGTGCTGCGCCGCAATGGAGAGCACCTGCGCGCTGTTCGCCGTGGACACGACCACGCGTCCGTGCGCCTCTCCGAAGAGCAGGGCACGATGGGGCACAGTAGCCCACGCCGAGAGGTCGACGGTAAAGCCGAGGAGCTTGGACTGATCGATAATGGCACACTCTGCGAGTGTCACCGCGAGCCCACCATCGCTGCAGTCATGCGCGGAACGCACCGCGCCAGCGGCGATGGCTTCCAGGAGCGCGTCAATCAGCGCACGCTCGCGCACCGGATCACACACTGGCGGTTCGCCGATGGTGAGTCCGTGAATGGCCAGCAGGTACTCGCTGGCGCCGAGCTCCGTGGTGCACTCGCCGAGCAACACGATCTCGTCGCCCACCTGCTGGAACGTGCTGGGTGTGACGTGGGCCATGGACTCGATGAGCCCCACCATGCCGATCGTGGGCGTTGGGTGAATGGCGCCCTGGGGATTCTCGTTGTAGAGCGAGACGTTGCCGCCGGTGACCGGTGCCTCAAGCACGGTGCACGCTTCGCCCATGCCGGCGATGGCCTCGCTCAGTTGGAAATACACCTCAGGCTTCTTGGGATTGCCGAAGTTGAGGTTGTTGGTAATGGCCTTGGGGCGCGCACCGGTGCACGCCACGTTACGCGCGGCCTCACACACGGCGGCACGCCCACCATTGCGGGGCGACAGCGCGACGTGTCGACCGTTGCCATCAATGCAGAGGGCAATGGCCTTGTCGGTGTCACGCAGGCGCACCACCGCCGCATCGCTGCCGGGGCCACGCACCGTGCTCGTGCGCACGGTGGAATCGTACTGCTGCCACACCCAGCGCTTGCTCGCAATGGTGGGGGACGCGAGCAACTTCTCGAGCGTCCACGCGTGATCGCGCTCTTCGTCAAGCGGACGGACCGCGTGTGGGTCGCGATGGCGCGCAGCCTTGAGCGCTTCGCTCTCCTTCGGCTCGAGCACGTACTGCGGGCACTCCGTCACCAAGCGTGAGCCGGGGAACTCCGCCACAATCGTGTCGCCTTCGGTGACGCGATACACCGGATCGGCAATGACCTCGCCAATGACGGCCGCTTCGAGATCCCACTTCGCCAAGATCGCGCGCACGTCGTCTTCGTGGCCCAACTTGGCCACCACCAGCATGCGTTCCTGCGACTCGGAGAGCAGAATCTCATAGGGCGTCATGCCCTGTTCGCGCACCGGCACCTTGGTCACGTCGATGGTCACGCCAACATCGCCACGTTCGGCCATCTCCGCCGACGACGAGGTGAGGCCCGCCGCGCCCATATCCTGAATAGCCACAATGTGGCCGCTGCGAATTAGCTCCAGCGACGCCTCAAGCAGCAGCTTTTCGGTAAACGGATCGCCGACCTGCACCATCGGGCGCTTGGCTTCACTCGACTCCGAGAGATCTTCAGACGCGAACGACGCACCGTGGATGCCATCGCGGCCGGTGCGCGCGCCCACGGCCATGATGGGATTGCCAACGCCGCTGGCGACGGCGCGCATGAGCTCATCCTCGCGCATGAGCCCCACGCACATGGCATTCACCAGCGGATTGCCTTCGTAGGACGGATCAAACACCACTTCGCCGCCAACCGTCGGTACGCCCACACAGTTGCCGTAGTCACCGATCCCCTTCACGCAGCCCGCGAACAACCAGCGCACGCGCGACGACGTGAGCGGCCCAAACCGCAGCGAATTGAGCAGCGCGATGGGGCGCGCGCCCATGGTGAATACATCGCGCAGAATGCCGCCCACGCCGGTGGCCGCGCCCTGGTACGGCTCAACCGCAGACGGATGGTTGTGCGACTCGATCTTGAACGCGACGGCCCAGCCATCACCCACCGATATGACACCGGCGTTCTCACCGGGACCCTGCAGCACCCACGGCGCTTTGGTGGGCAACGTCTTCAGCATCGGGCGCGAGTGCTTGTAGGAGCAGTGCTCACTCCACAGCGCGCTCACCACGCCAAGCTCAGTAAACGTTGGTGTACGCCCGAGCATGTTCACCAAGCGCTCATACTCGAACTCGGTGATGCCGTGTTCGGCCACCAGTGCCGGAGTAATGGTTGGGTCACCGGGACGGGACACCACGCGGGACGGCGTCGGTGTTGCACTCATGAGGCCTGCGCTCCAGCGAGCAGCGTATCGAGAATGGACGCGAAGAGCGGGGCGCCGTCGACGGATCCTAAAGCGTGTTCAAGCGCGCGTTCGGGGTGGGGCATCATACCCAGTACGTTTCCGGCGGCGTTCACGATGCCGGCAATGTTGCGCTGCGACCCGTTCGGGTTGGCCGCGTCGGTCGCTTCACCCTGCGCGTCGACGTAGCGAAACACCACGTGCCCTTCGCCTTCGAGGCGCGTCAGCGTATCCGCATCGGCGGTGTAGCGTCCGTCGCCGTGCGCGACCGGAATGGAGATGCGCTGCCCGACGTGATACTGACTCGTGAACTTGGTGGCGATGGTTTCGACACGCAGCGTGACGGGCGCGCTCACGAAGCGCAGCCCCACGTTGCGAAGCAGAGCCCCAGGCAGCAGCCCGGCTTCACAGGCAATCTGAAAGCCGTTGCAGATGCCCAGCACCAATCCACCGCGATTCGCGTGTGCCACGACTTCTTGCATGATGGGCGAGAAGCGCGCAATCGCCCCGGCGCGGAGATAGTCGCCGTAGCTGAACCCGCCGGGCAGAATGACGAGGTCGACGCCCTGTAGATCGTGATCCTTGTGCCACAGGTAGACCGCCTGTTGCCCGAGATGATCGGCAATCGCGTGGTACGCGTCCTCGTCGCAGTTCGACCCGGGAAAGCGAACGATACCAGCCTTCATGCGCGCTCCACGCTAGCGATCTCGAAGTCCTCGGTCACCGGATTCGCGAGCAGCTTTTCGCACATGGCCACAACGCGGGCGCGCGCCGCGTCAGCTGACTCCGCCTGCGTCTCCACAATGACATGCCGACCAACCCGCACATCGCTCACTTCGGCGAAGCCCAGCGAGTGCAGGGCATCGGCCACCGCCTTGCCTTGCGGATCGAGGATGCCACGCCGCGGGACGATGTGAACAGCGCAACGAAAACGGGTCATGCCGGAGATTCCTCGCGACCGGTATCGGGACCGGAGTATGGACGGTTCGAACGACGACGATGACTGCGCCGCCGTGGGAGAGTCGGTTCCTCGAAATCATCATCATCGTCGTCCGCGTCATCACGACCCGGAAGACGATCGAGGAGCCCGAGAAAGACCGTGCGCAGAATGCCGTACAGGACGTACGCCATCAGCGCCGGGAAGAAGAACTTCTTGGGAAGAAAAATCACACCGACAAACGTGCCGAGCACGAGCAGAAAGCCCAGGATGCCTTTCACCGTACGGAAGTTCACGGTGGGCACCTTGGCGTACTGCACGTTACTGATCATCAGCATGCCGAGCCCCATGATGACCCACCGTAGCATCTGGTGCCACGGGAGATCGCCAATGATGGTCTCGGTGTAGAGCGGTGTCTGGCTGAACCAGTAGTACGTGGCGAGCGTCATGCCCGCCGCCGGACTGGGAAGTCCGGTGAAATGCGACACCTTCCGTCCGGCTTGTTCGACATTGAAGCGGGCGAGCCGCATCACGGCGCACGCCGTAAAGAAGAAGCAGAAGATCCACTCCCATCGCGTGCTCTGAAACACCGCGAAGTACATGATCATCGCGGGCGCCGTTCCGAACGAAATGGCATCAACGAGCGAGTCGAGTTCTTCGCCAAATCGTGAGCCCGTTTTCGTCGCACGGGCAATGCGGCCGTCGAGCGAATCAGCGATGGCACCGAAGACAATGAACCGCGCCGCCGCATCGAAGTCGCCGCGCGAGGCGGCCACGATGGCGAAAATGCCGAAGAACAGATTCGCGAGCGTAAACCCGTTCGGCAGCGCGACCACCGCGCGCTGGCGGTACCGCCGCGGTCGGTCCGCGGTGTCCTGCCCAGAGCGCGCGTCCGGTCGGCTCACCACTCAGCTCGTCGGAAGGTCGGCGATGACCGTCTGGCCAGCCTTGGTGCGCTGACCAACCGCCACGCGCAGTCGCGCATCGGGCGGGAGAAACACATCAACGCGCGAGCCGAAACGAATCAGCCCCATGCGCGCGCCTTGCACAGCCGTATCTCCCGACTTGGAGTCGGTAATGATGCGGCGGGCAATGAGTCCCGCGATCTGCCGGACCAAAATGCGATGCTTGCCCGCGACGATGCCAACCGAAGCCTGTTCGTTGTCGACACTCGACGCCTCAGTCACGGCGTTCAGAAATTTGCCAGCTTTGTGGATCACATACTGCACCGATCCGTTGACCGGATAGCGGTTCACATGCACGTCGAACACGTTCATGAAAATGGACACGCGCTGCGTCGGTCCACCAACAAACGTGGGCTCGTGGATGTTCGTGATGAGCACCACGCGACCGTCGGCAGGAGCAATGGCCACCGCTTCGCCACGCTCACCGGGCCGATCGGGATTACGGAAGAACCACGCCACCCACAGCGCGACCACGAGGACCACAAAGGCCACAAGCCACAGGCCCCATGACCGTTGCCGTAGTGCCACGGCAAAGAGCGCCGCCGCCAGCGCCGCCGCGCCAAAAATGAATGGATACCCTTCGCGAGCGAACATCAGCGTCCTCAGAGGGAGAGACCGAGTCGCGCCACATCGAGCGGCGCACCGGTTAAGCGCGCGAACGCATCGCGATAGCGCAGGCTGGTCGCCGCAATCACGTCGGCCGGCAGCGTCGGGGGAGGGGCCTCACCGTTCCAGCGACCCGCGGCGCGCTCGACATCCAGCCAATCACGCAGCGGTTGCTTGTCAAAACTCGGCTGACCGTGTCCCGGCTCATAACGGTCGGCTGGCCAGAAGCGCGAGCTATCCGGCGTCAACACTTCGTCGATGAGCAGTAGACGGCCATCGCGCCAGCCAAACTCAAACTTGGTATCGGCGACAATGATGCCGTGCGGTTCTGCCGCGTCGCGACCAAACTCATACACCGTCCGCGCGAGACGCTCGAGCGTCGCCGCCACGTCGGCGCCAACGCGTGAGACGACCGTCTGCACGGTGATGTTCTCATCGTGCCCGGTCTCCGCTTTGGTTGCCGGACTAAAGATGGCCGGTACTAGCCGATCACTCTCGCGAAGCCCGGTGGGAAGCGCTTCGCCTGCCAACGTGCCGTGCGCGCGATATTCCTTCCACGCCGACCCCGAGATGTAGCCACGAATGACGCACTCGATGGGCACCACGTCGGCGCGTACACAGAGCATGCTGCGGCCGGCAATCTCGGCGCGGTGGGCGGCGAGCGCGGGCACTTCCCGAATGATCTCGTCGGTGTCCGCGGTGAGCAGGTGATGCTCGACGATTCCAGACAGCTGCCCAAGCCACCACGCCGTCAGCTGCGTCAGTACGGCGCCCTTGTAGGGAATGGCTTCGTGCATCACCACGTCGAACGCGCTAATGCGATCGGTGGTGACAAGCAGCAAGCGGTTCTCATCCACGCCGTACACATCGCGCACCTTCCCGCGACGAACGAGCGGCAGCGGCAAATCGGTTGCGGTAAGCGCGAGCGGGTTCATACGCGCACCTCCTCAACCACGACCGCCGCCCGCTCACCGGCCAGCCACGGCGCCACATGCTCGGCGAGGAACTCGTCGACCTGTTCCGGCGCGCGCCCGACAAAACGCGTCGGATCGGCCACGGCCTGCAAATCTTCCAAGCCAATTCCAAAGGCGGGATCGGCGGCCAGTCGTTCCAGCATGTCGTTCTTCGGCGCACCGTCCTTCACGGCGCGCGCCGCCGCAATGCTGTGGCCACGAATCAGTTCGTGTGCTTCCTGGCGATCGCCGCCAGCCCGTACGAATCGAACGATGAGCTCTTCCGTGGCCATGAATGGCAACTCGTCTTCGACGCGACGGCGGATACGCGCCGGATGCACCTCGAGACCGCGCACGACATTCTGCAGCAGCACGAGAATCGCATCGGTGGCAAGGAACGATTCCGGAATGGCGAGTCGTCGGTTGGCCGAGTCGTCGAGCGTACGCTCGAAGTACTGCACGGCGTGCGTCTGATTGGCGTTCGGCTCGAGCGAGAGCACGAAGCGCGCGAGGGCCGCGATGCGCTCGGAGCGCATCGGATTCCGCTTGTACGCCATCGCCGACGACCCAATCTGGTTCTTTTCGAACGGCTCTTCGATTTCACCGAAGGCCTGCAGCATCCGAATGTCGCCGGAGAACTTGGAGGCCGTTGCGGCGATACCTGCGACGACGCCGAGCACCTGGGCATCGATTTTCCGAGAGTACGTCTGACCGCTGACGGGAATCGACGTCGCGAAATCCATGCGAGCGCACACCAAACGATCGAGCTCGCGCACCTTCGCGTGGTCGCCATCGAACAGCGTCAGAAAGCTCGCCTGCGTGCCCGTTGTGCCCTTCACGCCGCGGAAGGGCATGGTGCGCAAGCGATAGTCCAGATCTTCCAAATCGAGCAGCATGTCCTGCATCCACAACGTGGCGCGCTTCCCGACGGTTGTGAGCTGCGCCGGCTGCAGGTGCGTGTACCCCAACGCGGGCATGTCCTTCCACTCCCGCGCGAAGCCGCCCAGCGCCTCAAGCGCATCCAGCAGCTTGGTGCGCAGCAGGCCAAGCCCGCGGCGCATCAGGATGAGTTCCGCGTTGTCCGTGACGTAGCAGCTCGTTGCGCCCAGATGGATGAACTTGCGCGCGGCTGGCGCGACGTCGCCAAACGCATGCACATGCGCCATGACGTCGTGCCGAAACTTCCGCTCGTAGTCAGCGACGCTGGCAAAGTCGATATCGTCGAGATGCGCGCGCATCGCCGCGATGGCGTCATCGGGAATGGCGATTCCCAGTTGCTGCTGCGACTCGGCAAGGGCCAACCACAAGCGGCGCCACAGACCGTAGCGCTCCTGCGGACCCCACAGCGTGAGCATCGCCTTGGACGCGTAGCGCTCAGAGAGCGGCGATGAGTAGATCGAATCGGAAGCAGTCACGAAGTACGGAGCGGAGAAGTCGAGAACATCAACGAAGGTAGAACGACGTCTGCAGATACTGACGGTTGCGCTCAAAGACGAGGAACACCGCGCCGCGAGCGCCGGTGCGCTCGATCGCGGCGGATGCCGCCTCGGCGGTTGCCACGCGCGTCTGGCCAACTTGCGCAATGACATCGCCCTCCTGCAGGCCGATGTCGTTGCGAATGCGATCGGACACTTTGTAGACGAGCGCGCCTTGATTGGACGCGATGCCACGCTCCTGCCGGATCGCATCGGTGAGCGTGATGAGCTGCAGCTCGCGCAACACCGTGACCTTTTGCGCGGTCACCTCGGGCGCATCGGCGACACGCAGCGACATGGTCACATCGCGCGCGCCACGACGCACGGTGACGGGCAGCGTCAAGCCAACGCGAAAGCCGGGCCTCCCAGTCGAACGGATTTCGTACCGGACGGGTACCCGCCTGCACCAGCTGATCACCGGGCTGCACGCCGGCCTTCTCGGCCGGCGAACCGGGCACGACCTGGGCGACAATCGCGCTCAGACGCGCCGCATCGCGAGCACTCTGCGCCTGCGGGGCCTGCAAGCGAATACCCACCCACGGCTGCCGAACGCTGCCATGGTCGAGCAAATCTTCGACAATGCGCTTGGTCCGATCGATGGGAATCGCGAAGCCAAGCCCGATCGATCCACCGCTCGGGGAGTAGATCGAGCTGTTCACGCCGATGACTTCGCCGGAGGCGTTCACGAGCGGCCCGCCGGAGTTACCGGGATTGATGGCCGCGTCGGTCTGGATCATGTCGACGTACACGCCGCCACCTTCCGCACGCCCCGCGAGATTACGGCCGACCGCGCTCACGACACCGACCGAGACGCTCGGCTCGTTGTTGCCGAGCACGAATCCAAACGGATTCCCAATGGCGATGGTCCATTCGCCAACGATCAAGCTGCTCGACGTCCCGAGCGGCGCCACGGCGAGCTCTTTCGCTTTGATCCGCACAACAGCCAAGTCGTTTGTTTCATCGACACCAACGACGGCAGCGTCATACGTTGTGCCGTCGCGCATCGCGACCTGCACCTTGGTTGCCCCCGCAATGACGTGCGCGTTGGTGACAATCACCCCATCTGCACGCACGACAAACCCCGAGCCGATACCGGCATTGCGACGCTCGCCCGAGCGTCCACCGGTGAAGTACTCGAAGAAATCCACCGGAACGCGTTCGACGGTCTCGGTTTGCACCGTAACAACCGCCGGCGCGACACGCTCCACCGCCGCGGTGATGGCAGTTCGCCGCGACGCATCCACCTTCGAGGCCGGCACCGGACCACCGGGCAGCGGCTGCGCCGGCGGAAGCGTGCGTGACTGGGCCGATGAATCCGATGGGGTCGCGCCCTCGCAGCCCACTAGGGTGGTGGCCACGAGCACGACAATCGAAAAACGGGAAAGCATACGTGAGCTTTGACGTTGAACGATGTGAGAAACGAGCATCACTCGGCAGCGTAGCAGGACGCGGGATACACGACCTGTCGCAACGAAAGTCCGTGCGCGGGTGCGGGCGCCGAGGTCTCGGCGTTGTCGGGTGCAACGAGCAGCCGCGCGATACTACCACGCGGACGACGCCCGAGCGCCACGTCGATCATTGTCCCGACCAGGAATCGCACCATGTGATGGAGAAAGCGGTTTGCCGCAACTTCGAACACCCAGCCGCCGTCGCGAGGCACCCACGCCGCGTGTTGAATCACGCAGCGATGGTGATCATCGACCGGCGCCGTATGCGCTACGGCAAACGCCCGAAACGTGTGCTCGCCAAGCAGGCTTGCCGCCTCGGCGTGCAGCGCGTCTGGATCCAACGGGCGACGCACGAACCACTCATACCGTCGCCGAAATGGCGAACAGGCCTCGTCGTCCGTTCCGACAAGATAACCATATCGGCGTGCGGTTGCGCTGTATCGCGGGTGAAAATCCGGCTGCATGCGGTGCGCCGCCGCCACCCAGATTCCGTCGGGGAGCAGCGCGTTCATTGACCGCCGGAGCGCGCTGGGGGACCACCGGTCGGGCACACGGACCCCAACCCCCTGGCCGTGGGCGTGGACGCCCGCGTCGGTACGGCCCGCGCCAGTGGCCGGGATGTGTTGCGCGCAGAGCCGCTGCAGGACGGCTTCCATCTCACCCTGCACGGTGCGCACGTCGGGTTGGCGTTGCCAGCCGGCGAACGCCCCGCCGTCGTACTGGGTTACCAGAAGGATCGGTCGAGGGTCCATTTCGCGGGGAAGCTAGGCGGAGAGGACCTTCGCTTCAACTCGGCCGTGCTCAACTATTGCGCCGACGACGGTTTCGACATTTTCTCCCTGTCTCCTGACCTCGCCCATGGCTCCCCGATCTCTCGCCTCCCTCGCTCACGCGCTGGCCACCGTCGCTCACGTCGACGGGGCCTTGGTCGCGCTCGGTGAGTGCGTGGCGGAACTCGACCGCGGCGCGCAGCTCGCCCTGATCGAGTACGACGCCCGGCGGGACATGCTCAAGGAGCGGCTGTCGCCCACCGGCCCCTCGGTCGCCCGCAGCATGATCGACACCACCTTCGATCATCTGCCCGAGTCGGTACGGACAAAGATTCTCGCCGGCGGACCGTTTCACGACATTCTGGATCGATCGGCCGACTACCCGCGCCTCTTCGGCTTCACCACGTCGCTGGACGGTGGCGTGCTGAGCGTGCGAGGGCTGCGTGTAGAAGGGGTGCTCGGGGCGGTGCTGGCGCTGTACGAGCCGCGCAAGATCTTTGGTACGCGAACCACGGAGCGGCTCGCCCCGGCTGTAGCGCTCTTTGACCTCGCCTACATACGCTTGGCCGAGCGCGACGCGCGCGAGGAAGCCGTGCGCACGCTGGAGGACGTGACCCAGCGTGTCCATGGCGAGTACGTGCGCAAGCTGGCAAGCCTCGAGAGTGAACTTCGCGCCGTTCGGAATACCCCTCTCCAGAGCGGCTCGATCGACCCGGCGGAAGCGCTCACGCTCCGGGCGGAGGCCGCCCGCGCGAGCGAAGAGGCACGTCGCGCCACGCGTAAAGCCGAGCTGGCCGAGCGTCAGCTCACCAGCGCGGTCGCGCAGCTCGAGCAGTCGCACATCGAATTGCACCGTCGTAGCGAGGCGCTGCGACAGCGCTCGCGGACGCTGTACCTGCTCGATCGGGCGCTCACGCTCAATGCGGAGACATCCGACGCGCGCATGCTCGTGGACGGGCTGCTGGCGCTCGTCGGCGACGATATGCAGGCGCAGCGCTGTTCGCTCATGCTGCGAGCGCCGGAACCGGACCATTTGTATCTCGCGGCCGCCCGCGGCATCGCGCCGAACGTCATCGAAGGCATGCGCATTCGAGTCGGTGAGGGCGTGGCTGGGCGCGTTGCCGCCGCGCGTCAACCGTTGCTCGTGCAGGATGTGAAAGAAGCGTCGCAGCACCCGCTCTTGCGCGACCAGTACTTCACGACCGGCAGCTTCATCAGTTTTCCGCTCGTGTACCACGACGAATTGGTTGGTGTGGTGAACCTGACGAATCGCGCGCAGCGCGGCACGTACACCGACGAGGACGTCGAGCGCGTGCGGCTGCTCGGCCTGATCATCGCCCTCATCGCCACACGCGCGTCACTGCCCGAGCGATTGCTGGAGACGTTGCGTGTCAACTGAGAGCGGAAGCGACGCGCTCGCTCAGGCGATTCGCACGCTGGCCCTGCGAGAGCCGTTGGGCGGCGCCGCACTGCGCCGCGCCTTTGGCGTGATCATGCGCGGGGAAGGATCGCCGGCGCAGGTGGCGGGCTTGCT